>OCTW011533530.1_pt1 | contig 20350 bp, 13 predicted proteins | sample 1539671 | NCBI WGS metagenome assembly OCTW01 (sample SAMN02144230, study PRJEB22623) | gut metagenome | biome: sheep rumen | host: Ovis aries | place: New Zealand
GCCCCGGTGGTATCTACCACTTTTATGCCTTTAGGGCTCTCCACCATGACCTGAACGTTCTGTGTCCTGGCAAAGCACCCCTTTGGCCCCAGAGTCACATAGACCAGGGATACCCCGCCATCAATCAGCCGTTTTGCTCCCTCCTCCGGCGAAATTCCCCAAAGGAAGTCAATTTCTTCATCCGAAATTTTGAGCACGTCCGCCTGAGAAATGCTCCAAAGGATCGCATCCTTTGCCGCTTCTTCCGTTTTCCAGAGCGGTTTCCTCAGGTTCGGGTCCACACTGATGATGCATCCCCTGGCTTTGGCTGTTTCCACTGCTTTTCGCGTCGCTGAAGCTGCGGGCTCGTCCGTCAGGGAAAGCGTGCCGAAATGGAATACCCGGCTGTCGGCGATCAGCTCTTCATCCACTTCTTCCGGCATAAGGCAGGTATCTGCCCCCGGCTTTCTGGCAAAGCTGAAATCCCTGTTTCCGGATTCATCCAGGGAAACAAAGGCCAGCGTCGTAAAGTGATCCGGATCGGTAATGATCCCTTCCGTCCCTATCCCCGCCTCACTAACGGTTTTCTTCAGCAGGCGGCCGAACATATCGCTGCCTACCTTCCCGATCATCGCCGTTTTACATCCGTATTTCGTCAGCGCTGCCAGAAAATTGCCCGGCGCACCGCCTGGATTCGCAGATAAAACCGGATAATGCGCTTCGTTTTCTCCATGCGGTGCAAAATCGATGAGCAGTTCGCCCAACGCGGTTACATCAATCATCCTTATCCTCCTATTGCGGCCGTTTAGATTCCCAGCAGGGCACGAATGGAACGTGACTGCGGAGAAGTAGATCGGGCGCGGTTCGTATCGTAGCAATTATACAGCATTCTGTAATAATCGTCGACACCAACCGGCATGCCATTCCAGGTAAAATCTGCATTTACGGCCCTGCCGTTGATCCAGTCCACACGGTCTCCGGTATACTCCCCATTTCCGATCTGCACCCACTTTCCATTTTGTATGGCATAAACCCGGTCATAGTAGTATCCCATATTTCCGTCATTGTTGAGCACCCGGTTTTCCCTCTCCATGTACGAAAATTGCAGGCGGTCTGTCTGAAGCGCTTCAACGTGCCCGGAGCTGCAGGTCAGAATCTGGTTCCCGCCTGCTTCAAACCCGGAACACATGACCAGTTCAGGGATATTGTCATTGTCAACATAAATGAGGGAATACCCGCTGTATTCATCCACAGCCCAGGCCGAATCCCCGCCATTGGCCATAACATACTCATAATACAGCCGCTGCCAGCTGTTTCCTGCGGAAGGCGTCTGCTGTCCGCCTGCAGCTGTCAGGTACGACACATCCACCCAGCCAAAGAGTCCCTGATAGCTCTCAGAAGACGCCGGCACGGTTACCTCAATTTCTCCCCAGCCGTTTTCCACTTCATGGAGCACAAAGCGGTCATTCGGCCCAATCATCCCGATGATCCGCCCGCCAGGCGTTTCCCGGACGCGGAGCCGTCCTGAACGGACTCGGGCCAGTTCTGTCCCGATGCAGTTATAAATTGCGCTGCCTGTCTGGGATGCCGAAGCAGAGCGCGGACTGGAATACCCGGAAGAGGCGGACTCTACCGGTGCATATGCCGTCGTTTCCAGATATTTGTTCATGACAAACCCGTTTTGGCCGGATGGCAGCACAACGCGCGTAAAGCCATTGTCTCCGCTTTGATATACCCCGTACGTCGTAACTCGGGTTCCCCTTGAAACCGTCGCCAGCGATCTCGCGCCTGTACTGGGCAATTCACGCAGGTTCACGCCCGAGCCCGTCGTCACAGCCTGGGCACCGCTGTAAATTCCGCCGGAATAGTACGTCCGCTCATCGCACGGGCACTCCAGATAATCTGCATCCACATATCCCTGCAGGCCGCCCCAGGAGTCAGGGCTCGTCGAAGCGCTGTACTCTACCTGGATATACGCCCAGTTCCCTTCAACCGAAAGCAGGCGCACCAAATCCGCCTGTTCCACATGTCCGATGACACTGCTGCTTCCGGCGCTTCTGCGCACCTTCAGGTAATTTGCCGATATCCGGCAGCCCTGTGAACCTATGTGCATCTGCAAGTGCTGAGCGTGATAGCTGCTGTTACCGTCATTTCTTAAAAACCTGGCCCTGTCCGCCTGCGCACTGCTCATTCCCAGCAGCACAACCAGCAGCAGGATTCCCAAAACCCGTTTCAACCGAATCCCTCCATCTTTTCTTCCGCTTCTTCTCCGTCAGAAAGCAGCCTCCGAAGAAAGCATGATTTTCTGCCCGAACAGCGTGACTTCCAGCGGCTTCCCGGATACAAGGCAGAGTTTCTTTTCCTCTTTTGAAACCGCGATCTCAAGACGCCGGCCCCTGTACGTAACCGGCAGGCAGTATCCGTCCCATTCTTCCGGCAGAACCGGTGCAAGGCTGAGCCCGTCCGCTCCGGCATGCACGCCTGCAAATCCCAGGAGCATGGCCAGGTAGGCTCCTCCCAGGCTGGCCGTGTGCAGACCGTCCCGCGTATTGCCGTGCGTATCGCACAGATCCAGTGTCGCCGTGTCTTCGAATCCCTGGCGCGCCCTGTCCATCATGCCAAGCCGCGCTGCCAGCGTTGCAAATACGCATACCGACAGGGACGAATCATGCGTCGTCACCTGATCATAGTATTCAAAGCTTTTGCGCCGAACCAGTTCCGAAGCCGTCTCCGGGAACAGCAGGTGCGCAAGTACGGTATCCGCCTGCTTGCAGACCTGATGCCTGTAAAGGAACAGCGGATGATAATGCAGCAGCAGCGGGAAATCGGATTTGGGCAAAAGCCTGAAATCCAGCTTCTTCTTTTTCAGGAAAGAATCATCCTGCATGCTGATTCCAAGCCCCTCATCATAGGGAAGAAGCATGGCCTGTGCCGCATCCATAAAGGCCGCCCGCTCCTCCACCGTCACCCCGGTAGCAGAAAGAACCTTTGCATCCATGCCCTTTTCCTGCAGAACGCGCAAAACCTCGGCAGCTCCGCGCAGATTGTACTGCGCCACCGCATTGGTATAGAAATTGTTGTTCACGCAGCAGGTGTATTCGTCCGGGCCGGTAACGCAGTCAATTCGGAACCTGCCATCCTGCATATGGCCCAGTTCAAGCCACATCCGCGCCGTTTCCACCAGCACTTCCGCACCCATTTCGGCCATAAACTCCAGGTCGCCTGTCACATGCCAGTACTGCAGGAAGGCATAGGCAATATCCCCATCGATGTGGTACTGAGCTGTTCCGGCAGGGAAGAATGCAGAGCACTCCTCTCCGTTGATGGTCCGCCAGGGATACAATGCCCCTTTCTTCATTCCAAGCGTACGCGCAATTTCCCGCGCTTTGGGCAGAAGCCGCCAGCGCCAGGTCAGCATCTGCCGGGCCACCTCGCTCTGCGTCCACAGGAAGTACGGGAACACATAGATTTCACTGTCCCAGAAGGTATGTCCTTCATATCCTTCTCCGCTCAGGCCTTTGGCAGCCACGTTGGCCGCGCCGTCCCGTGAAGTAGACTGCACCAGTTCAAACAGGTCGTATTCAAGCGCCTGCGGCAGCGGAGACGGTGCGTTCAGCCTGGCATACGTTCTGTCCGCCAGCTTGGAAACCGTTTCTTTCTGGGCATTCAGCCAGCAGTCTCCCCCCTGCACCAGCGCTTTTTCCAGAAGCTGAAGGGCTTCTTTTTCCGGCTCTTTGGACCGAACGCTGTCGGTATAAACCGTAAACTTGTCCAGGGTCAGCGGTTTGCCGCCTTCTCCTTCCAGCACAGCCTCAAACCCATCTTCCGTTTCCTGCCAGGCGCCTTCCATTCCCTGGTGCGCGCATGCTGCTGCAAGCGTCAGTCCGGACTTCAGGGTATGCAGGGTTGCCACTGCCATATTCCCTGCAATCCGCTTCTCTTCCGTCCTGAAGCATCGAAGCGGTTCTGCTGCCACCCGGGGATCATTGGCATTGGCATGGTTGCGGATTTCCGTTTTCAGGCTGCTCAAAATGCGGATGCTGCCGCCGAATCCTTCCGGGATCAGGCAGAGACGCATCAGGAATAGGTTCGGCATGGAGAAACTGGCGATGCGCTGAATGCGGATGCGCAGGTCCCCGTCCGGGTGATGCCAGAGCGCACTGCGTTCGCTGATGCCCGTATGGGTATCGATGGACTGCTCGCGCTCCTGAACCGTCTCGTCGAACATGCTGTAACGAAGTCCGTTTGCTTCCAGCACAAGAGTCTGTGCATCCGGCACATTGCACAGGGTCTGTTTCGTGTCCGGGAATCCATACAGCTTTTCTCCGTAGGTAATGGTCATCGTTTCGTAAATGCCGTTTACGTACTGGCCGCGGATCGATTCCCCGCCGCTTCCCTCTTCCGGTGAATTTCGCACGCCAAGGTATCCGTTGGCTGTATGGTAAATGGTTTCAAGCCGGGCCATATTTTCTCTGGTCCAAACATCACGGATGATCATACGGTTCTCCTTTTCAATGAAAGGGGCACCGGTTTCCCGGTGCCCTATGTTCCGTCCGGCCTTGCCGGACAAAGTCTTATTTGATTGCACCGTCAACCATGCCCTGGATGATGTACTTCTGTGCAAACAGATACAGGATGATGATCGGCAGCATGGCCAGCAATGTGGACATCATGATCAGGTTCCACTGCTTAACGAAGGAACCGATGAAGCCCTGCACTGCCAGCGGGATGGTCTTAATGGTTCCGCCGGAGCCCAGCATGAGCAGCGGCAGGAGGTAGTCGTTCCAGATCCACAGTCCGTTCAGAACCAGGACGGTGACAAACACGGGCTGCAGCAGCGGGAACACGATCCTGAAGAACGTGCCTGCGCGGGAGCATCCGTCGATATCAGCCGCTTCTTCCAGTTCCAGCGGCACGCTCTTGACGAAGCCGTGGAAAATGAAGATGGTCATGGACTCACCAAAGCCGAGATAGGCAAAGATGATGCCCTGATAGGAACGCAGAATCGGGATGTGGATGAAGTTGCCAAGATTGAGGAACCAGGTCAGCAACGGGAACATGACGACCTGGAACGGGATAACCATGGCAGCAACAAACATCAGGAACAGGAAATTGGACCATTTCGTCTTATTGCGGACCAGAACCCAAGCGGTCATGGCCGAGCAGACGGAAATGATGGCAAGAGACAGCACCGTAATGATCACGCTGTCGCGGAAGGAAGTCAGGAAATTGAATACCGGGCTGTTCCACACTTCGGAAAGATTCGCAAAGAAGTTCCCCGGATGTTCCGGAAGTCCGACCGCGCTGTTGATGATCTCCGCATTGGTGCGCATGGCATTGAGCACCACGATGAGGAACGGCATGAGGAAAATGATGGAAAGCAGAATGCCGATGATTTCAAGAGCAATCTTTCTTCCCGGATGAATGGCATTTTTGCCTTTTACCGCATCAGTCTGCATTACGCTTCCACCTCCTTGCTCTTGTTATAGGAGACCTGGATCAGCGAAATCACAGTCAGCACGACGAAGAAGATAACTGCCTTCGCCTGGCCCTGTGCCATGTGCGAGTATTTGAACGCCGTATTGTAAATGTTGAGCGCCAGGAATTCACTGGCATTGACCGGCTTCATCATGAACAGCGCCGTCGGTCCGCCGTTGGTGAGGGACACGTTGACGTCATACATTTTGAAGGAGTTGGTCAGTGTCAGGAACAGAGAGATGGTAAACGCGTTGGCCATAAGCGGCATAAGGATCCGGCGGACCACCGTGGGATACGGAGCACCGTCCACTTCAGCCGCCTCCAGCACAGAGCGGGAAATGCCCTGAATGGAGGCCACATAGATCATCATGATATAGCCGGCATACTGCCAGGTATTCACTGTAACCAAGGCGCCGATAACGGTCTTGTTGTTGGCAATGAAAGAAGAGGACAAAAATGCAAGTCCCAGGTTCTTGCCGAGGCCGGGCAGGATATTATTGAAAATAAACTGCCAGATAGAGCCCAGAACGATACCGCCGATCAGGTTCGGCACAAAGTATGCTGCACGATAGAAGTTCTTGCCCTTGACCTGGCTGGTAACCAGAAGGGACAGAAGGAAAGAGACGATGTTGACCGCAATTACGTTGAAAATGGTAAACTTTGCGGTAACAAGGAAGGAGTGCAGGAATCCAGGCTCCGTAAAAATCGTCTTGTAGTTCGCAAGTCCGATATAATTGGCCGCCGCATGAACACCGTCATAATCGGTGAAGGAATAATAGATACCCAGGATGAACGGAATGATGATAACCAGTATGAAAGCCAGCACTGTCGGCACAAGGAACAGGAACTCTGTCAGCTTACGGCGCTGCTTACTGGTGATGCCAGATCGCTCCACGGGTATTCCCCCTTTCTATTGGCTTAAAATAGAAGGGAGGGCCATGCCCAAAGGATCCCTCCTTCGAAACGGCCCTCCCTGTGAATACTCAGGCGATTCCGAAAAAACGCTTTAAATCAGTTCGCCGGTGCAATGTGCTCGATAGCGTCCTTCATGAGCGCCTCAAAGGTCGGCTCATCGCAGGCGCCCTGTGCGAACAGGTCATAGATTGCACCCAGTGTGCCCATGCCGAAGCCATCGGGCAGCTTGTACTGCTGCCAGCTGTAGGTCTTGCCGGCGGCATTCCACGCCATGACGCTCTTGGAGAGCGGGCCAGCGGGCTGCAGGGTGACGTTGGTGAAAGCAGGCACCATGCCGGCCTTGTTGACCATGTAATCATGGCCTTCTTCGGTCGTTGCGATGCTGTTCAGGAAAGCGATGGCTTCATCCACGTTGCCATTCTTGTTGACCACGTACCAGGAAGGCGGGTTAACAAGGATGCCGTCGGTGTCTTCATGCATGAAGGCATGCGGTGCATAGGCCATATCGAATCCGAGGTCGCCCAGGGTGGCGATGTTGGGATCCATCCAGTTGCCCTGATGATAGAAAGCGGTCTTCTGCTGTGCGAAAGCAGCCAGCTGCATATCCTGCGTGCCGGTTACCAGCATGTCGCGGTCGCTGTACTGGAACAGCAGAGCGACATACTCGCAGTACTGATGGAAGCGCTCTTCATCCACCTTGCCGGCCAGAACCTGGTCGATGATGGAGGTGTCGTTGCGGTCAAGGCCTACGGTGAGGTAGACATTGAAGTTGTGCAGTCCGGAAACCCAGGTCATGCCGGCAGCGCTGCCGCAGGCCAGGGAAACAACAGCATCCAGGCCAAGCTCGTCTTTCATGGAATCGAGCTTCTCAAAAGCAGCCTTGTAGGCATCAACGTTGGTCAGAGTAGCCGGATCGATGCCAGCCTTCTCCAGCATCTGCTTGTTGTAAGCAAGGCCATAGCCTTCAACAGCTACCGGGAAGCCGACGACGTTGCCGTCAGGATCGAGATAAGCCGCTGCGGTGTACTTTGTCCACTCCGCATCGTTCATCGTAGCGATCTTCTCGGAATAGAGTTCATAGCCGGACGGTCCTTCAATAACGAAGATGTCAGGCTCCTTGCCGGAGTTGAACTCAGCTTTCAGAGCGGTGTTGTAGTCTGTAGAACCGCCGGCAGTGATCGCCTGCACGGTGTATCCCGCTTTAGCAGAATACTCTGCGCAATAGGCATCCAGAGCCGGGCCGATCTCGACTTTGTTGTTGACGATGGTGATGTCGGCCATTGCGGAAACAGCAGCCAGAACAAAGACCATTGCCAGAACGATTGCAAGAATCTTCTTCATAAAATGATTCCTCCTAATATTATTTTGCCCTTCCCCAAGGGCAATTCAGGCTTCTAAAATATATTCTCTTTTTTAGTAAATGTCAACCAATAAAAAGGATTTTGTTAAAAAAATTACAGCCCGTATTTTGTACTTTCTGCCAATGGACTTTTCGTGTCCAAGTTCTCTTTTATTCTCCCGCATCCTCCATCCTCACGGAGCGCACGCCGAAGTACTGCGCCATGGATTCGTTTGTCCATACCGCAGGGTCTGTATATGCCGTACCCTTGCCCGTCATCGTCTGCACCTGCCACGCAGGCAGAACAACATCTTCTTCCTTGCCTGCAGCCTCGCACAGGGCATATTCTCTCCGGAACTGTTCCTCATAGCGGCTCTGCACGCCGCTCACCTGATCGGAGATGAGTTTCACGTAATTTTTCTCCTGTCCCAGGAAAAGGCACACCGCCAGCAGCACCAGGGCCGCACCATAGCAAAGCTTCCGGGGCACCTGCTTTCCTCGGAAAGGAAGAGCCGCAATGCAGACCAGCACCGGCAGGAAGAGTACCACATAATCATGGTACATATTCACTACCCGTCCAGAGCCGGCATATCCGCTGGAATACATATGCGGAAAAATCATCGCACACAATGTCAGATAGAACCCTGCCATGGCCGCCCACACAGGCGGGCACTCTCGCGTTTCCCGCACAGGAAGAGACAGGAGCACCGGCAAAAACAGAAAAATTACAGCCAGAACCGGTGTCTTGAATCCAAAGCGCAGGATATATCCAAATGCAGCCTGAAGCGTCCAGACGCCTGTCTTGATCAGCCATCCCAGACCGGTTTCATGTGCACCGTCCGTGGCCATGCGCACCTGGTTGCCCGGAGCCACTACTGAAATCAACAACCCCAGGAAAATAAACGGCAACAGGCAGAAAAGCGTGCAGGCTTCCTTTTTTTCTCCGGCATACAGGCGCTGCAGCGCCATAAGAAGGAGGGTCATCAGGGCCATCATGGCGGTAATATAGTTGTCCATTCCCAGCAGGAACAGGCATGGCGCGCACAGGATGAGCCCCGCCATGCGTCCTTTTCCCCGGTGTGCTGCGGCCCAGTCCGCAAGCGTCAGGAGCAGCAGCGCCATGGCCTGCGCCCCCGTATAAAACCAGGCGCCATTGAACCAGTAGATTCCTTCCACCATATCCGGCAGAAACATAAGTGAAATGCCGGTCAGGGCAAAGCTCATCGGCAGCCGCACCCATTTGGGCAGTCCCAGGCGCGTCCCCAGAAAATGGCGGCCGAAGCAGAGCCAGGCTGATATATGCAGGAGAAGCAGGAGCACCGCATGCACGCCATAGATTCTCCAGGAGAATACCGCCGGATTCAGCGTCATAATGAAAACGCCGGTCATGGTTCCCTGCCAGTCCCTCCAGGTCCGCAATGTGTAGGAAAGCGCATCCTTGATCACATGCAGAATGCTTCCTGTCTTGAGCCAGGTCGGATGCGTATACAGGGAAAAAGTAAAGTCATCCGTTGCTGGATGTGCCCCTTTTGCCCCTAAAAAAAAGGGGACAAGGGACAGGAGGAAAAGCCCTCCTGCCACCCAAGTCCATATCTTTCTGTTTTTCATATCTGTCTGCCTTAAGCACGCCCGTCATGCATATCAACTGCATCCAGGCCATACATGCGCACGTTGTCACCGATGTTCCGATCGTCTGCGCTGCGCAGGAGCTGCCGCCGCAGGCCCTGAATCTCCCTCAGGTCGTTGGCCTTGGCCGGTCCATTGATACAGCCGCCCTCGCAGGACATGCCTTCTATGATCGTCTCATTGATCCGTCCCAGCTTCAGCTGCATCAGCGCTTTCTTGCACTCAGCCGCTCCGTTGCACTTCAGGCAGCTTACCGGGATGTCAAACTGGTCCTCCTGCAGAACGCGTTCTACAGATGTGCCTACGCCGCCGGAAACCGCAAAATTCTTTCCGTACAGGGATCCCTGCTGCACATCTCCGGCTGCCACGGATTCCGGGTCCACATCGCGTGCCTTGAACATGGCACGCAGCTCTTCAAAGGTCAGCACGTAATCGGCTCCCTCGGAATTCTGTTCCCTGTACCGCTTCACTTCGCTCTTCTTGGCAATGCACGGTCCGATGAAGACCACCTTTGCCCCCGGGTGCTGCTTTTTGATCCAGCGGGCTGTTGCCACCATGGGTGAAACCGTATGGCTCACCTTGTCCAGAAGCTGCGGGAAGTGCATGGCTACCAGGTTATAGAAGGCAGGGCAGCAGCTCGTCGTCATATGGCCGCCCTCACGTGCCACTTCCTTGGCTTCCTGGGCCTCAAAATAAGCGGTGGCGTCTGCGCCCAGGGCTACTTCCACCGTATCTGTAAACCCGAGCTGATTGATCGCCCCGATCAGTTCGCCTACCGTAATGCCATTGAACTGGCCTTCAGCCGACGGTGCAAAGCAGGCGTAAATCTCATGCCCTTCCCGAATCTCCTTGATGACATCGGTGATCATGGACGAATCGGAAATTGCAGAGAACGGACAGGCTGCTGTACAGCTGCCGCAGGAGATGCACTTGGTGTAGTCGATGTTGGCACGCCGGTTCTTTTTGTCAACGGATATGGCATCCACCGGGCAGGTGCGCACGCAGGGGCGCCTTGCATCCGCAATGGCATTGTACGGACACGCCTGTGCACACATGCCGCACTCACGGCACTTGTCCGGATTGATGACCGCTCCATTGTGCGTCATCGTAATGGCTCCAAAATGGCAGGCCTGCATGCACTTCTCGGCCATGCAGTGCTGGCAGTTGCTGGTAACCGTATAGCGCTGCAGAGGACATCCTTCGCAGGCGCTGTTCATAACCGCCACGATCTCGTGGGTCATCTTCTGGGTCTTTTCGTCATAGTGGTTGGGGGCGCCTGTAGCCATGATCAGGCGGTTGCGGAGGATCTCCCTCTCCCTGTAGATGCAGCAGCGATACGTCGGCTGGCTGCCATGGGGAATGATATCCAGGGGAATGTTGTCAATGTGGTCCTGCAGCGTGCCCTCGTAGCTGTATCGGGCCACCTGCTCCAAAACCGTCGCTTTCCAGTTAATGTGGCGTTCCTCTGCCATGGTATCCTTCCTCTCTGATGTCACTTACACGTTGAAACGGAACAGGGTTACATCGCCGTCCTGCATTACATAATCCTTGCCTTCACTGCGGATCAGGCCTTTTTCACGGCAGGCCTGCATGCTGCCCTCCCGGGCCAGCGCCTCGAAGGGAACAATTTCCGCCCGGATAAACCCGCGTTCAAAATCGGTGTGTATCTTGCCGGCTGCCTGCGGTGCCTTGGTTCCTTTCTTGATGGTCCATGCACGGCATTCATCCGCTCCGGCTGTCAGGAAAGAAATCAGGCCAAGAAGATCATAGCATTCTGTAATCAGGCGATCAAGGCCGCTCTTGCCGATGCCCAGTTCCTCCAGGAACATCTGCTTTTCCTCATCGTCCATTTGAGCGATGTCTTCTTCTATCTTGGCGGAGATGACCAGCACCTTGGCATGCTCGCTTTCAGCCAGCGCCTTCATTTCAGCGATGCCCGGAAGTTCATCCTCCGGCTTGCCCAGATCATCTTCTTTGATATTGCACGCATAAATTACCGGCTTTGTCGTCAAAAGAAACCATTCCCTGACGATTTCCTGCTCCCGTTCCGTAAATTCACAGGTCCGAGCCGGCTCCAGATTATCCAGATGTGCCAGCAGCTTGGTTCCCAGCGCCGCCTCTTCCTGCGCACGCTTTTCTCCGCTCTTTAACAGTTTCTGTGCTTTTTCGGTCCTCTTGGCCACGGTTTCACGGTCTGCAGCTATCAGTTCCAGGCTGATGGTTTCCACATCATCCTTTGGATCCTTGCTGTCTGCATGGCGGATGATGTCCGGATCTTCAAAGCAGCGTACTACATGGACGATGGCATCGCACTCCCGGATATGGGAAAGGAACTTGTTTCCCAGGCCTTCTCCGCGGCTCGCGCCCTTTACCAGACCTGCAATGTCCACAAATTCAATCACAGCATGGGTTTTTTTCTTGGGGGAATACATCTGTGCCAGAACATCGAGCCGCTCATCCGGCACCATGACGACACCCGTATTGGGCTCTATCGTGCAGAACGGATAATTCGCAGCCTCTGCTCCGGCTTTTGTAATTGCATTAAATAATGTAGACTTTCCAACATTGGGCAGTCCGACAATTCCTAATTTCATTTGAGCTTATTCTCCTTCTAAACAATCCAATTCTCGCATGTGCATTATATTGAACTCCGCTCAAAAAGGCAATGGGAAGAATCAGAAGGGCGGAAATTTCATCCGGCTGAACGTCAGGAGGACTCCAAATTCATCCATACAGATACTTTCCATATTGTCTTATCCATCTGCAGCGTATAAAATGGCACTATCGTTTCAGTATGATTTCAGCCAATGGCTGCTAGAGAGAAAACAATGCATATTAACGCCAACAGCCTCGTCACTATCGTTCCCATCACCCTGCTCGTCCTGGCCATGGTCTTTCTTCTCCCCCGGATCGACAAGGCACTGTGCAGCCGCATGAATCTGGACCTGCACAGCGGCCTCAGCTCCAATCCCAGAAACCGGCAGCTTCTGCATTTGCGTACGCTTCTGCTTTTCCTGTGCTTTCTGGCTTATTCTGCCGCCCTGGCCTGGCTGGTTTTCTTTTCCCGCAGGGCCAGCAGAGAGTATCTGGTACATGCTGCCCTGTTTTCCGACCTGGCTAAATCCATTCACATCGACCTTGGCTTTGCAGAAACCTTTCGGATTCTTTTTCGCGATGGCCCATCCGCTGCTTTATCTCATATCAAGGTGATTCATCCTGAAGATATCTCCCAGGTTTATATGAACATCATGCTCTTCGTTCCCATGGGATATCTCCTGCCCTATATCTTTCCCTGGTTTCGCGAAAAAGTCCGCATGCGACCCTGGATATGCTGCTTTATTCTGGCTTTAGCCATAGAAAATCTTCAGCTTATTTCCAAACGCGGCTTCTATGACCTGGACGATCTGACTTCCAACACGATCGGCGGCATCCTGGGACAGTGGCTTTATATCTGGGAGGGCTATCTGGTCACGCATCCCAACTGGAAAGAAGAGCTGCGCCGGTACCGCCGCTGGAAAGGCAATGCCAAAAAAAGGACCCTGTTCCCTTTTAAGCGCCGAATCCTCAACAGCCGTACAACGCTGCTCGGGACCGATGAGACCGCCATCTGGGATTTTTATGTGACCAAGCTTGGATTCCGTCCCATTAAGCAGCTGGTACCGGAGGCCTCTCCGGACACCGCTTTTCTCCTTGAAATGGGGGCTTCACAGATCGTTATCCTCTGCAGCAATCGAAGCGAGGCGATTCCGCCCCAGCACCTTACTTTCTTTACCAAAAGAATTGAGCGCATCCAGTCCCGGCTTGAATCCAACGGGATCCATACCACACCCATGACACCGGATGTATACACCGGCCATCGTTCTTTCTCTTTTACAGGACCGGATAATGTTGAAATCCAGTTTATCAGTCTTCGGTAGACCGCAAAAACGGAAGCATCTCTGCTTCCGTTTTTTTGACCTCATTCCCGATTCAGTTTTTCTCAGTAATATCCATTTATGATCTTCGTCAGTGCCTCACGGTCATAGAAATGCTCCAGCCTATCAATATAGAAGTCTGGCTCAACTCCACGGTCTACATCATAGAAGGACCCATTTTTCAGGAAAGCCATCTTATGCGGGCCGGAAATCTGGAACGGTGTTCCCCATGCTGTTGACATCGGCAGAACAGTACAGGCACCGCCGCCGCTGGTACGCCCAATCAGCGTCACGCGCTGAGATGCTTTAAATACGGAAGGAACCAGATTCCCGCAGGAGAAGCTGACCGGTGAGATGAGGCAGTACAGATTCTTATCCTCAACGGTATCCTTTTCATTAAATTCCCGGTCCAGATTGACATCCGCTTGATACACTGCAGTTGCAACGGCCCCGGTAAACGCATCCTTAGAGCTGAACGGAGCTTCCCCGAGGAACCATCCCAGCACAAACATTGCCGCATCCACGTCTCCCCCGGTATTATTGCTCAGATCCAGCACAACATTCTCTATCGGACTGTTGTCCCGTGTGATCTTATCATGCGCATAGATAATGAGCCCCAGGGTATCATTCGGCAGTTTTTCCCCTTCAAGGGCAGCATAATACTCCGGTCCGCCTCCGATCATATCAAATTCATCAAATGTGATATACGCCGTGTTGCCTACCTCTTCATAATCCAGGTAGCCATCCGGGTAGAACTTTTCACGTGCTGCACTATAGCGGTCAACATGGCTAAAAAAGCTCCGTGATGCCGATCCAAAGTCTGTCCCCGGATCCTCTACGCCCGTCAGATACGAAAAGCCAAGGAATTCCGAATGCAGATCATTCATATGGAAGTCAATAAAATCGTACAGGGCTGTATCGGCTTCATAAGGATCCGGATCCAGAAAACGCTCGTCAAATGCAATCTGCCAGAAAATCTGGGAAAAACTCGATATCTCATGAGTATCTCTCATGCCATACAGATGATCCAGTGCCATGCACAGTTCCCAATATCCATATTCAGTCAGTTCTTTGCTGCGTGCTTTCGGTTCTGCAGAATAATAAAGCTCTCCAAGATCCGTAAGTTCTTCCGGCGTTCTTCCAAGCCTCCTTCCATTTGCTAAAATCAGTACTTTCCCATTATAGAAGGGTGCAATCTGCAGCGGATCCGCCATAAAGAAGTCTCCTATTGTCTGAAGCGGAACCAGATACAGGCCATCCTGCGCAATCATGTCAATCTTGTAGGACGCCAAGTCCAGTTCCATGATATCTCCATTTCTGGAATAGGATGCACCAGGAATACTCCTAAAAAGCTGCGGATCCCCGTCGGCATTAAATATCGGTGTCGACAGCAGATCTCCCAGCAAGCTATTCTTCGGGCCTCTGATAAAATCATTATAATCGATAAAAGTGATTTTCTTGTTATCAAAATCCAGATGCGCATATACCCCGTTTTCCCGTGTCAGGGTTACCTTATTTTCTTCCGTTCTTATGGAAAGACCGTACTCCGTTTCACCTGCCCAATCATGATAAAGGCCAACCAGAAGACCCGCACAGTCATTCACATCCATATACGGCAGGTCCTCTACGCCATCCACAAAATACAGCGGAATATCCTCACTCCAGATTCCATCCGTGCTCCCGACATACAGCGGCACGTCCTTCTTCGTGATTTCATTTCCCAGTGCCTGAGCTGTTAAAACGCAGAGCACCGCAAGCACCAGCAAAAAGGTCCTCGATTTCATATTTCTCATCTTTTTTCTTCTTTTTCTCTTTTTCGGAATTTCTTGTTTTCCTCGGCCAAACGGCCTGTCCTGGAGACTATATTTCGTTTCGCCCGTCGCTTTTACTCCAGCTCTATCCCCTGGAGCAGTTCCTCAAAGCGTTTATGGCAGATTTCCTCATTTTCGGTGCGTGCATAATAGCAGAACGTGTAACAGCAGTTTTTCTGAATCCAGACCACCATTTCTCCGATCTGTTCGATACCCTCCATATTGTACCTGTATCGAAACCCCCTTGCTTTTTTCCCGCAGACCGAAGTGTCGTAATAGCCTTCAAATGAATAGCTGCGGCCTTTCAGACTATAGCGGACCTTAAACTCCGTGCTTTTTGCCACCGATTTGACATCGCCAAACAGCCAGATCAGCAGCGCGGGAGATTCGTGCCATATCACCGTCACCATAAGGTGCTGTTCTTTATCCCAGATTCCCCATCTGTCCGGATGTTCATTCTGATAAGCAGTTTTCAGTTCTTCCCGGTCCATCACGCCGAAGCTTTCCGGAAAAGAAAGTTTCAGTCCATGTACAGCTTCCTGTTTCAATGTATCCTTCCTCGCATTCTTTCGTGATTTATCCTTTGGCAATCCGCTTTTCGCCAGGTATAATGGCGCGCTGCGGGCAAACCAGCACACAGAGATGGCATCCAACGCACTTTTTCCCGTTCAGCACAGGACGCCGGTTTCCGTTCAGCTCAATGGCCTGGTGTCCGCCATCACTGCACGAGATCTCACACCGGCCGCAGCCTATGCATCGTTCCTTTATAAATTTCGGGAAGATGACCGTATCCCTTTCCAGCGGGGTCGTCGTTTCATTCAGCCCATCCAGTCCCAGACCAATTACTTCCTTTACGTTGGAGAAGCCTTTTTCTGCAAGATACAGATTCAGTCCCTCCTTCAGGTCATCGATGATCCGGTATCCGTACTGCATAACGGCGGTTGTAATCTGCAGGGAGCCCGCTCCAAGGAGCAGGAATTCAAGCGCGTCTCTCCATGTTTCGATGCCGCCCATACCGGACAAATGCAAGCCTTTCAGGTTTGGATTCTGCCCCAGTTCGGAGATAAACCGAAGGGCAATCGGCCGTACGGCATTGCCGCTGTAGCCTCCGACTGCGGACTGTCCATGGACCGCTGGCGCAGACAGATAGGTATGAAGATCCACCCCCATGACGGATTTAATGGTATTAATCGCCGCAATACCATCCGCTCCGCCCCGCTTTGCCGCCTCAGCCGCCGGGCTCATGGCATTTACATTGGGGGTAAGTTTTGCCAGAACCGGAATGGAACATGCCTTCTTGGCCGCAGCGGTAAAGCGTTCCACCAGTTCCGGAATCTGACCGATATCAGATCCCAGGCCGCCGTCTGCCATGTTCGGGCACGAAAAATTCAGCTCTATGGCATCTGCACCGTTTTCCTCGCACAGCTTCGCCAATTCGCCCCATTCCGCTTCATCTTTGCCCATGATGGACGCCAGGATAAACTTGCTCGGGTAGTCTTTCTTCAGGCGCCGGAAAATCTCCATATTTTCGGCTACGCTGTGATCTGACAGCTGCTCAATATTCTTAAACCCTATCAGGCTTCCGTTATCTCCTGTTATTGCGGAAAACCGAGGAGACGCCTCGTGAATATCCAGACTGCAGATCGTCTTAAAGCATGCGCCTGCCCATCCCGCTTCAAATGCACGCGCACACATCTCATACGTGCTGGCAACAACAGAAGAGGACAGCAGAAAAGGATTTTCCAGAGGAATACCGCAGAAATCGCACTCCAGCCGGGATTCGTCTTTGGGCAGCGGTGTTTCCGTCTCCGGCTTAACCTGATAATACAGCCTGTTGAGCAAATCGCGGATCGGCACTTCATTCGCCTTGACACATGCGCGTTCACAAGGGGCACTGCAGGTAAGGCAGTAATTCTCCGGGGGAAGATACGAAACAGCCCCCTGTTCATTGCCAAACCAGATACTGCGAAGGAATTCCGCAGGATTGATTTTGCTGCAGGCCTGATTGCACGGAGCATTTTTGCACAGAACACAGTGAATCATGTCCGAACGCGTAATGATAGGTTCCGCCTTAATCATAGATCGCGCCTCCTTTTCTAGGTCCAATTATAAGTTAAGTACTTTACGCTTCTTTTTCTGCCTCGTTTTCCCAAATCATCGCTGAAGCCGGGTTTTCTGTGATCCCTTCTCCGATATTCGGCACCTTGCGGGAATACACAAAGTCACAGCCAAAGCAGATGCCCAGTATCACACACGCGGGGATTATAATCTTCCTGCTGACGTGGGACAGCATGGAATCCAGGATGGGAATCAGCAGATAAATAGCTGCCATTCCCCCCAGCGCAAACACCGCAAGGCCTTCTCCGCATATCCGGCCTCCAAGATTCAGATAATATCCTGAATAATCCCACCACCGCATTCCAGTGGAAGCCTCCATGGCATAAGACGTCGTATATTCAACGATTCCGCACAGCACTACAATGGCCGCCGCTTCCAGCGCCGGCTTTTCCCTGAACCGATACAGGAGCACCGCAATCAGCACAACGCCTCCTCCATAAATCGGAAGCCAGGGCCCATGCATAACCCCGCGGTTTACAAATGTTCCATTTTCTACCAGGTACAGGCTGACTTCCCACAGCCAGCCGACAATACTGAAGGTAAAAAAGATGATAATCAATGACCATATCGTACAGGGCATCAGGAAGTTAGCCTTGCTGCTCAGATCGTTGCTTTCTCTCGTCCACAGGGGATTCATACGTTCCGGATACGCCTTCCCAAGCATTTCGGCATGACTGAATCTGGAATGGTAACGCAGCCCCGCCTGCCGGCTGTAAACCCGCTTTTCCATTTCTGTCCCAAGCCAGATGCCAAAGTTTCTGGCGAAAAAGCTCTTTATCGGACTCAGAAAGACAATATCATTGTCCAGCAGGTCCTCATAATCCGATATCTCCCCGTAATGCTTTCTGCGCTCTCCTTCGTCCGCTTTTTCATACAGCCAGATGTCATTGAGGCTTTCCGCCCCTTCCAGGTTCTTTTCCTTCGCCTCTTGGCGCAGGCGAACATAATATTCGGTAAATGTCGCCATTCGATAGGGAAGCCCCCAGAAGATGTCCACCGCACCGAAGCTCAGGTATCCCAGCAGTCTCCATCCTATAAACTGCAGCTGCATCTTAAAGCATTCCCATTTATGGCCATTCATCATCCTGCGGGACAGCAAAATCACTTCCTGCGGACGAAGGTCCGGGTTTTCAGCCACGATAAATGGAACCAGAAAATAAGAGTAGTACTTGATCAGCCCTCCTACAATCGTAAGGCTCCACAAGAGCTCATAAACTGCCCTGAGAAGGAGCGTCAAGGAAGTCCGCACCCAGCGGTTTATCATCTTGAAATGCAGCAGGTGGCTTACCGGAACCTGTTCGTACACTCTGGCTTCCATAAATACACGGTGCAGAATCGCATTGTACATATTTTTGACAAAAATCCAGACCAGCGCATAAACCGTAAGACCGCCCAGGATCATAATCACGGCTGCAACGGTTCCGGAATGCACAAGCGAATGGATGCCTATCCCGATCATGACAAACATATGTCCGGAATTAAGGCTGTTCATTATGGTCGCAAATACACCCCGTCTGCGGCCCAGAACGGAATTGTAATCCGAGGTGGCTTTCAGTTCCTCCATCCTCTGTGCCGAATCCTGACGTCCCTTTTCCAGATTATCTTCTATCAGGTCATCAATGATTTTCTTCGAGATCCCGGCTTTGCTTGCGTGCCAGCCTTCGGTGTCCAGCTGCGTAATCTGCCCTGTCAGCTGATCATACAATCCCTGTGCATTATTTATGATATCCGTAAACTCCGTACCCCAAAATACAGAAACCGAACAGATCAGGACAAGCAGTAAATAATTTTTCCTTACAGACCTCCTGGCAGCCGCTTTCATCTCTTTACTGTTCATTTTTTCCCTCACTGAAAATGAATGTTGACAACAGTCACTTCACTGTTGGTGCCTATTCTCATAGGCGGTCCATAATAGCCGACGCCTGCCGTAACAACCGTATCCAGTCCATCGACATTTACATATCCATATGCATTCTCATTGAAAAACGGGATGATCAGATTGCCCGGGAATATCTGTCCGTTATGCGTGTGCCCGCAAAGCGCTACATCTGCACCGGCTTCCTTTAAGGCTTTAAAATCATGAGGCTCATGTTGCAGGACCAGGATCGGAAGATTCTTGTCCGCTCCGCTCAGCAGTTCCGAAGCAGACATGCGTTCCTTTGTTCCGTCTCCCGCCCGTTCTCCATCAATGCGGCCAGCCAGCTGGACGCTGTCTCCCAGCATGACAAGTTCATCTGTCAGGGTCCTGAATCCGGCCGCTTCAAAAAACGCTTCCATTTCCTTTGTCCGGAATGCGCGGGTAACCGGAGAAATCGGAAATCCTCCAAAGAGCATCTCTTCCACGTCATGATTCCCATATACCGCAAACACCCCGTATTTGGATTTCATTCCGCGAAGCGCCTTTGCATAGCCATCCGGATTGCGCATTCCTCCGTAACTGCTGGTGAAAATGTCCCCTGCGATGACAACCGCATCCGCGTTTTGTTCATTGACCAGTTCCACCATTCGTTCTATCGTGGACAGTTTTGAATTGACGCTCATATGCAGATCCGCAATGAGCACCAGCTTCATCTCTTTTGTCTCTCCAGCACTTTTTTCCACCGTGACATCAAAATGGTTCACCACCGTATTCTGAGCATGAACCATTCCATAGCTGACGAGTACAACGGTCAGAATCACCGATCCCAGAAGAGGCACCGCGTATCCCCGCCCGATTTTTCTGTGCAGCGCAAGTTTTACAATTGCCGTCAGGATAAGCAGGTCTATCAGGATCCATCCATAATAGATATAGAATCCCAGCCAGATGTTTCCAGCCCCCTGCAGCGCAAATTTTACCCCGCTGTCCGGCAGAAAAGCGCCTGCGACCGGCAGAAGCGACAGTACAATGTAGGGGATCAGCCAGAATTTGCGGATTCTTCCTGCTTTTTCAGGCAGAAGCCATTTTTGCAGGCAGAACTCCGTCATAAGACCGGCAATTGTAGATAAAATCAAATAAATCGTGATCAGTATTGCGGGATGCATTTTCTTTCCTTTCCAGGAGTCTGCAGGGTCTGCAGCCTCCGAACCGCCATTTTCCGTGGAATTCTTGAAAATCAGAAAGAGTGGATTAAGCCCGTGTTCAGACTCCCCCAGCTGGACCTCGTATGGAACAGGGATTATTCGCTGGACAG
>OCTW011554343.1_pt1 | contig 20344 bp, 22 predicted proteins | sample 1539671 | NCBI WGS metagenome assembly OCTW01 (sample SAMN02144230, study PRJEB22623) | gut metagenome | biome: sheep rumen | host: Ovis aries | place: New Zealand
TTTAAGAATTATAAATGAACCAACAGCAGCAGCTTTAGCATATGGTATGGATAAAGAACAAGATCAAAAAATAATGATATATGACTTAGGAGGAGGAACATTTGATGTTTCAATCCTAGACATTGGAGATGGAGTATTTGAAGTTTTATCTACAAATGGTAATACTCACTTAGGAGGAGACGACTTTGATGAAGTTATTATGAAATATTTAGTAGATGAATTCAAAAAATCAAGTGGTATAGATTTATCTTCTGATAAAATGGCAATGCAAAGATTAAAAGAAGCTGCAGAAAAAGCTAAGATAGAGCTTTCAGGAGTACAACAAACAAACATCAACTTACCATTTATTACTGCCGATAGCACAGGACCAAAACACTTAGATATTACATTAACAAGAGCTAAATTTGATGAATTAACACACGATTTAGTAGAATCTACAGCTATTCCAGTACAAAATGCATTAAAAGATGCAGGATTATCAATGAATGATATTCACAAAGTATTATTGGTTGGTGGATCAACAAGAATTCCAGCTGTTCAAGAATTAGTTAAGAGATTAACAGGAAAAGAAGCAGATAAAGGAATTAACCCAGACGAGTGTGTTGCAATTGGTGCAGCTATCCAAGGTGGAGTTTTATCTGGAGATGTTAAAGACTTAGTATTATTAGATGTAACACCACTATCACTTGGAATTGAAACTTATGGAGGAGTATTCACAAAATTAATCGAAAGAAATACAACAATACCTACAAAGAAATCACAAATATTCTCAACAGCAGCAGATGGTCAAACATCAGTTGAAGTTCATGTATTACAAGGTGAACGTGAAATGGCTGCATACAACAAAACATTAGGAAGATTCCAATTAACAGGAATTCCTGCGGCTCCAAGAGGAGTACCTCAAATCGAAGTTACATTTGATATAGATGCAAATGGTATAGTTCATGTTTCAGCTAAAGATATGGCTACAGGAAATGAACAAAATGTTGCAATTACAGCTTCTACAAACTTAACAGACGAAGATATTGATAAAGCTGTAAAAGACGCTCAAGCTCATGCTGAAGAAGACAAGAAAAAGAAAGAAGAAATTGAAGTTAAAAATAATGCAGAAAGCTTAGTATATAACAGTGAAAAAACTCTAAATGAATTAGGAGACAAAATTTCTGGAGAAGAAAAAGCTAAAATCGAAACAGAAATAGAATCTACTAAAAAAGCATTAGAAACAAACGATACAGAAAAAATTAAAGAAGCTACAGAGAAACTAACAAAAGTATTCTATGAAATGAGTGAGCAACTATACAAAAATGCAAATCCAAATGCAACAGATAATGTTGCACAAGCTGCTGAAGATGCTGCAAATGCAGGAACAGATGCAAATGCTAATTCAGATGGAAATGTATATGATGCAGATTATAAAGTAGAAGATGACAATAAATAGATTTAATATAAATAAATTCATATAGAAAAGCTTAAGATATATTTCGTTTAATACTAACAAATTTTAATTTAATTCGGCAAGAACCCTCAAAGCAATTTTGGGATTTCCTTGCCGATTTAAATAAAATTTCTAAGTTAGTTTATTTATTTATATTAAAATTTATTAGAAACAATAGGAGGAAAAAATGGCAGAGAAAAAAGATTATTATGAAATATTGGGAGTATCAAAAACTGCAACAGATGACGAATTAAAAAAAGCATATAGAAAAATGGCTAAAAAATGGCATCCTGATGCAAATCCTGATAATAAAAAAGAAGCTGAAAAGAAATTTAAAGAAGTAAATGAAGCATATGAAGTTCTTTCTGATTCACAAAAAAGAAGAATGTATGATCAATTTGGAACTGCCGATCCTCAGCAAGCAGGTTTTGGAGGAGCAGGAGGACCATTTGGAGGAGGTAATGGATATTATTCATATACAAGCTCTGGATGGGATGACTTTGGAGATTTAGGAGACATATTCTCATCATTCTTTGGTGGTGGATTTGGTGGACAACGAGCAAGTTCAAAAAGAAATAATGGACCACGTAAAGGTGAAGATTTAAATTTGAATTTAGAAATAACATTTGAAGAAGCTTTTATGGGAGTTGAAAAAGAAGTTACTATTACAAGACAAGAGACATGTTCTACATGTCATGGAACAGGTGCAAAACCTGGTACAAATCCTGTTAAATGTAAGGCTTGTAATGGTACAGGTCAAATAAGACAAATGCAAACAACAATACTTGGTCAAATACAAACTACTAGAACTTGTCCAGAATGCCACGGAACAGGTGAAGTAATTCAAGAACCTTGCGAAGTTTGTCATGGAAAAGGTACAGTAAGAAAGATGCCTAAAGTAAAGGTGAAAATTCCAGCTGGAATTGGAGATAATCAAACTGTAGTATTAAGAGGACAAGGAAACCCTGGCTCAAAAGGTGGCCCAGCAGGAGATATATACATAACAATAAGAGTCAAAAAACATAGTATATATAAAAGAGATGGAAATAATGTTATTTGCGAAATACCAATAACAATTACACAAGCAACTTTAGGCGCAGATATAGAAGTTCCAATGGTAAATGGAACTAAAGAAAAATATAGAATTCCAGAAGGAACCCAAACTGGTACACAATTTATGGTTAAAGGAAAAGGCTTCAAAAGTCTTAATTCATCTTATGTGGGTAATTTTATATTTAAGGTTATTGTTCAAACTCCTAAAAAACTTACAAAGGAGCAAAGAGACCTACTTACAGAACTTGCAAAAACAATGAATGAACAACCTCCAATAAAAAAGAGAGGAATTTTTGGATAATAGAAATAATTAAAGTGGAAAGAGTCGCAAATGGCTCTTTTTTATTATATATGAAAAATCGTTAGATTTTTACGTATATAAAAAGACAAAGTTTCCTATATTCGTGCAGTTGCAGAGCAACTTGCACATGTTGCGAAGCCACTTTTCTTATTGCGGCAAAAAAAGAGGTTCTTTTATATAAAAAAGAATAATTTATTAAATATTCTGCAAAATAATAATGGTGATAAAAATGAAAAAGGTATTATTTATTTCTAGCACAGGAGGACATTTTAACGAACTTATAAAGCTAGAGCCATTATTCAAAAACTATGATTATAGTATAATTACAGAAAAAGATAAAACTACAAAAAGTTTTAAAAGAAAATATAAAGACAAAATTTTTTTTGTACCTTATTCTACGAGAAGTAAAATATTAACATATATATTTATATATCAATATATTATTTTGAAATCTATAGTTTTGTTTCTAAAAATAAAACCAGATGTAATTATATCAACAGGAACTCATACAGCAGTTCCAATGTGCTATTTAGGAAAAATGTTTAGAAAAAAAGTAATTTACATCGAAACTTATGCAAATATTACAAAAAGAACATTGGCAGGCAAAATAATATATCCAATTTCCGATTTGTTTATTGTACATTGGAAAGAATTAAAAAAACTATACCCTAAAGCTATATTTATTCAAGATTAAATATTTAACAATAATATTGCTACTGATAAGATATAAGCTAATACAAATTTGTGCAAGTGGTCATATATAAATAATAGTCACAGCTTTCGACAAATTTTTTATAAAAATATTGAAATAAAAAATAATAAATGTTAATATATTATTAAATGAAAATAAAAATGCAAAGGAAAGTGATAATATGGAAGAAAACAAATGTCAATGTGGAAATTCAAGCAAAGATAAGTATATGAAAGAATTATTAAAAGATTTTAAACCAGAAAAAGACAATTTAATTCAAATTTTAAATAGTGTGCAAGAACATTATGGTTATATACCAAAACATGCACAAGAAGAAATATCAGAATATTTAAATATGCCAATGGCAGAAATTTTTGGAGTTATAACTTTTTATTCTAGGTTTACATTAGAGCCAAAAGGAAAATATAATATTGCAATATGTTTAGGAACAGCATGTTTTGTTAAAGGTTCAGAAAAAATAATGGATAGAGCAAAAGAAAGATTAAAAATTGAACCTGGACAAACTACTGAAGATGGACTATTTTCATTAGAAGAAACAAGATGTGTTGGAGCATGTGGATTAGCACCTGTATTTACAGTTAATGGTGAAGTATATGGAATGGCAACAGTTCAAATTTTAGACCAAGTTATAGATCAAATAACTAAAAGTGAAAGAGGATAGATAGACAGATGGAATATAATGAAGATGGTATTAATAATAATACATATGAGTTACTTTTTAAGGATAGCAAAAACTCTAGAGATATAGACGAAAAAGAAGAAAAAAGAAACTATATATTAAGTTTAATAGAACATTATACTAAACTAAGAGAGAAAAGCATTTTTGGGTCTTTATTAAAAAAATATTTGAATATTAAAAACTTAGATTTTTCAAAAATAGTTTATAATAAAGAGATACAAGAATATGAATTTGAGTATTTAGGTGAGATATATACATTTAATAAAATATCAAACTTCTATGGGGATAAAAAGACGCAAAAAGAATTAGAATCTGGTGAAAGATATGGAAAATGTCACGAAGCATCAATATATTTCTCTATGATAAATAAAGATTGTTATATATTAACGGGATATATAAATAATAATGGTGGAACATATTTACATTCGGTAATTGAAACACAAGAAGGAAAAATATTGGATTGGACTAAAAATCTTATAATGTCAAAAGAGGACTATTTAAAATTAACTGATTTTAAAGCTTTAGAAAGAATTTCAGGAGAAGAAATGATTGAAATTTTTATAAGGTTACCAGTAGGTGATGCTGATGGAAAAGTTTTAACTGTATTTGGTAAGGAAGTATTGAAAGATATGAAAAAAAATCCAGACATTTTTGGAGTAGATGAAGAATCAAAAAAAGAATTAATGAAAATTAGAAATAAAAAAGACTCAAATGAAGAAAGGTAAGAAGTTAAAATACTAATTTGAAAGGAGATATTTATGAATACAATAGAAGAAATTCATAAAATTAGAGAAGAAAAGAAAAAAGAATTAGAACTAAGGGTAAATACAAATTTAGATACACGAGAAAAGCATATTTTAGTATGTCATGGAACAGGTTGTACATCATCTAAGTCACCAAAAATTTTAGAAAATTTTAGAAAGATCTTAGAAGAAAAAAATATTGAAAATGTAAGAGTAATTAAAACAGGATGTTTTGGGCTTTGTGCAAAAGGACCAGTAGTAATTATTAGACCAGAAAATACATTTTATGCACATGTTAAACCAGAAGACTGTGAAGAAATAATTCAAACACATATTGTAGAAAACAAAAGAGTAGAAAGACTATTATGCAAAGACATTGATGGAAAGCTTGTAGAAAAACTCGATGAATTAGAATTTTACAAAAAACAAAAAAGAATTGTATTAAAAAACTGTGGAGTTATTAATCCAGAAGATATAGATGAATATATAGCTTTTGACGGATACTTAGCATTAGAAAAAGTTTTAACACAAATGACTCCTGAAGAAGTTATAGAAGAAATAACAAAATCAGGACTTAGAGGACGTGGAGGAGCAGGATTCCCTACAGGTAAAAAGTGGCTTTTTGCAAGACAAGCAGAAGGCAAGCAAAAATATGTTGTTTGTAATGCAGATGAGGGTGATCCTGGAGCTTTTATGGATAGAAGTGTGCTTGAAGGAGATCCACATTCAGTTATAGAAGCTATGATGATTGCAGGCTACGCAATAGGTGCAAATGAAGGATATATTTATGTTAGAGCAGAATACCCAATAGCTGTTAAAAGATTTCAAATAGCAATAGACCAAGCAAAAGAAAAAGGAATACTTGGAAATAATATATTTGGAACAGATTTTAGTTTTGATTTACATATTAGACTTGGAGCAGGTGCTTTTGTTTGTGGAGAAGAAACAGCTTTGCTTGAGTCAATTGAGGGAAGACGTGGACAACCAAGACTAAAGCCACCATTCCCTGCAAATAGTGGATTATGGAAATGCCCAACACTTATAAATAATGTTGAAACTTATGCAAATATTACACAAATCATTATAAATGGTGCAGATAGGTATTCTTCAATTGGAACAGAAGGCTCAAAAGGTACAAAGGTATTTGCTCTTGGTGGAAATGTTAATAATATAGGTTTAGTTGAAGTTCCTATGGGAACAACTTTAAGAGAAATAGTTTACGATATAGGTGGAGGAATTCCAAACAAAAGAGAATTTAAAGCAGCACAAACAGGAGGACCATCAGGAGGATGTATACCAGCAGAATACTTAGATACACCGATAGATTATGAGTCTTTAAAAGAAATTGGTTCAATGATGGGTTCAGGTGGACTAATTGTAATGGATGATTCGAAATGCATGGTAAATCTTGCTAAATTCTATCTTGGATTTACAGTTGATGAAAGCTGTGGAAAATGTAATCCATGTAGAATTGGAACAAAGAGAATGTACGAGATATTAGAAAAATTAACAAATGGAGAAGGAACGTTAGAAGATATTAAAAAACTGGAAGAACTTACAAAAACAGTATCAAAAGCAAGTGTTTGTGGATTAGGACAAACAGCTTCAAATCCAGTAATAAGTACTCTAAAATATTTTAGAAATGAATATGAAGAGCATGCAGTAGATAAAAGATGCAGTACAAATGAATGTAAAAAATTAGCTAAAATAGAGATTAATCCTGAATTATGCAAAGGTTGTGGACTTTGCCAAAAGAGTTGCCCAGTAGGAGCAATTGAAGGAGAAGGACCTGGGACAAAACGTGCGATAAATCAGGACAAATGTATTAAATGTGGTACATGTATTGCTAAGTGTCCATTTAAAGCAATAAAATAAAAGTTCATTTGGGGACGGGGTAAAAATTAACTTTACAAAAAAGAACCGACACCAACAAAAAAGAACCGACACCAATTGAAAAAGGAGGAAAAATAATGATAAAAATTACAATAGATGGAATTGAAACAGAAGTACCTGAGAATATGACTGTTTTAGAAGCGGCAAAATCTGTTGGAATAGATATTCCGACATTATGTTTTTTGAAAGACATAAACGAAGTTGGAGATTGTAGAATGTGTCTTGTAGAAGTTGAAGGAGCAAGAGGATTTGTACCTTCATGCATGCAAAAAATTACAGATGGAATGGTAGTAAGAACTAATACAGAAGAGGTTAATGAAGCAAGAAAAAATGTACTAGAATTAATACTTTCAGCACATGAAAAGAAATGCTTAAGTTGTATTAGAAATGAAAATTGTGAATTACAAGACTTAGCTAAAAAATTCGGAATAACAGATGTAGAATTTGAAGGAGCTATAAATAACAAACAAATTGATGATAAATCTACATCAATCGTAAGAAATACTGCCAAATGTGTACTTTGCAGAAGATGTACAGCAACATGTCAAAAAGTACAAGAAATAGGTGCCATTGAATGTGTAAATAGAGGATTTGATTCAGCAATTTCTACAGTAGGGAATAAATCTTTAGCTGATGTAAACTGCACATTTTGTGGACAATGTATTCAAAATTGCCCAACTGCAGCATTACATGAAAAAGAAAATATTGATGATGTGTGGGAAAAACTAAAAGATGAAAATACAGTTGTATTAGTACAAACAGCTCCTGCAGTAAGAGTAGCATTAGGTGAAGAATTTGGAATGCCAATTGGTACAAATGTACAAGGAAAAATGGTTACAGCACTTAAAAGACTTGGATTTAATAAAGTATTTGACACAAATACAGGAGCCGATTTTACAATTATGGAAGAAGCATCTGAATTTATAAATAGAGTTTTAAATGCAGATGAGAAAAAGCCTTTACCTATGTTTACATCATGCTGCCCTGCATGGATAAGATTTATAGAAATGGAATATCCAGAATATTTAGCAAATGTATCAAGTTGTAAATCACCACACCAAATGTTTGGAGCAATTTTAAAAACATATTATGCAGAAAAGAATAATATTGATGCAAAAAATATATATGTAGTATCTGTAATGCCATGTGTAGCTAAAAAGTTTGAAAGACAAAGACCTGAAATGAAAAATGATGATTTATATAATGTCGACGCAGTTATTACAACAAGAGAACTTGCAAAAATGATAAGACAAGCAAATATAGATTTTGAAGATTTAAGTGATTCTGATTTTGATAATCCTATGGGAGAAGCAACAGGAGCAGCAGCTATATTTGGAACAACAGGTGGAGTCATGGAAGCAGCACTTCGAACAGCCCAAGATTTATTAACTGGAAAAGATTTAGAAGAAATAAAATTTGAAGATGTTCGTGGAGAAAAAGGAATAAAAAGAGCAACTGTAAATGTAAATGGAAAAGATATAAGAATTATAGTGGCTAGTGGACTTGGAAATGCAAGAAAAGTAATGGATATGGTTAAAGCAGGAACTGCTGAAGCAGACTTTATTGAGGTTATGGCGTGTCCAGGTGGATGCATAATGGGTGGAGGCCAACCAATTAAATCATCAAAAATAAGAAGAAAATATGATGTAAGAAAATTAAGAGCAGATGCACTATACACAATAGATGAAAAATCTACAATTAGAAAATCACATCAAAACCCTATACTTAAAGAAATCTATAAAGAATATTTAGGAGAACCAAATGGACATAAAGCACATGAACTTTTACATACTGAATATGCAAAAAGAGAAAAATATTGCTAAATACTTCTTGACAGAAAAAAAGAATTAGTATAATATATATTTTGTTTAAAATAAAAGTATTTGAATGTGGGCAGAGGAGAAAGTTTTTACCGCTGTACCAAAAAGAGAGGACGATTTAATATGGAAGAAAGCAAAAATAATTCAACTTTAAAAAAAGTAATAGTAATAATTGCAACTATAATATTAATTGCAATTATAGCGATTTTATGTGCGGGATATGTAAAAAAGGCAACTACAAAGGTGCAAAATCCAATAGTTACAATGGAAGTAGAAAATTATGGAACAATAAAAATAGAGTTATATCCAGATAAAGCTCCAAATACTGTAAAGAATTTTGTTAAGCTAGCAAATAACGGATTCTATAATGGATTAAAATTCCACAGAGTAATAAAGGATTTTATGATTCAAGGTGGAGACTCAAATGGTGATGGTTCAGGCAATGCAAAATTAAAAGATCTATATGGAAACGACAATGAAGATGCATATAGCATAAAGGGAGAATTTAATGCAAATGGCTTTTCAAAAAATGATTTGAATTTAACTCAAGGAACAATAGCTATGGCTCGTGCAGATTATACAGCTTATTCTCCAGCACTTGCAAAACAATCATACAATTCAGCAGGAACTCAATTTTTCATTATGACTACAGATGAGCACACTTCTTTAAGTGGATACTATGCAGGATTTGGAAAAGTTATCGAGGGAATGGATGTAGTTAAAAAAATAGCAGAAGTAGAAGTAAAGACAAGTGATGATAGTGAAACTTCAGGAAATACAGAAAAATCAATACCAACAAAAGATGTAAAAATATCATCTGTTACTGTAGATACATTTGGAGTAGACTATGGTATGCCAGAGACAATGACACCATTTGATTACATGAAATGGTTATATTCACAATATGGGTTATCAAATTAATAAAAGCAGCCTTTTTAAGGCTGTTTTTTTGGTAAAAAAATCACTTGACAAAAAGTTATAGAAATATTAAAATTATTTTAGATAAATTTGTTGAAAAATATACAAGAAAGGTAATTTTTATGAAAGCAAAAGAAAAACAAATAAAAAAATACATAATTGGAATAATATTATTAGTGTTTTTAGGTGCATTTTTGATTAATTTAGAAAAACATGAAAAATATACATATGCTTCAAATGGGCAAGAAAACAATATTGATGCATCATCTATAGATAATGAAGATATAAAAATAAGCAATGCAAAAAAAATAGACTTAGATGAAATAATACAAAAAAATTCTTATTCTGCAGGATACAAAGAAGAAATTATAGTTGAAGAAGAAGAATTAGAATATATAACAAAATATAGAAATAATGATGATATTTATATAGGAAAAACAGAAGTGGCTCAAGAAGGAAGAAATGGTATTCAAGCAATTACTATTAAAAAGACATATGATAAAAATGGAGATTTAGTAAAAGAAGAACAAATGTCAGCGGTTGTAATTAAATCATCTATAAATAAAGTTATAGATATTGGAACAAAAAAATATGTAGCTCCAAAACCAAAAGTTCAAACTGGTTCTACTTCAGGAAACTTAAGCTTTAATATTGCATTAAATAAACCAAGTGGATTTACTTTAGAACAATTTACCAAAGCTTTAACAGATGATAAAGATAAAAATAAAGTATTTCAAAATAATGCAAAATATTTTTATTACATAGAAAAACAATATAATATAAATGGTATGTTTGTAGCTGCTGTTGGAATACATGAAAGTGCATGGGGAACATCAAAAATTTCAAGAGATAAAAACAATCTTTTTGGATATGGAGCATATGACTCTAATCCATATAATGGAGCATATACATTTGATAATTATGATGAATCTATAGATTTAGTTTCTAGGGTGTTTGTTAAATATTATTTAAATCCTTCAGGTACAAAAATATATGATGGAAATACTGCAAATGGTAAATATTATAATGGAAATACTCTTTCTGCTGTAAATAAAAAATATGCAACAGATAAAAATTGGGCAAATGGTGTATATAAACAGATGCAATATTTATACAATAAGGCAAAATAATTAAAAAATTTAGAAAATATCCTTGCTATTTTTCGAATAATATTGTATGATATAAGAGTAAAAAAGTGGAAGAAAATAGAAAATAAAAGAGGAGGAAAATAAATGAAAAAAATCCTAACAATAGTAACTATAATTGTTGTAATATTTGGTATAATATTTTGTATAATGCCAAACAAAGTATATGCAGAAGATTTAGTACAAGAAGTACAAAGAGAACAAGGAAGTTTACTAAAACTTAAAGAAAATCAAGCAAAATCATTGGAAGAATATAAACAAAAATATGGCTCAGATAGTTATGGGTTAACAGCATATATTCTACATGTAGTACAAATATATAGTATTCCTTTTTGTTTTTTAGGAATAATAATAAGTATAATATATAAAGTTATTATAGGTTCTAGACATTTAGAAAATGCTGAAAAAGGATTAGGCATGATAGTTGCAGTTGTTACTTTAACTATTATATGTCAAGTACTACCACTAGTATTTGCTTTAGTTGTAAAAATAGGAAGGGAGTAAAAACAAATGAAAGTTTTATTTGCAGTACATGATGAAAAAGTTTCTTTATCTATAGTAAAAAAATACCAAAAAGTATATAAAGAAATTATTTCTTATAAAAACGTTTATTATTATAATGCTATTTTAAAGGAATTACAAAGAGATAAATCTTATGATAGAGTTATTATAGATGAAGAATTAGAAGAATTTACAAGTACAAGTTATGATGAAAAAGACAAATTTATTTTTAATAAATTAGATAATATAACAGATGAGGCATCCAATGCAAAAGGAAAAGACATACCGATTATTTTAATATGTTCAGAAAGAAGAAGAAAAGCCGAAGATGTGTTAATAAAACTATTTGGTATTGGTATTTATAATGCAATAATAGGAAATGATAGGAGTACTGATGAAGTATGTAGATTAATAAATTCTCCACGCACAAAAAAGCAAGCTAAAATTTATTATCAGATAGATTCCAATACAGTTGAATATGAACCTGAGGGCGAAAATGATGTTAGCGAAGAAGAAATGCAACATATATTAAGTTATTTTAGAAAATTAGGAAAAAAACAGGACAAGTATCAAGAATGTTTTAGAAAAATATTATCACAATATAATGAAAAACAAATGAAAGTAATAATAGCTAGTCTAACGCCAGAAATTAAAGCTGTATTGGAAGAAGTTTCTCCTGAATATCAAAAATTAGTAACTAGTGGAAAAAGAAAACAAAATAAGAAAACATCTAAGACTTCAATAGAAAGCAAACCGACAAGTGAAAGATTGCTTGATTCTAATGAAGGAAAAAATGGAAGACCAATAGTTGTCCCATCATCTTTAGATAAGAGCTTAATTAAAAAGGTAACATTGAAAAGACCTTCTGCTATTAGAGAAATTGTGAATCAAGAAAATAATTATTATGATGATGAAAACTTTGAAGATATATCTTTTAATGAAGAAAATCCAAAAATAACAGAAAAGGTTTCTAAAAATAGTATAGATGAATTTGAAAACATAGATGAAAAACCTAAAAAAAGAGGAAGAGGAAGACCACCTAAAAAACAAATACAGCAAAGCTATGATAATCAAGATATTTTTTCAGATTTATTACCAGGATTAGAAGAAGATGATGATGATAAAATGGTTAAAAAGTATGAACCTATAAATGAAGAATTGTTGAGACCAGAACCAATAAGTGCTGATACATTACCTGGAATAGATGATGACGAAGAAATTTATGATGATAATGATTATAATGAAGAAGAAAATAATAATACACTAAATACTTTACCAGGATTTGAAGAAGACGAAGAAGATGTTGATGATAATTATAATGATGATTATAAATACAACAATCAATATAATGTTGAAGATGAAGACGAAGATGAATATGAAAATAAAGACGTAGAAAAAAATAATAATTACGATTTAATGCAAGAGTACACAGATATTCCATCAAACAAGTTTAAACAAGAAAAATATGTACAAAATAGTATTGATTCAAACATACAAAAGTATGATCAAAACTATGATGATTATGATTACACAAACTATAATAGTTTATTATCGAGTGATAGAAAGGTTATAGCATTTGTTGGTACAAGTAAAAATGGAACATCATTTATTATTAATAATGTTGCAAAAATCCTATCAGAAAATGGGATTGATACAGCTATATTAGATATGACACAAAATAGAAATTCATATTATATATTTAACAATAATGATGATGCTTTAAGAAATGAGGCAGCTGATAGCATAAATAATTTAATAAATGGCAATTCTGGAGGAATGAAAGTATCAAAAAATTTAACAGTTTATGTAGAGGTCCCAGGACAAGATTATTCAAATATGTATAATGTTGGACCAATATTAGAGAATATTGCAAAAAGACATTCAGCAATACTTATAGATTGTGATTTTAATACTCCAGCAGAATATTTTGCAAATGCACAAGAAATATTTCTAGTACAGAGTATGGATGTTCTTACAATACAACCACTTACAGCTTTTTTAAAGGAATTAAAAAATAAAGATATACTAGAGCAAAGCAAAATAAGAGTTATTGTTAATAAAGCTATGAGATTAAGAGGAATTACACCTAAACAAATTTTAGGAGGCATGTCTAGATATAATAATCCGGAAATGTCAATGATGACAGATTTATTTGACAGAAATCTAATAGTACCAATTGAAATACCATTTGATGCTGACGTGTATGCTAAATATATAGAAGGACTAGCTGAATGTGTAGTTTCAGTAAACAAATATCCAAAAGAATTTCAAAACATTTTGAAAAAACTTGCAGCAATAATATATCCATTATTACCAGCAATGAAAACAAAAAATAAATCTCAAGATGGTTATCAGTATTCAAGCGGGTTTTCAAATAACGTAAATAATACACTAAATAATATGAGAAAAAAATATTAATAAACGGAGGTAATAAAATTGACAATAACAATAACAATAGCAGTAATAATATTATTAGTTATTATTATAGCAATATTAACAGTCTATAATTGGTTAATACACAAAAAAATACAAGCATTTCAAAATTTACATCAAAAAGTAACTAACCTTAATATAATACAAGATTTTATAAATATTGCTGGTAGTGATATTCCTGTTAATGATAAAATAAAAGAAATTAATAATGTAATAATAGAAAAATATGAAGTAAAATATTCAACAATTGTTTTATTTGATGGTGCAAATTATAGCATAAAAGCTACAAATGTAGATAAAAAACATTGGGAAGTGCTTTCTTCATTACATGAACTAGATATATTTAAAGATAGTATTTCTACAACAAAACCTAAATACATTACAGTAAACAATGAAAAAGAAAGACTTCCTTATCAGAAACAAGAATTTGGACGTGCTAGATCAGCAGTATTCTTTCCGTTATATATAGACAATATTTATATAGGCTATTGGTTAATTGAAAGTGGTATACCTCATGATTTTGATAATATAGATATAACCGTTTTTGAAACTGCTAAAGAAAATATGATTTCAGCTATGAAGTCTGTTAATTATCAAAAAACATTAGAAAGTCTTGTCAGAAAAGATTTGTTTACAGGTCTAAACTCAGCTGAATATTTATATGCAAAAGGTAAAAAGATTATAGATCAATATACTTCTTCTGCTATTTGTATGTTTAGAATAACAAATATTGAGGATATTAATAAGATTTCAAGAGAGTTAGGAAATAAAGTTATAACTGATGTTAGCAAACATATAAAAGAGAGTATTTCAGATAATTATATCTTTGTAAGATATATGGGACCTAAATTTGTAATTGTATTTTGTGGGGTTGATTCGAACAGTGCATCTGATTTTGTTAATGATCTTAAAGATTCCACAGAAAAATTAAATATAACCTTAGAAGAAGAAAATTTTACAACTGAAGATTTAGAAAAGCCGAAAAAATCTAAAAAGAAAAGAAAAAATGCAATTGTATCACCAACGTTAAATTTTGTTATATCTACATACTACAAAGGTACAGGAATAGAAAATGTTTTAAAAAGTTTAGAAAAGTATATAGATGATGCAAATATTGATACAAACAAAATAAATAATATTTAAAAGGAGGAAAATAATGAATTTTGATAAAACAATGAATTTTAAAATTGAAAGGGATCAAAATGTTGATGCACAACAAATTTTAAAAGAAGTTTATGAAGCTTTAGTTGAAAAAGGATATAATCCAATTAATCAATTAGTAGGATATATTTTGTCTGGAGATCCTACATATATAACAAGTCATAATGATGCTAGAAATAAAATTAGAGCTATAGAAAGAGATGAATTATTAGAAAAACTTGTTAAGTATTATATAGGAATTGAAGAAGAATGAGAATATTAGGAATAGATTATGGGGATAGTAGATGTGGTTTTGCAATAACTGATGCTTTAAATATAACAGTACAAGGATTAGAAACTTTAAAAAGTAACGGTAGCGATAAAATGATTTTAAAAAAAATTGATGAGTATTTAAATCAATATGAGATAGATACAATAATTGTTGGAATGCCATTTATGCTAAATGGAGATAAATCAGATAGAGCTAAAAAAACAGAATCATTTATACATAAACTTAAGTGCAAATACAACAAAATAAAAATAGATTGGATTGATGAAAGACTTACAACTGTTGCAGCTCATAAAACTATGAATTTTTTAGATGTAAATAAGCATAAAAAGAAAAATATAGTAGATACTATATCTGCAGTATATATTCTAGAAACATATGTAAATAAGAATAAACAAAATTAGTTATTAAAATTTAAAATATAAAATTGAAAGGAGAAAAAAGAAAAATGGATGAAAATATGGAGGAATTAGATAATATAATTACATTAAATAACGAAAATGGAGAAGAAGTTAACTTTGAATTTCTTGATTTAGTGGAATTAGATAATGAACAATATGTTGTATTACTTCCGGTTTCTGAAGAAGAAAATGAGGAAGGAGAAGTAGTAATACTAAAATTAGAAGATACAGATGAAGACGCTGAAGAAGAATCATATGTAAGTGTAGAAGATGAAGAGATTTTAATGAAAGTATTTAATATATTTAAAGATAAATTCAAAGATGAATTTAATTTTGTTGATGAAGATTAATTAGAATACAAAAATAGACGGGGAATCTAGCAATTTAAGCTATTGCTTTAATATACCGTCTTTTTTGGATTTGTATATATTACAATGAATATAACAAATGTTAAAGAAATTTGAAATAGTATAAATATTTCAAAGATATAGAAAGGGAGATAAAAATGGTAAGTGTAACAAGTTGGCTGTTAGCATTTTTTACAGCTATATTTTGGTTTTTTAGAATTGTTTTAACTGTTGCTACTCAATATGGAAATGATTTTGGCGGTTTTATAGTATTTAATACTACAATGGAAATTGCAGTAATATTTATAACACTAGCATGTTTTTTATTAGTATTAAGAAGAAATATATGGGGAGGAATAGTGTATTTAGTTTCTTATTGCATTTATTTTGGTTCATATATTTTTAGTAGTTTTATACCAGCTTTTATAAGTGGTGAATCATTAGATATGGTTGTGATTCAAAATACATTCGTAGCTCTTTTAGGTATTATTTTAGCCTTATGTACAGTTATAGATATAGCTGTACAAAAAACAAAAGCAAAGCATTTTACAGACAATAAAACAGATTGGTATTTTAATAATGACAAGTATGATAGAAAAATGGATGAAAGAGCTGATAAGAACCAATATAGAACTCTATAGTGGAAAATGGGACGGTTCTCTTTTCCAAATTGGAAAATGGGATGGAAAATGGGACGGTTCTCTTTTCCAAATAAAAAAGCAAGTAATTATTGATAATTGCTTGCTTTTATGATATTATAAAGAAAATGAATAGATGTAATTAAAAGAAAAAAGTGAAAAGTATGATAGGAATTGAAAGATAAAAGGAAGTGATACAGATGAACCAAAATAAAACTAATATAAATTGCGATACGGGGATTATAGGAAAACTATACTCAAACCACTGATAATACAGGATTTTTGATATTGAGATTTTTACATATTTAATAAAATGAGGTGAATTATATGTTATTAAAAGAACAAATTGAAAAATATACTCCGTTTGATGAACAAGAGGAAAGAGACAAAGAACAAATGTTAAAATTCATAAATGATTATGATGATATTTTAACTAGAAATAATATATTTGGTCATTTTTCTGCATCTGCATTTGTTGTTAATAAAGAAAGAACAAAAATGGTTGTTGTTTATCACATTATTAATGATGGATGGATATATCCTGGAGGACATGCTGATGGTGAAGAAGATTTATTATCAGTTGCAGTTCGAGAAGTAGAAGAAGAAACTGGATTAAAAGTAAAAGTGCTAGATAATAATATATATTCAATTCAATCAGCTCCTGTAAAAGGGCATATAAAACGTGGTAAATATGTTTCTGCACACTTGCATTTAGATGTATTATATATTATGGAAGCAGATGACACTATTCCATTAGTATATAGAGAAGATGAATCAAAAGGAGTAAAATGGATTCCTTTTGAAGAGGCTGATAATGAAACAATGTGTGATTTTATTAGACCTATACATAAGAAATTAATAAAAAAATTAAGTGATAGATAGGAGTTAATCCAAATGAATGAAAATAAAACAAACATTAACTGCGAGAAACTAATTTATATAAACATTCCAAAAATTATTGATAATACTGAATTTCATGAATAGAGATTTTTACATATTTTAATAGAATTTAAAAAAGGAGATTTAAATTATGGATAAATTAGAATCTATAACAATTGAAAATAACGAACAATATTTAAGACAGCATTCTAGAAAAGTAGACATCAGTGATCCGGAACTTCATAATAACATAGTAGTACTTCAAGATTATTGTATGCAAAATGATGTGATGGCTATGGCGGCAGTTCAATTAGGAATTCCAAAAAGAATAGTATATGTAAAAAATACAAACTTAGAAATATTAAATAAGAGATTAACAGACGAGGGAAAAGAAGAAACGAAGGATTACAATGAAGCTAAAGTATTAATTAATCCGGAAATTATATCAAGAGAGGGGTTAACAACATTTTGGGAAGCTTGTGCATCATGCTCTTGGTATGAGGGTGAAGTAAAAAAATGGTATAATGGAAAAGTAAAAAGACCTTATAAAATAAGAGTAAGGTATTTTGATATAGAAGGAAATGAGCATGAAGATGAATTTGAAGGTTTTGAATCAACAGTATTATGTCATGAAATAGACCATTTAGATGGAATTTTACATATAGATATTGCTGATAAAGTAATTAAAGGAACTAAAGAAGAAAGAATTGAATTAAGAAAAAAAGATGGATACACTATAATTAGTCAAACAGGAGATTTTGAACAATTAAAATCAAAGAAAATAGTTGAAAAAGGTGAAGAAAATGAAAGATAATAAAAGTTCAGCAAGTACAAACATAAATTGCGAAAAACCAATTTATAGAAACTTCCACTCAAACTGTTGAAAATACGAACTTTTTAACATTGAGATTTTTACCCGTTTTAAAATAATTATGTAGAAATTATAAAAAACTATTAAAAACACTATAATAAACATTACTTGGTATTGACTACTTAGATAATATAAAAGAGGTGATTATATGAAAAAGTATAATGTAATCGTAGTATTTGATAAAGAATTAAAAAATACATTGATGTGTAAAAGAACAAAAGAACCATATATTGGAAAGTACAACTTAGTTGGTGGAAAGATAGAGAAAGAAAATGACGGCCTTAATGAAGCATATCGTGAGCTGGTTGAAGAAACAGCTATATCTAAAGATGACATTGATTTGAAATATTTTATGAATATTGAATATGTTTCTTTTGATATAGATATAGAAGTATATTATGGTATATTAAATAAAAATGTTGAATTAGTTGAAGAAGTTAATAAGCTTGAATGGATTGATATAAATGATAACTTCTTTGATATAAATAAATATGCTGGTGAAGGTAATATCGGACATATAATTGAAGAAATAAAAATTGATATAAAAAGCAATAAATAAAAGGAGTTGATCTAAATGAATGAAAATAAAACTAATATAAATTGCGATACGGGGATTTTAGGAAAACTTCACTTAAACCATTGAAAATACTGAATTTTTAATATGGGGATTTTTACATATTTTAAAAAATATAGAAAAAGATGATAGATAAATAATAATTTCAGGAGTACATAACAATGAAAAAGTTTTTAAAAGAATATAGAATATCAATTATTATTTGGTTAATATTTGAAATCGTAGCGATTTCTTTATTGATATCAACAAGTAAAATATTTTATTTGCTTAATTTTACATATATAGGAACTTGTGTTGCTTTAGGAACTTCTTTAATGGCACATAAAAAGAAATATGCAAGAAATTTTGTCCAAATTGGTGTTGGATTATATATGCTTATATATTTAGGAATTATATGTAGAGAGAATATGCAAATTGAAGGATTTTGGTACTACCTATTTTTAGGAGTATTTGAAGCAGCAACAATACATTATTTTGTGGCTAAAATAGCTGGACCATTATTTTTTGGTAGAGGTTGGTGTGGATATGCTTGTTGGACTGGAATGATATTAGATTTACTTCCATATAAAACTCCAAAATCTGATAGAAAACCAATAGGCTGGATTAGATATATAGTATTTTTATTATCACTTTCGTTCGTGTCAGCTTTATTTATATTTAAAGTTGATAATTTAGAAAATATAATGTTTTGGTCATTCTTAATTGGAAATATAGTATATTATGCTTTAGGAATACTATTAGCTTTTCTTTTAAAAGATAATAGAGCTTTTTGTAAGTATATTTGTCCAATTACAGTATTTTTAAAACCTGCTAGTTATTTTTCTTACTTAAGAATTAAATGTGATCATAATAAATGTATTGGTTGTCAAAAGTGTGTAAAGAATTGTCCTATGAATGTAGATATGTTAGATGATTCAAGAAAAAGAAAAAATGGAACTGAATGTATATTATGTGGTAATTGTATTAAGGAATGTCCTAAAAATGCGTTAGATTTAAAATGATTATAAAAGACAAATTATAATTTATATAGTATTAAATAAAAAATAAGGAAGTGATATAAATGAATGAAAATAAAACTAATATAAACTGGTATAGTACGAATTATCTAAACACTAGCCGAAACAGTTGAAAAATCAACATTCCTTCAAAATTTTATCTTTCGTAATTTGATAAAAAATATATTAAATTAATAAATCTGTCGATTTCGACGGAAATAAAAAAATAGGAAAGGAGGAATTTTATGGATAATAACAAAATAGAAACGATTTCAAATTTATTTGAAGATAAAGAAATTAGAAGTGTATGGGATAGTGAAAAAGAAGAATATTTTTTTAGTGTTGTAGATGTTATAAGTGCATTAACAGATAGTGCTGAGCCTAGAAAATATTGGTCTGTTTTAAAGAGCAGATTAAAAAAAGAAGGCAGTGAAGTGACTACAAATTGTAGTCAGTTGAAAATGTTAGCTCCAGACGGAAAAATGCGTTTAAGAGATGCAATGACAACTCGTGATATTTTTAGACTTATTGAATCTGTTCCAAGTAGCAAAGCAGAACCTTTTAAAGTTTGGCTTGC
>OCTW011597901.1_pt1 | contig 20336 bp, 6 predicted proteins | sample 1539671 | NCBI WGS metagenome assembly OCTW01 (sample SAMN02144230, study PRJEB22623) | gut metagenome | biome: sheep rumen | host: Ovis aries | place: New Zealand
GATTTGTAAGATTTCTCGCCGTAGGCGACTCTTTTTTGTTGTTCGCTGAAGAGAATGTTCTGGGGTGCTGAGTAGTTACTCGGACTTGTATCTATTCTGCGAACCGGAGAAACAGCAGCCTTCGGTAGCAAGCGAGCAGAGCTCGAGCGCCCGCCGAAGGCGGTCCGGTTCGTGAGTATGTCGGGGGGCTTACTCCCTTCCCAGAATCTTGTTGACGATCTTCGTCACGTCGGTGATGTCCACCTTGTTGTCGCCGTTCACGTCGTAGATGCTGTTGGCGGCCGCTGCGGCATTTTCAATCATGATCTGCCACACGGCGGGGTCGCGCAGCTGGAAGCCACTTTCCGTCTGCCAGTCGCCGTCGGCGTCAGAGAGTCGGTAGCAGTTCTTGCCGTTCTTGGTAGCAAGGGTGAACAGGCTGGTGACGTCCTGTCCGTTGCGCGTGACGGTGACTTTCTCGCCATCCACCTTCTCAATCAGTATCTGCACCTCGTCACTCGGATGCTCCAGGTAGTCGACAGGCGGCAGGCTGAGCGTGGTCACGCCTTCTTTGAGCGGCGTGCAAGCGGTGCCGGACAAGATGTCGTTCCACACCTCCACCATGCCTTCTCCTCCCTTACGGACGAAGGTCTGCCGGTGGCTGGTGTCGTAGGAGACCTGCCACTGGTTGTTGTTCTTCAAGTCCAATTGATACTCAAAGTAGCCGTCAGAAACAGGGTTGTTAGAACCGGTAAAGTTGGCTGTGACGTCCGTTCCGTCGCGGAGCACCTTGACAGCCTGTCCGTCGTAAGGCACCCTCAGCCAGGCATAGACAATACGCTGACGGTCGTCGTCGTTGAAGCTCAACTGGAAGAAGTCATCCGAGAATTTCTTGTCGATCGTCGTTTCATCCACGTATTTGTAGGTCAAGACCATCGGCAGACCATCGGGATTGGCGAAAGAGGAGGTGGCGCGGTTCTTGTCGGAAGCCTCCTCGATGAGCAGGGTGTAGGTGTGGTTCCGGCGCTCAAGGTCGAGGCGGGCATTGCCCGTCTGGGAGTTGTAGACCAGTTGGCTGGTGATGTCGGTGCCGTCGCAGAAGACGCGGATGGTCTCGCCCTCAGCGGGATTGAACCACAGCATTTGGTAATAACTCATGCCGGCATCGTCCAGCTCGGCTTCCGTGAAATATTTCAGGTTGAAGGTCGTGCTGCCTTCGCCTATGACTTGGTCGGTGAGCGTTCCGTCGACATCCTCCTTCTCGAACAGCACCTCGGTGCGTCCGCCCCGGCGCACGAAGTTGAGCGTGGCGCCCGTCTCGACGGCCGTCTCCTCGGGTCCCATGGCGATGTTCACGATGTAGTCGCCTATCCATACGTTCATCTCGTCGAAGCCCCAGTTAAAGGTGTAGGTGTTGGTCGACTCGTTATACCTGACATAGCGGTATTCCGGATGTTCATACATGCCATAATTCTCGCCATACAGCATATCTTCCCATAAAATCACCTCACGGCCGTCCTCCTCATCAATATATCCCACCATCAGCGTCTTCAGCGTCTGGCCGGCCACGGGAGTAATCTCGGCTTGGAAGCCCCACTCCGTCGCGTCAAACTCATAGCCTGGGCCACGGCCCAGATAGTCATAATCGGGCACGGTGACAGTGGTCACGGTGTTCGTGCAGTTTGACACGGCCGATACTACAATGCCATTCTCCGCGGGATAGCCAAACTGTTGTACGTAAGGCGCTTGCGCTTGCTCTTCGGGGGGAGCGCACAAACCCTTGAACAGCACGTTGCCCTCGCCGGAGCGCATGATCATGATCTGCGGCTGGTGGCTGGTGTAGGTCTGCTGCGGCTCCTGCCAGCTGAGGTCCACGTCCGCCGTCGCTGCCAAGGGGACGGTGATGGTGGCCGTGGCCTCACCGTTGGCTTTGGTCATGGCTACCGTGCTTCCGTTCAGACGGAGTGAGTTCGGCGTGTACTGGTCGTAGGGGATGGTGAGCTTCAGCTGACTGCCCCGCGCGCAGGTCACCGTCGGCGCTGCGCTGGTGACGACGCCCGTCGTCGTGGTGCCGTTGAGGGTCTTCTCGTACATGATGCGCCCCGTGTAGCCCGTCTGGTTGAAGGTCAGCGTGCAGGTCTTGTCGGTGGCGGTCAGCTCGTAGCGCACGTCCTGCATCAGGTTCAAGTCTTCATAGTAGCGCACGGGCCGCCCCTGGTTGTCGCCCGTCTGCAGCGTCACCTTATGGCCGTTGCGCAGCAGCTGCACGTTCTTGGTGTCGAAGTCGACATCCATGATCTCCACGGCATAGTCCTTCTCGGCCGTCGCTGTACCGGTCTTCGAGCCGCTGTAGATGGTGGCCAGCTGGCTGAGACTGGTGGACGTGGGGTAGCTGGGGTTGTTCAGCTCGATGAACGTCATTCGGGCACTGCCGTCGTTCACCAGCGTGTAGCTGATGCTGCTCTTGTGGTTGACGATCTGCTTGAAGCCGTTCCAGGTGGCCGAGGTCTTCATGGCAGCAATCTGGCTGGCGGTCATGTCATAGACGTGGACGGTGATCGTGCCGCTCGGGGCCGTGAAGTGGCTGCTGTAGTCGCCGACGAAGACGGGTAGGCTGGCGTTGTTAGGGATGTAGATGTCGCGCAGACTGCTGCAGTCAATCTTTCCCGCCGAAGCGAAGTTGGTGTTGCCCAGCGAGATGCTGGTCAGCCGGTTGCTCTTCAGCGTGCCGTAGAAGTTTGGCGAGTTGATGCTGACCGACGTTGCCACGCTGGCATTGATGGTGCCAAAGATCGATGCGTTGGTGCCGATGGTGACCTGCGTGGCAGCGGGCGTGTTGACGACGCCTGTTGAAGCCATGCTGCCATCCACCGTGAGGCTCGTGGCACTCTGGGCGGTGACCGTACCGCTCACCGTCGTCTTGCTGCCCAGGTTGAGCGAAGGGATGACGGGGGCCAGGATCGTGCCCTTCACGTCCATTCCACGCATGCTGAGCGCTGTCGCCCTCGGAAGACTCAGCGTGGCACCGCTCATGACCGTCGAGGTAGTGCTCTCGAAACTCAGTTCTCCCTGCAGGTTCTGCAGGGTGAAGTTGCCATAAATATCCACGGGGCCGTCAAACGTCAGCGAGCTCAGGTCGGCCGAGCAGTTGACGTCGAATGTCGTTGAGGTGGCGTAGTCCCATCCAACCGCTCTGAAAGGATTGCCTGTAGTTTTTTCACCTATCTTGACGGATTGTCCATACTCTGGTATTTTGATATCTCCCGAACCGATAATGGCATACAGAGAAGAAATGGCATAATCATAATCGGAAAACCAATCACCAAACCCTAATGTCTTAACGTATCTATAGGTATGCAAGGTGATAGCAGGGTTGTTAGCCGGATAACTAGTGTCGTACATGTAAGTGTAGTCATAAGCCCGCGCACTGCCCCCACCTGTCGCGAGCAGGCAGAGTATCATGATCATTCTGATGAAAGTTTTCTTCTGTACCATTGTGTGATGTTTTAATTTAAGAGTAATTGCCTTTATCGGATTCAAAGCTCATTAGCGCCCCCAGCCGATGACTATATGGTCTGGCTGTCCGGGTTTTCGTAGACGACCTCGCCGTCGGGGTCGATGATCTTGTCGATGACGACCTCGGTCTCCGTGTCGTCGCGCTCGTCGGGCACGACCGACGGCAGGTTGCGATAGCGGCGGGCCGGGGCCTCGCCCTTGATCTCGTAGGTCAGCCCCTCCATGCTGAGGCCCGAGCCGTCGTCGATGATGTCGTACGTACCGTTGCTGTAGACCATGATCTCGTAGTGCGGACCCTCTTTCTCGGTTTCGTAGTTCCCGTCATCCTCGAGCCGATAGCGGGGTATCACGTCGACGTGCTGCTTCAGGGTCTGAAGCGTTGTAGGAATGTTGGTGCGGGCAAATAGCCTCCAGATGATGGTGTAGGTGCCGTCGCTCTTTGCTTTCGAACTACTGTGAGTGGTCTTCGACACCTTTTCGTACAGCCCCCAGGAATAAATGTTCTTTCTGCCCTCCACTTTGGCCTTGCTCTCTAACTTAAAGATGTACATGAACATCTTGCCATTCTTGGAGGCATAGCGCCCTTCGTTGTCGACGATGAAGTCGGTGGGCTTCACCTCGTCGATAGTCACCGAGGGCGTGACGGTGTAGAACGTCTGTCCTTTGTCGACGGCCTCGAGTATATCGTTTCCGAAGACGCGCACGTAGTAGCTCGGCACGGCGGTGAGCTGTCGGCTGGGCGGCAGGTCGGACAGTGTGAAGTGGTAGGTCTTGCCACGCTCCACAATTGCTTCCTTGCCGCCCTCTTCGGGATAGACCACGGCTATCTGTTTCGTGCCGTCCATGATGCGCAGGGCCGGATGGTAGATCTTCGTGGAGCCAGCGAGTCCGAGCTTCTTAATCTTAAATTGTGAACGGAGAGCAAGCTTTTCGGGCGTCTCCCAGTACTTGGTGATGGTGAATGACTCGTCGGAGATGACGGGGTACCACGTGATGTTCCATGTGAATAACTTTACCTTGCATACCTCGATGTTGATGCCCCACTCGGAGTTCTGGTTGTTATTGTAGTCTTCTGACGATTTATCCCACCCCTCAAACAATTGCATCTGTTTGTAGAAATCGCTCTGCTCATTGTAGAGCTCGGCAGCCTTCTGCAGGTTGGCCTGGGTCTGCTCAACCGTCTTGGAATTGCCGAAGAGATCGTTGAAGGTGAAGTCGATGACGAATCGGATGCGGCCGCCCAGCTCCACCGTGAAGTCGAGACCCTTGCCGGCGGAGGCGTCGTAGACATTTTGGGTGGTGAGCGGGAAGCTCGCCTCAAACGTTAAGTTGAGGTAGGGCACAAGCCTGATGCTGAACACCTTGCCGTAGAAGCCGAAGCCGATGGACAAGTCGAACTCAAGCCCGAGGGAGAAGGTGAGTTCGCCCTCCACCTTCCAAGGCTCGTCGATGATCTTCTTTTCCGTCTGTTTGCAGGTGGCATCATAGAGGTTGACGGTGTAGGTGACGACCACCTTCTGATGGCGGGTGATCTTGGCTGATGCACTGAAGCCAATGGTGGGATGCAGCTCGACGTCGACGAAGAAGACGATGACTAGTCCACCGATGTGGAAGACCTTGCCCTTGACGGGGTGCCACCTCATGGCTTTCTTCTTGAATCCTAACTCTTGCTGCCACGTGCCTTTGAGGGTAATTTCGTTTTGCTCCTCGATGGTCTTGATGATCTGGAACTCGGGATTGCTGAGCGAGAAGTTGTCGAAGACGGCCTCCACCGTTATCTTGGTGAAGTTGGTCTCGGACGGCATGCTGAACGTGACGCCAAAGTCGCCATAGTCGGTGGCCAGTTCCAGGCCGCACCAGCTAAAATTGAAGGTGAAACCGTCGTCCTTGAACGCCACTTTCAAGGCCTCGTCGCCGCCGTCGTCAGCGCGGGTGCGGGCCTCGCTGGGCTCTTCGCCCTCGTCGGCGTCCGGCACGACGTAGTATTCCTCCGTCTCGGTGGTGGACAGCTGGCCGTCGAGCTCGAGCGTCTCGTAGACCTCCTTGATGTTGCATATCGTGCCCAGGAACTTGTAGACGCCGTCCTCGAAGTAGCGGTTCTTCAGGCGGTGGCTGCAGCCCCAGTCGAACTTGTCGTTGACGCCGCAGAGCAGCACCTCGCCCGGCACGGGCAGCAGCTCCTCGGGCGTGTCGGCGGCATAGTGGATCTCGATGAGGGCGCCGATCTCGTCGCGCTGCACGTAGCGGATGTACTGCAGGTCGCGCTCGCCGAGATGGCGCACGTCGCGCTTCAGCTGGTAGTTGATGGTGCAGCCGTCGCCCTCGGCAGAGACCACGTTGTCGTATTCGTTGCCGGTGCGCTCGGGCACGTCGCCGTAGTTCGTGTCGAGTTCCTCGTCGATGAACAGGTTGCAGGAGGCCATCACGAGGGCGGCCATCAGCACCTGGATGTATAGTGCAGTCTTCTTCATATCACCTTATTATTTATTATTCTTAATCCAAGTCCGTGAAGACGTCCACCGTGTCGGCGGGCTCGCCGTGGTCGTAATCGAAGCCGGGCACGTCGATCTCCGGCATGTACTCCTCGGCATCGTCGTCGAGCACGAGGGGATAGAGCTGCGAGAGGGTGCCGTGGCGCTCGCCGTCGAAGGTGAACACGTCGGGGAAGAGCTCGGCGCGGGCCTGACCGCGGTAGTAGCAGCGCAGCGTCACGCGCTCGCCCCGCTCGAAGGGGCTCCAGACGCGGATGACCATGTAGTCGACGTCGTGGTGGCGCTGCATCTGGCCCAGACCGCGCAGCTCCTCGCCGACGTAGGCCCCGATGGCATACTGGTCGGCATTGTCGGGCGTCAGCGGCGTGCCGTGAATCATGACCGAGGTATAGATGACCATGTCGTAGGGATAGTCGGCGGGGGCCTCATACATGCCCGGCAGTACGACGACGATGGCCGTGTCGCGCAGCAGGTCGATGGAGCTCCAGGCGTAGGCCAGCGTCTGTCCCTCGCTGAGGGCCACGAGCGTGTCGTTGACGAAGCGTGCCACGGTGTTGTCCTCGGTCAGCCAGTAGACCGTGTTGTTCGACAGTTCCACGGGCGAGAACGTGACGGGGATGCTGTAGCGGTCGCCCTCGATGAGGGGTATGACCTTGCGGGTCAGCTGCATCTCGCCCGCCGTCGTCACGCCCTCGAAGTAGTCGCCGCAGGCCGTCGCCAGTGCGGCGCCCAGCAGCACGGCGATGCCGTAAAGCAGATGTCTCAGTGTCTTCTTCATATCGCGCTTCACTTTTCACTTTTCACTTTTTTACTTCTCACTTCTGACAGTCACCACGTTCGAGGGATGGCTCTCTCGTCCGTCGCTGAAGTGCAGCAGCACATAGTATTCGGCTTCCTCGTCCTTGTTCAAGCGCTTTTCTTCGTACAGGGACTTGTCGGCCTCAACGTTCATCACGTAGCTGAAACTCTTCTGACCGGTCAAGCGGCGGAACACACAGTAGTAGTATGGCGTGTTGCGTAGTGCTTCAGGCAGTTCGCCCAGATCCCATGTCAGGCGAACTAGTCCGCCACTGTTGTGTGCACCGTAGAGCTTGATGGGAATATCGAAATATTTCGGCCCCTGGTGCAGCCAGCTTACCGCGAGGCTTTGCGAGGTGAAGGGACTCGAGTTGAACGATTCCACCATGTAATAGTAGCGTTCCTGCCGGTTGTGGCGCGGGTTGTCATACACATCCACCGTCCATTTCCCCACTTTCGCCAGCGAGTCGGCATCCCAGCGCTGCAATTCCTCCCAGTCGCCTTTATCGCCTACGCGTCGCCAGAGCACGTGGTGATCCATGTCGGCATCGGGACCGACCACCCATCGCATGTACATGCCTTTCTCGTCATCGTGCGAAGACTTGTCGAGGTGAGGTTGGGTGGGCGGTGAGATATGCGGGCGTTTCACCTCTATCCAATGGCTCCAATCGCTGATGTTGGTGGACCAGTCCACCGCGCGTACTTTATAGTAAATATACTTCTGGTTCACGTCGAGTGCCAGCGAATCGACATAGGCTGTTTCTGGGAACGTCTCGTTGTTCAGTCGCAGGAACGTATGTGTGGTGTCGTTGGCGAAAGCCACGTCATAGCCTGCCACGTCGTCGTCGGGCGACGGGTTCCACTTCAGGATGACGCATCCGTTGCTCAGCACCAGGGCCTGCAGGGAGTCGGGCACATCGGGGGCCTTGTAGTCGTTCACGCGAATCATCTGTGCCACCGATACGGATTCGTTGCCCGAGTCGTCGTAGGCGCGCAGAGCCATCATACCGGTGCGAAGTCCCGTCACATCGACAATGGCAATGGTGTCGGCGGGAGAAATCAGGTCATTGGTGCTCTCTCCGACAGTCCCCGATTCTACATCGACAGTCTGATGGGGCAGTGGTATCCACTGGTCGCCCGTCATCTGATTGTTCTGATAGTAGACCATATACCCCGTGCAGTCGTCCATCTGCTCTTCGGGGTTTTCCCAGATTACAGCCGCCAGTACCTTTTTCATAGGCCGTTCTATGTCCTCGCGGATGATGGCGAACTTCTTGATCTGAGGTGGTATGGGTGGTTCGATATCACGGGCATAGACGCGGTGAACGGGCGACGGCTCCGTGAGTTCGCCGAAGGGGTCGTGTGCCATTATGCGGTATTCCCACACGCCGTCGGCGGTCACCGAGTCGTTAAAGAGACAAAGTCCCTCGAAGTCGGTCTCAATCATCGGCACGTATGGTTTCTCGTTGATGCGTTCCCACTCACCTGTGCCACTTGTACTGCCGAATCGTCCCACATAGCGTCGTTCCACCTCCCAACTACCATGCGTCTCATCCACCCATGACAGCACGAAGCGGCGGGGCGAGACCAGCGTGTCATCCAACTCCGGGTCGTATGCAGTTGGCTTGTAGGTGCGGTTCACCACGTTTGAGCGCACGCCCGGCTCGAAGATGATCTTGCCGCCGTTGTCCCACACAGTGGGCTGCACGATATACTCATACACTTCGCCCGGCTTTGCCGTACGGTCGATGAGGCCCACCGCCATGTCCTGTGCCAGGTCGGTCCGCCAGTCGGCCACGAGCATGGCGAAGCCGAACGAGATGTCCTGCTCACTGTTTAGTTCCACGCTGGCACCCATCGAGCCGGGCGGGTCCTCGGTCTGGTTGCTTCCCTTGCGTCCCTCGCCGTAGAGCACGCCCATGACGATGCTGGCCTGGTCATCCTCTGAACCGTATTTCGCCTCGAACTCCGCCTGCGACAGCGGCTTCAGAGCATAGGCCAGCGTGTCGATGTCGAGCGAGCCTTGCTTGGAGCGCAACACGTTCACGCCGTCGATGGTGAGGAATAGCCACGACACATAGTCCTCGGGCACCCAGCGCAGATAGACGCGGTCACCGTAGGTGCGCACCTTCAGGTGAATCTTCGATGTGAGCAGCTCGCCCTGGAGGGGTTCCACCCACTCCGTACTGTCGGGCACAAAGGCAGTGTTGGCCACCATCACCGTGTCCTCTTGTTGTGCCTGCACAGCCATGCTCCCAAGGAGCAGACCTGTCACCACTATAATTGTCTTCAGTTTCATCATATCTTCAATGTTCAATGTTCAATGCTCAATGGTCACTTCTTCACGTCTTCACCCGCGTAGATATCCTCCGACTTGTCGGAAGGATCGTCGCCGTCGCAGACAACCTTTGGATTGCCCACCATATTACTATAGCGCCAATCATTCATATCCTTTGGATTCTTATTACTACCCGTAAACATCCAATCGTAAGTAACGTCAGTCATTATCTCGCAGTTGCCGTCCACCGCACTGCTGCTGAAATACTGACCAGAGTTAATGTCGTATGCGTTCACACGGTAAGCCATCAGATTTAGCTCAGTGATATAACCTAAGGCCCACGAAGTAATGAATATATCTTGGTCAACAATCCTGCGATCGACCCATTGCCCGTTTACTACCCTTGAAGATGTAGCGTAGCTGCTTCCTTTCAGCTGCTTGAACGGACTGCCGCCGTTCATTCGGTTAAACAGCAGGTTCGACACATCTGCGCCATAGCGGGCTTTAAGTGTTGTCTTGGCATGTGCTCCCAGTGAGGTGTCGAAAGCACGGTCAAGGCTCTTCGTCCAGAAGCCATTCACGCTGTCGGCGCCCATCGTGTCGCTGTTATCGTGGTTGTATCTGCCGAAGCAATCGCCGAAGAGCAGCGCAAACTGATAATAGGGCACCTTTACCTTGTAGCCATGGCTCTCCACGGTCAGGTAGCGTCCGCGGTACTTCTGGTTCCACTTGCGAATATCTCCGTTCAGGCTCCAGTCATCACCGCCACTGCCATCGAAGTAGAGCAAATTCGTCTGCCCGCCATAATTCTTTAATGTTTGATAGACTCTATCGTCCAGGGCGGCTGCGAGACGGCCATTAGGCGTGTTAAGGTCATACCCAAGGTTGGCTATCCTTGTTTTTGCCACAGAATTGAGATTCTTCAAGGCGTTGATGCGCTTGTCCATGTGCTGCTGGTAGATGCTGACCAGTTCGTCGCATACCTCGGCCATGCGAGTATATAGTTTCGTTGCCACGAAGTAGGGTGACATAAAGTTTAGGGCGAAATACCTCATGCTGGCAGCCCGTGCTGAAATGGCATCGGCACTGGTGCTTGTGGGCAGGTAATGAGGCGTCTTTCCATCCTGATTGGCGATGGTCTTCTCGTAGAGGTCCATGCTGCCAATCTGGCTGTGCTTCAACTCACCTTTTTCTACCGATGGATCGGCAACACCATAGGATGGCAGCGGGAAGAACGGCTGCTTGGGGTCGTAGCCCTCAGCACTGGCGTTGTCATAGTAGAAGTTGTTCCAAGTGTTATACATCTTCCGCTGCACATCACGCATCGTTTCATTGCCACTCTGCAGCATAAAGTTCCCCTGAATATCGACGCCATTGTAGCTGAAAGTCAGTGGTTCTGCTGCGTGGCTGATGCCCACGTCGTCAAAAGCGTAAGGATTCACTTTGTAGCCGTTGATAAACACATGGTTGGAGAGATAGGCGAAATATGAGAAAGGATCTTGACGGCGATAGTTCTTTTGAACTCTCCACACGTTTCTGTAAGCCTCAGCCACGTCCTCGTTGTACGTCCATGTATAATAACTGTTCGCGGGGTAGTCCTTCATGATACCTGTAGAGTAGGTGGGCGGGTCGAAAGGACGCATGCCCACGAAGGGGGCCTCGTAGGGTAGCAAGGATGCAGCATGAATCGAAGATTGGCTCTTGAAGCCATATGGTGCTGACCAGCTCATGTAGTTGTTACACTTGAAATAGAGGTCAGCCAGCACATAGGTGGTATCCTTCATGCACTCTTCCTTACTTGAGTTCTCATCCATATATCGCTCGTAGGCCGTCTTCAACACCTCGTCGTCGTGGATAATCTTCTCCATGTAGGCGATGGCACTGATATAGTAAGATCTGCTGCCGAGCTGACTCTTGATCTCGTCAAGAATGGGCTGGATGTAATTACCATAGCCCTGCGTGCCGAGGTATTGCTTGAGGAACTCATGCTTTTCGGAGTTAGAGCTCAGGTTGGCATAGCTTGAAGAGTTGGGATACTTCACGGAACCTGAGTTGCACTGGCCCTTGATCTGGGTCTCGTAGAGCAGCTGCAGATGGTTGTTGCTGGGATAGGGATATACAAACAACTTGCTCTCTGGCGCCATGTTGATGCTCTGCATCTGGGCAACCGAGGAAGGAAGCGTCCGGCCATAGACGGGCGTCTTCATCTGCACTTTGACGAACTTGTTCTTCACTTTGGTGGTTCTGGTGTCACCGGTCTCAGTGTTCTGGCTTTCAAGGTTCCAGTAGAGGGTGCCGTTCTTGAAGGACGTCTTGCTGATATCCTGGTTTAAGGCTATGTTAGGTCTTTCCAGGTCACGCTGGTATGACTCTTCCGAATAGTTTTTCTTGTTGAACAGTTTGCCATCCTCACCTGCCGGGAAGGCCACGGCCACATATGGATCAAGGTCGCTGATCAACTCAGGCGGAGTCTCCTCGCTTCCCGTACGGAAGAAGATGAACTTGTCCTGCTGCCACTTGATGCGGGTGTTGTAGAGCGGCTTGCCGTTCTTGTCCACCTTCACGTAGTTGCACCATACTCTCACGCCGTCCTCCACTTCGTAGGCGGAACCGGTGAGGCGAAGGATATAGTAGCAGCCGGGTTTGAGTGTGGGGAGGTTGAGATGGAAGTTAGAGCCACGCACCTCGCGGATAGAGACGGGCACCTCCATCTTCTTGAGACTGAAGCCGTGATAGGAGCGATACTGGCCGTAGTAGGAGAAGCCATACCAGTCTTCTTCCAATTGCTTGTTCCATTGCTCGGCCTGTTCGATGGGTGTCCATGTAGAGGCATCAGAGTAGCTATAGCTGACAGGTTGACCGCCAGTGATGGAAGCATTGCTCATCTCGACACTGGTCTCGAAGCTGCTTGTGTTCTTCTTGAAGAAGCTGTATAAGTTCTCCAGATACACATTCTTGTTTTGGAAATAGTTCAGGCTGCTGATCTTCGATTCGCTAATCTCGTAGAGCTTCACGCCCACGTTGCCGATGTTGTTGGTGGTGCCGTCGATGTCGAAGATATAGGTTCGAGAGGCGTTCTGCTTAATCTGGTCCTCTGTATAGCCTCCCTGGCTTGCCAGCCAGCCGCCTGTCGTCGGGTCGTAGAGGCGGTACTGTGCACCCAACGATGCCTGGGTGCTGAACATGGCCCGTTTGGCTTCTGCATTGGTGACTGTGGGCACTTCGTACCAACCCTTTGTTTCTATGGAGTCGATACCGATATTCACGTCGCCGAAGAGGTTGAAGCCGTCCAAGGCGTTGCCCTTGAAGGGCACACAGACCTTTCCGCACTCGAAGTGGAACGTCTTGTTCATATTGACCAAACCACCCAGCAGGCGCAGTTTCACGCGGGCACGGCCTTCAAGCCACGACGGGCTGGGCAGACCGCACTGGAACACGCCGCCGATACCGGCATCAACGATGTCGATCTTCTTGTTGATGAGCTTGCCGAGCTTGATGTGCAGGCCGAACTTGGCAGCCAGATAGGCGTAGAACTGGCCCTGAGCATACCAGCCGTTGCGGCCCATAGCACGACCCAGGTTGACGCAGTAGGCCATGTTGCCGTAGTTGACGAGCGACATGTCGAAGCCCGCAATGGCGCGCAGGCCGCCGTAGAACAGGCCGAGGTCGATGTCGATGAAACCCCACGCCGAGGCGCCCACCATCACACCACCCTTGCAGTCGGCCTTGCCCAGCAGCTCGTTGACGGCTGCCTGGCGCGAGCGCTGCGCCTTGGCCATGTCACCGCCGGTATCCACGCCCTTCGGTGTCACGAAGTTGGTGATTTCCGAATCGATGGGCGGCAGAGCACCGTTGTTGGGCAGTTCGTTGCCGATGCAGATGTAGCCGTCGGCACCGATATCAACGCTTACCACGTCCGACTTGAACTTGATATACTGGAAGTAGCAGCGTTTCGACTTGTTGGGCTCGCCGACGTAGAGGTGCCACTTCTGCGGGTTCTTGTTCACACCGTTCTCGCGCCACGTGATCTTCAGAGCCAGCGTGATCTTGGTTTCACCGATGGTCAGATCTTTCTCTTTTTTCTTCTTCTCGGCCTCGTCGGCTTTGGCATCGTTCGAGCTCTTGTTTTTCTCAAAGTCGCTGGCTTTCACCTTGGCGCCCGACTCGTCGTCGTCGGCAAGGGCATCCTTCAGTCCGGCCATCGGTGTTCCTTCAATTAGCTTGTTGGCATATCCCGCCACGTCTTCCTTGAACTTGTCCAGATCCTTTTGGATCACCTCCAGTTCCTGTTTGTATTCCTCTCCCAGTTTCTTCACCTTATCGCCCAGGTCGCCGCCGGACATGTCGGTCTCCACCGAGACGTCCAGCGACAGGAAGCGGTCCTTGTCGTCGTTCTGATAGAGCAGCATCATGTCGGCCTTGATCATGCCGGCGATGGCTTTCACGCCGCCCTTGAACATGAAGGTGCTGAGTCGGTTCTTCTTGCGGTTATACACCACCGTCAGATCCAAGTCGGCCGATAGCGTCTCCTTGCCGGCCGAGCTCTCCAGGCCGATACCGAGCGACACGCCGATGGCGCCATACTCGGCCGTGGGTGTGCCGTAGCGTGCCTCCGGGTTGTCGCCGCCCAATCCCTGTCCTTTCGGCTTGCAGTTGAAGTAGAAACCGCCGGATACGCGGTTGATGACCACCGGATCGACACGCATGAGCGAACTGGTGATGTCGCACATGAAATAGCCCCAGCTGAACTTGCGGTCGTCGGCGGTAAGCGTCGTGCCCTCTTCTTTGGCCTCTTCCTTGAGTTTCTCCTCCGATGCTTTGCTGACGGCCCCATCATACTCGAAGAAACCGCCGGTGGCCTTCATGCCGAAGAAGCCGATGATATCGATGTCGAGCAAGCCCTTGTAACCCTTGCTGGTCACGTTGTTCTTGTCGGTGAAGTCGCCCATCTCGAGCTCGCCCTTGAAGTGCAGCACCTTGGCCACGTCGAGGTCCAGTGCCAGCTTCTTGAAGTCGGTGTGGTTGTAGCTCAGGTCCCAGGTGCTTACATCGGTGAAGTCCTTCCATGACAGGTCGCTGACGATGCTGATGCCGCATTCCACGTCGAGGTTGATGCCCTTGATGAGGCCTACCTTGCCGGTGATGTCAAGCGTCAGTTGCTTGTTTTTGTAGTCGGGCTTGAACTCGGTGATGTTGAACTTGAACGGTCCAATCTTCTTGTCGGGCGATGCCAGTGACCACTCGCCGAAGTTCAGGTAGCAGTGTTCGCCCAGCTTCATCTCCTTGGCGGCGTGTAGGTCGGCCCACTTGATGGTCTCTTTCTCCCATTTCTCCTGAGCTTCCTGCCGCTTCTTCTCCAGATTGCCCATCCAAGCATCGTACTTCATGATGAGGTTGTTGGAGGCGGTGAGCGTGGCACCCTCGCGCTTGAAGTTCGATATGTAGAGCTTGGTGAAGTGTACGCCGGGAATACGCGGTTTCAGGGGCAGCTCGGCGGTATATTTTGCTATCTTGTCGTTAATCTCGGTGGCTCCGAAGAGTGCTATCTCACCGCCCATGCAGAACTCGACGTCGGTCTTGGTGGTGCCGTCCTCCTGCTCCTCGGCCGCCAAGGCGATGAATGTCTGTGCCGGGTCGAAGTTCAGGTCGGCCAGGAAGCAGTCCATCTGTAGGCGGTTCTTGTCGATAGACTCTGTGTGGAACAGGTAGGCGTAGCGCATCGTCTCAGTATAGACGCTACGCTTATGTGCTATCTTCTCATACCCATCGCTCGTGGTGGTCGTTGTGGGAGTACTGATGGAGTTGTGGGTACTGGAGGCTGCTGTAGAGCCTTTTCTGCCCTTGCCACTGAGAGTGGCACCAGTGCTTCCTGACGTGGCGGTGCTTGTATTAATTGTATTACTGCCCTTGCCGCCTATGCTGGTTGCCTGGGTGCCGGATGCCTGGGTGCCGGATGCTGATGAGCTGCCGTCGCCGGCCTTCACGTAGGTGTAATAGGTCTCGGTCTCGGGCTTGGTTAGACGGCGTATGTCGCACCAGTAGCCTATCTTGCCGTCATCGCCGCTGTCCTTCACGCCGAAGAGTGGGACGCCGAACTTGCCGGCGATGCGACATTTGTCGAAGTTGTTCTGTACGATTTGTACGATGCACGTATCTATGTCGAAGGCCCAACCGCCGGCCTCGCCCGTCTGGGCGTTCATCACGTTGCGGGCGCCGGTGGCGAGGGTGACACCCGAGCCGTCGAAGAGCATATCCTCCACAAAAACTTCGGTTCCCTTGTCGCCTTTACCGAAGACGCACCACTTGGGGAACTGCAAGGCCACCTTCTTGATGTAGAGTCCTTGCCAGGCGTTCCAGTCGGTCTTCGTGTACGAGCCGCAGAGGGCAGGATTGTAGGTGTTGCCCACCTTGCTGATAATCTGGTTGAGCGACGGCATCGCGATGTCGTTGTGCTCGTAGGAGTGGTCATACACCACGTCCTCGCCCACGGTGAACACCCATCCGGGCAGGTCGCGCACTTCGAACGGATCCATGTGTATCTTTCCCATCCAGTCGCCCCAGCCGTTCTCGATGGTGGCGCGGAGCTCGAAATTGGGTTCCACGCCGTCGAGCACCTTGCCGTTCTCCACGCGGTTCAGGTTGGGTACATGCACGGATGCGTGTATGCTCAGCCCGTCGAACGCATCGTTCTCCCAGCGGATAAAGCAGCCGTCGTAGGGGTCCAGTGGCTGACTGGGTGCAAGGAAGGTGAGGTCGAAGTCGCTGTCAGGGTCCTTGATGCGGAAGTTGCTGAGCAGTGACAACACACCGTCCTCGGGCAGGAAACGGTCTTTTGACACGCAGAGGCGTGGGGCACCGAACACGAGTAGGTCGTTGCCCAGCACGTCGCTCTTGGGCAGCACGAACTCAGCGATGATGTTCATGCACGCGCCCTTCGGCGAATACATCATGCTGGCAATCTGCAGCGCGAAGTCCTTGGGGAAGTACTGCGACACCTCCTCCGGGAACTCGGTGGGGAAATACACCTCGAACCAGTTGCCCTTCTTCCATTCGTTCCAGCGCTTGCAGCCCTTCTCGAAGTAGCTGTAGTATTTGCCCAATTCGAGGGCTTTGGCCACATCTGTGGCCTCCTCGTTCATGTCCTTGTTCAAGGCGGCTTCGTTGGCGGCACCAAGTCCGGCATTGGTCCAGAAGTTGTCCAGGCCCGTCATGCTGAAGATGGAATCGACGGCTGCCTCGGGGGAATAATTTTCGTCATCGCCAATCCACTTCGTCCCGTTGGGGTCGGCATAGGTCTGGCAGAGACCGTCGAAGCATACCAGGTCGGTGTTCACCTTTAAGTCGTTGAACTTCACGGCCACGCGGACATTCATCTGCGAGACGCCCTCCCAAATAATCCAGCCGGTGCCCTTCAGCACCTTCGTGTCCTTGTCCTGCTTCACGTCGTCCAGCTCCAGTTCCCAGTCGCTGATGCGTATCTTCGTTCCCTTCTTCGGACATTCCTTCACGAGTTCCTTGTTGGTCACCATGCTAGTGTTCAAGCCGCAGGCCCAGTCTATGTTCGCGTGCTCGGCCATCACGAAGTCGATGACGTTGAGCGAGTCGCCCTTCATGCGCAGCGACAGCTTCTTGTCGAGAGGCTCGGCCTTGACGCGCATGACGACGTAGTCGCCGACCTGCACCTTGTCCTTCAGCTTCTCCCACTTGGCCGAGTCCTTGAGTTCCTCGTCGCTGCCCTTCTTGGGCACGAAGGAGTGCTCGAAGAAGGGCTTCTGCGTGGACATCGTCACCTCCTTGGAGTCAGACGAGCGGCCCTTGAAGAGCTGCATGGTGTACTTGAACTGCACGGTGTCGGCCTGCTCGCCGCGTCCGCCGACGTGCCATGCCTTGCGGAAGCCGGCACGGATGGAGTCGCCGAGGAACATCTTGCGCAGGGCCAGGCCCGAGAAGATGGGCGAGGTCAGCGTGGGCTGCTCGAAGACGTAGAGCGAGTCCTTGTCGCCCTCGAAGTCGCCCTCCTCGGTCTCTGCGCTGATGTCGACCGAGTCGTCGACGGCCGTCGGGTCGTAGAGGCGGAAGAGCATGATGGGCGAGCGGCCGTCGTTCTCGATGAGCGAGTAGTGGAGTTTGTCGAGGTCGCTGTTGGCGAAGGGGTTGCTGGCCTTCACCTGCAGGGCGTAGACGGCGGGCTGGCCGTCGGCCCCTTTCTGCTCCTTCATCTTCGTGACGTAGGCCGTGGGGATGGTCAGGGTGGGGGTGGTCAGCTTCAGGTTCTCGTATTCGGTGGCGTGGGTCTCGATGGCCACGTCGGGCATCTCGCCGTCGAGGCGGACGATGCGCACGTCGTACTGGAAGGGATACTGCGAGGGGTTGCACTTCAGCGTCGGCATGGTCCAGGCGATTGTGGGCGCATGGATGTCGAGGTTGGCCACGCTGAGCTGGCCGAGGGCGTCGTCAGGGTCGACGCCGACCATGGGCTGGGGGGTGATGAACGTGGGCGGCTGGGCGAGGTAGCACACCTGGAAGGAGCAGGTGCCGTTGCTGGGCTCGTTGAGCTGCACGGCCTGCGTCAGCTCGGGGTCCCACTTGTAGCACTGCATCGACATCGTGAACTGGCCCTCGGGCAGCAGTCCGGCGCCGTTGAACTGGTCCCACAGGCCGTCGCGCATGTAGACGTCGTCCTGGTCGAGATAGGTGAAGAGCTGCTTCATCTCGACGCGGTTGAGCAGCTTCGACTGTCGCGGCTCGAGCACGATGGGCATGCGGGGGATATGGCCGTAGTTGGTGACGACATACGACTCCTGGTCAGGGAACTCCATGTTGATGTGGCATCCGAAGAACAGTCGCTGCTGCTCGTCGGTGTTGTTGGTCACGCGCAGGGTGAAGAAGTTGCCTGGGTCGTCGATGTAGTCGCCGGCCTTCGGGGGCAGGATGGGCTGCACGGGGCGTACGTCGACGCTGACCTCCTGGGCCAGGGCGGGCATCATACAGAGCGCCATCAGCGCCATTGCGATGTATCTTACATGTCGTCTCATATCGTCACTCGTTTTATAGGTCGATTTTGTAAATTTCTTTCTGAATGTTGCGAACTGAATTCGCAACCACACTGATTGTCAGCATTTTGCGCATCCATTTTTAGCGAAGCGGTCCTTTTTCCTTCAAGAAGCGCCCCTTTTCGATGCGAGAAGCGGTCCTTTTTGCCTCAAAAAGCTGCCCTTCTTCAACCGCTATCCGCCGTTTGTCCGCTTTTTTCCGAATCGTCCCCTCTTCAGGCGGCAGCAAATTTTTCACTTTTCACTCTTCACTTTTCCCTTCACTCTTCACTCTTCACTTTTCCCTTCCTTTTCAGGTGTAGCAGCGAGAACGTATAGTTGTATCCCAGCGAGAGCGAGAGCTCGGTGGTGCCCATCGAGGATCGGTCGGCCGAGAGGTTGATGTCGGAGTATTTGTTGAAGCCGGCTGAGAAGGAGAACTGATGGACCTTGGCCAGGGTGTAGCCGGCGGAGAGGTCGACGCCGACGGAGAGCATGCGCTGCTGGTCGCGGATGTCGTTGTAGCAGAGCGAGACGGTGGCCGAGGTCGACAGGTTCTTCTCCTTGAGGAACGAGCGGCCCGTCGAGAGCGAGAGCACGTCGGAGGTGTAGCGTGTCTGGTAGCCGCGCGACGTCTGGTGGGAGAGCGACGTGGCGACGGTCATCTCCCACGCCTTGATGTCGAGGGCGTGGGATAGTCCGAGGGCCCACGTGGTGACGTCGCTGACGCCCGTGGCGAAGCGGTTGAGGTCTTCGTTCTGCGTGTAGTTGGCCGAGAGCGACCATACCTGTCCGAAGTGGTCGCCGTCGATGGTGTAGGAGGGCGTCAGGTAGATGGAGTGCATGATGCGGTTGACGCGCGTGGAGTCGTTGACGTGGGCCTTGCCGTCGCTTTGCAGCTGGCGGTAGCCGTTGTAGCCGGCCGCCACTGTGACGTTGTCGCCCACCGGGGACGAGACGGTGGCCGAATAGACGAAGCCGCGCGTGGTGTAGAGCTGGTTGCGGGTGATGTTGTCCTCCTGGCCGGAGAAGTTGACGGCCAGCGTGATGCGGTTGAAGAGGCTGGTCGAGGCGTTGATGCCCAGCGACTGGTAGTTGTTCGAGGTGTAGTAGAGGCCCAGCGTCGTGTAGTCGGGCTGCACCATCTTATAGTAAATCTGCGATGAGAATCCTTTCAGGTTGAGGTTGGCCGAGATGTCGCCGGCGATGCGCATCAGCGACGTGTAGCGGGCCTCGAAGATCTTGTCCCAGCGGTCGAGCTGGTCGGTGTGGATGCGCTGGGCGCGCTTGTCGCTGGAGAAAGCGCTCCAGGCCAGGTTGCCGCGCAGCGACAGCCACTTGGTGACGCCCAGGCCGCCCTTGACGGCCACGGCGACGTTGTCCTGCGGGTTGACGCGCTCCTGCCAGCGGGCGTCGATCGACGAGATCTTGTCGAAGGCGCGCAGCAGGTAGAGGTCGATGAAGTTGAGGCCGGAGCCATAGCCGGCCTTGAATCCCCAGCCCACGCGCGAATACTGCGGCGTGCGGGCCTTGGGGTCGTCGGGGTCGTCGTTGATGGCGTTGCGCAGCTCGCCGTAGAAGGCACCGAAGCGCAGGCGCGACGACGTGTACTCGAGTCCGACGCCGTTGAACGACATGTTCATCAGGTAGGGCGACAGGGCCATGTTAGAGCGGCCGAAGTGGCCCCGCCAGTTCTTGTAGGTCGGGTCGATGTGGAAGGAGAAGTGTGGGAAGGAGAAGCTCGAATTGTTGTTGGAATAATAGAAGGCAAAGGGCATCGAGATACCATACACCGAGATGTTCAGGTTGGCATACACGGAGTTAGCCCACGGCGAGCGGTAGCCCGAGCCCAGCGAGGAGTGGTAGTACGTGTTCTGGGTGCCGACGGCACCCGTGATGATGAGCGGGTCGCTCTTCGCGATGGTCGAGATGGTGTTCTGGGAGAGGGTCTGGGAGAAGCCCTCGCCCTGCCCCACGATCAGGAGCAGAGCAAGAGCCATTATTCGTAGAATCCGGGTTTTTCTTTCTATCACGAATTTGAGAATTTGAGAATCGATCCGGGATTTTTTTTCTATCACGAATTTGAGAATTTGAGAATTGTTCCCGGAACTTTTTTCTGTCCCGAATCTGAGAATTTGAGAATTGGCTACGCACAGATTTGTGCGCAGATGATTACTCGGACTTATATTGTTTCTTTTCATACGTCTATACCTTAATATTATATATAGCCAAATTCTCTAA
>OCTW013407192.1_pt1 | contig 20313 bp, 25 predicted proteins | sample 1539671 | NCBI WGS metagenome assembly OCTW01 (sample SAMN02144230, study PRJEB22623) | gut metagenome | biome: sheep rumen | host: Ovis aries | place: New Zealand
CATTAGGCTAATCAGCTAGTACGTATGTACCGACGCCAGTCTTAGGCCTGCGCGAGACAAGCCTGCGACTTTAGTCGCGGGTAGTTGACTCCATAAAATAAGGAATACGAAAAGCCGCGAGATGCGGCTTTAATTTAGGCACGGCCTGAATATTTTCCATCAACAGTGTTGACAACGATAGTCTGACCAGCTTCGATAAATAAAGGTACTTTAAGTTCGAAACCAGTTTCGATTTTCGCATTTTTCATAGCACCAGTTGCAGTATCACCTTTAACAGCCTGTTCTGCTTCGATGACTTTGAATGGGACGTTGACTGGTAAAGCAACACCTAAAACTTCACCTTCGAAAGTTGTTACTTCGACATTATCAGATTCTTTCATGAAGTTCATTTCCCATGTTAAACGATCAGCAGGGATTTCAATCTGATCATAAGTATCATTATCCATGAATACTAACATCCCGCCATTATCGTAAAGATACTGCATTTTTCTCTTTTCGATCTGGGCACGCGCAACTTTTTCTGAGTTACCGAAAGTTGTTTCGGTTGTTGTCCCGGTTCTTAAGTTTTTCATTTTAACACGAATATTTGCCGCAGCTCTTGCTGTTTTATTGTGTGAATATTCTAATACAATGTATAAGTTTCCGTCATACTGGAAAGTCATACCTGGTCTTAAATCACCAACGTTAATCATATTTGTAATATCTCCTTTCAAATAACCGTTACGATTATAACAAACTTCCCCCTTATTGTAAAAGGGAAATAAGTGGCGTAGCGGTATATTTTAGAAATTTTCTTAATCCAAATACTTAAAACTGCGAATTTTTAAGTCCTCGGTATTCATTTCCATATAAGCGCGATAATGCGTCTCTTTTATGTTTATGTCCGCGTTAATAATAAAGTAACTGCCCATATCATCCATCGTGTAGCGAATATCCCCCGCTTCACCATGAATCGTCCCTGATAGAAGGAGATCCTGATCTTCTGTCTTGCGGCAGTAATGACGAAATAAAACTTCCACGACCCGCTCTTGATCCATCATTTTTTCATAACGATACAACGCACAGGCATTTTTCATCATCACGCCATAAGTCATAATCGTCGTTAACAAAATAAGAAAGATCACTAAAACCACCTGCAAAATAGAGCCGTTACGATTTTGCAGGATTTTCAGGCACTTTCTTTTCTTCATCAGGCTCACTCTCTTTCTCATCCGGCTTACTTTCTTCAAGTTTTGTATAACAATCCGCAATCAGATATGTATACTCCTGGGATTCCCGCGCTACATTCATATAGAGGAAATCCCCTTTGGTAAAGAAGCGGACATGATCAATATCTGTCATCAGGATTTCATAGCCAGGCTTTTTCACTAAGCGACGCTTATTGTCTAAAAAGACTTGAAAAGTGCCATTATGATAATCTTCATAGGTTAGCGTCTCATCCACACTTTTCACCGTCGCACTCATCAGATAATCCGCTAAAGACTTCGCCCCAGTAGGAATATCCTCGTTATATTTGAGCTCTTTTACGGACGCCGCTTTCATCATTGGGACAACCGATAAAGTAATCATCAAGGTAATCGATAAGGCTAGTAAAAGTTCGATGAGGGTAAAGCCACCTGTTACTTTAAAGCTTTTTCTAACATTGATTTGGCATCTCCTCCTTCATCTCCATAAGATTCTTCATATTGGATCGTCTCCTTTTGCTTTTTCGCAAGAGTTACACTTGTTTTATTGAGCGTTGTCATCAACGAGACAAACATGACTAAGACAACGACGTAAATACTGAAGGCAAAAAGCGCCTCAATCAAGGTTGATCCTTTGGTGTTATTTAACATAAAATGTACCACTTCCAATCTGAAAGACAAAATGATAGGTATGTTTTGGGCCTTCTAAAATAAGTGTTTTTGGTCTTTTAATACGGCCAGAGGTGTTATATGAGAACGTATGTGTCGTTTCAAAGCGATAGCCTTTAGCTAATTTGATATGGTGGGAATCATGGCTGTCATAGATATAGATGTCTGTCTCTTCAACATCGATTGTTTGTTTTTCTTTTAACGCACAGGCTTTCATCCGAGCATTTTTAAAGGTGTCGCTCAGGAGGCGAACCTCCTGAGTTTCTGGCACCTTCGGCATATGAAACCTGAAGCCTAACGCCGCAAGAATCAAGGTAATAGAGAGGACAAACATCATTTCTAAGAGGGTAAAACCACGCTTATTATGAAGCATAAGCCTGCCCATCAGAAATGGTGATTTTCTTGTGATTTGGACACGTTGCCTGTTTCTTCGTCAAATAGTTTTTAGAGACCAGCTGTCCGACGGAAGTTGGCAATTTGTTATTCTCAATTTCGTAAAGGACAATTTGGGAATTCACAACTTCTACCTGGGCATCACAGCTCTTATCCTTAACGAGGTTATTCTTCTTAGTCACGAACGGAATGACAAGCAGCAAAATAACAAGGATAACGGAAATGCAGAAGATCATTTCAATCAAGGTAAAGGCATGCTCGTTTTTGATTAATTTTTTTACAATTTTCATAGTATGACTCCTTATAAAATGTAAGTTTTAAACATCAGATATCACCAACGATATTCATCATTGGCATAATAATTGAAAAGTAAACAGAAATAACAAATAAGGCTACAAAGCCATAGACACAAGGGACAAAGTATTTGAGAAAACGGGCTAGCACCATCTGAATTTTGGTATAGGTTAAATCGATATAACCTTGCATATTGCCAATCTCATCGGGAGAACGTAAATACATATTGTACATTTCACAAAAAAGCGGATCAAAATACTCAAAATGGCTGATGATGTCTTCAAATGACTCCCCTTCCTGAATTCTGGTATAAATCTCATAGATCATAATCTTGATATCGCTGTCACTCATCTGTTGATTTAAAGTGACGATGATTTCATTGGCATTGATATGATCTGAAAGAAGTTCATTGAAATAGAGACAAAATTTTAATGAGAAGTACGTCTGAAGCGGTTTCCTTAACAGAGGAATTGCCAAATAACGTTCAATAATCAGATACTTCTTGTGTCTTAAAGCGTAGATTAAATAGGACAAACCAGCAATGCCGCCAACCGCTGCTAACATAAAGGCAATCGGCAACAGTTTCATTAAGAAAAAGACGGCAGTGAAAAATAAAGATGTTTCCACCGCAAAGGAATCAAAGAGTGCATGGACCTGGGGAAAGAGTACAAAGGTCACGAATAAAGAAAACATCACTAAAAACGTTAAGAGAATGAGCGGATATGTCAACTGACTGCGCAGCTTTGCCTTTGTTTCTTTAATATGCTTACAGATACGTAAGCTGTTTTTAATCGCATCAGATAAATTAAAACGTAAGGCAAAGAACTCATAGTATTCAAGGAAATCGCGAGGCAGATGATCATCTTTTAAAGCTTCGGGTAACGACATCCCTGCTTTCACTTTTTCCAAAATACTCTCCGCGGCGGGATGATGACTCATACTGTTACAAATAGTTAAGGTTTCTTCAATGCCATAGCCCTGCTCTAATAAGTGATAAAGATTGTCTAAAAAGAAATAATCGTTATTCATCTTCAAGCTCCTCGGCAAACAGTTTGGCATCAAAATGCTTTTGCTCAATCAGATATAAAGCATGTTTCTTAAAATCCGCATAATCAACGTATTGCTCATGTAAGAAAGCACGAATCTCTTTCTTTGTTAAAATTTCTGGTAAAACAATGACTTTCCCATGGACTTTATCGTATTTGATGCGCTGGGCTACAATACCGACACAAACATCTTCTAAATCTGTATCACTCACTCCTAAGTTCAGCATTCTTTTTAAGACTAACGGCGCTGTTGAGGCATGGATGGTTGATAAGACAAGATGTCCTGTTAAAGCACAGGTAATCGCTAATTGCGCTGTTTTGGCATCACGAATCTCACCGATCATAATGACATCAGGGTCATGACGTAAGATCTGCTTTAATGAAGAATAATAGTTAATCCCCATATCTTCATGCATTTCAATCTGCAGGCAATGCTCTTTGATCATTTCAATTGGATCTTCTAATGTGACAATATTCCGGCCCCCTTCTTCAATGATCCGATCCAATATTGAGTATAAGGATGTGCTCTTTCCCGAGCCAGTGGCTCCCGCAACCAAGAACAAGCCCTGTCTTTTCTCACAAATGTTTTCTAAAAAAGATGTGAATGTGGGAATATCACTCAGTTTTTCAATCGTGATGCCTTCATGGTTGTTAAGGATACGAATAACAATACTTTCAAATCGTAATCCCGGCAGATAAGATACACGCAAGAAATACGTATGATGATCAAGTTCATAGTGAAAGGCGCCGGTTTGCGGCTGCATCTTATAATTGACATTGATCATGGAACGATATTTCAGGTAGTTCATCAGCTTCGCTCCTAAGGCGCGATCAAAACTTTTAAAGAAAGTTAATTCCCCATAAATACGTAAGCTGATTGTTAACTGCTTTTCATCTAATTTGAAATGCAAGTCGGTTGCTTTATCTTTTAAAGCTTCAAAAATCAGATTTTCAAACAGTTCATCCATAGTTGATCTCCTTTCTGCAGGTTCTCCTGCTTTTACTCTCTATATAGGTTAAAGACAGTTTTGGGTGCATTTCTCACAAAAATTAGGTAACTTTTTTAAAAAAATCATCAAAAAAGAGCCTATTTCAAGGCTCTTTAGACAAACAGTATTCATTTGTACAAAAAATGATATCTTATTTGTATCAAAAATATCATAAAAGAAGAAGTCATGACGGCTGATTCCATCATGGCTTCTTGTCTATTTCTTATGCTTTGCCTTTTTCTTATGAGAGGTTTTTTTACGAGAAGCTTTTAAAGCTTTCTGATAAGCTTTCTTTGCCTTGGCAAGCTGTTTATTGATTTTTTTAATTTTCTTGACTTTGTTATTGGCTTTGGTATATGCATTCTTACAGCCGGCAATTGTTTGTTTGGCTGCTGTAATAGCCGATTGGTCTGCGACAGTTTGATCATAAGTCGCTTTGGCACTATTGAGAGCTGTCTCATAAGGCGCGACATAACTATTGAGCGCTGCTTCAAATTCATCAACACTCACCTGTGTTCCTGATTCTCTTGCACTATTGAAATCAGCAGCGCTTGTACCCGTAGTTTCATTGATCGTCAATCCTATATAGTCATAATCACCCATACAATTTGTATAATGACCAGTGACACCATTGCCGCCCGCATCATACACTGCTTTTTCAGCGGTGTACCAGCCATCTAATGGATCATCTAGGCCCCATGCCAAATTCTCTGCCCAAGAAACATGAACAGCTTCAGGACAGTTTCTAAAATAAGTATGATCACCTGTACTATTCCCAATGAAGCCAGAAATACTAGCAAAGACCATCAGATCATAATCAACACCTAAAGCTTTTGAATGAGGAAAGTTACTATCAGTATCACGATCATTATTAAGTTCTCTGATTAAAGTAATATCCCTTTTAAGATTTGTTGTGGCAAGCGTACTCTTCACAGATTCGTCTAAACCATTTACGTAAGCTGCAAGATTGGCATCATTAGCCATGCCCTCTTTAGAATTTTGATAATAATGAACAGATGCTTTACTCATAATGAAATCATAGCCAGCAGCTTCATAAGCGCTAGAAGCGGTATCATAACTCGCCTTTGCATTAGCTACATTCGTATTATAAGCAGTAATAGCATTGTTATAAGCCAAATTAGCAGCATCCAAAGCCTTCTTCTTTTGATTTAAATCCTTTTGGGCATTTTTTAAACTGCCAAGTTTCTTCGCTTGTTTCTTATACTTTGTATAAGTCTTTTTGGTGGCTGTTAAGCGTGATGTTTTTGCATAAGTATGACTCATACCCATACCAAAAATAAGCGTTAAAGCCATCATCAATGAAAATAATTTCTTCATCTTCCTATCCCCTTTCTTCTATCTCCATTTTAACATTTTCCCATTACAAATACATTTAAACATAGCAGTGAAAATTAAAAATCGTATTTTAATGTAGAGCTCTGCTTATCTATGGTATTATTAAAAAAAGGACGGTGTTATCATGGAAGATAAGATATTGCTTAATGATCTTCTTCATCTCAGTGAACAGGATATAAAACGGGCAAAGGTTAAGTTTAATGTCTTTAATGGTGATGTGGAACCAATTAATGAGTATAAAAGCAACCCTGATATTGTAAACAAAAAATGGATGCTCTGGCATAAGAAAAATCGCTATTTTTCAGCTGGAAGTCTTGCCATTGGTCTAGTAAGAATTTCTGGTGATTTCTGGCTTTTTACCTGTGTTTTGGAAATCGACAAACTACTGGATGTCTCTGATTCTGAGGTTGGCAGCATAGGATATGAAGCACATGACTATAAAGATTTAAAAAAGTACTTTGGACGCGTTATTGTAAAATATCATAAGAGTACTATGGCAAACGGTCGCTGGTTTAATGATCTCAAAAATGACATGGAAGTCATCGAAGTGCTTAATGATGAATATAAGGATGATCATTTCCCAGGGTATGATAATATTCGCCTCCCTTACCAGGAACTCAAGAGAATTATTGATCGTGATCTTCCCGAATGGAGAGCGGCCCTTGAAAACCAAAAAGGTGTCTATCTGATCACTGATCGCCACACCGGCAAAATGTATGTCGGCTCGGCCACTTCCAAAACTGGAATGCTTTTTCAAAGATGGAAAAGCTATGCAGCCAATGGTCACGGCGGTAATAAGGAACTTATAAATCTGGTACGGGATCAAGGATTTGAATACGTAAAGCAAAATTTCACATACTCTCTTTTAGAAAACTATAACAGTAAAGTTGACGATCATTTCATTCTTAAAAGAGAGTCATGGTGGAAGGACACCCTTCTTACAAGACAATTTGGCTATAATGACAATTAGTTTTCTTCCTTAACCAAAAAATCCCTGAGATAGGGATTTTTCTAGTTTTTGATGTTCTCCACATCAAAGCTGCTTTCACCTTCAGGGGTTTTGTATTCTTTGACATCCTGTCTGATGACTGGATGTCTTTTCGCGTATTCTCCCAAATCATAGATCCTAACAATGAATAATAACACTGCTTTATGAGGATTACATTTTACGTTAGGAATTAACTGCCCCTTTTTAACATGCCTTGTTAATGATATAAGCGGTTACCAATTATTATAGTAAAAAGAGCCTATTTAGGCTCAATAGCGGTAAAGAGATAAAATCTCTTCATAAGTTTTCATGCCGGCAATGTAGTCTTTAAAGACAATCAATGGATCTTTATTATGGAACATGACACAGATCCCGCAGGCATCACAGTCTGCTTTACAAGCATAAGTGGTTTTAATAAATGCTTCGCGCTCTTCTCTTGAAGACGTATTAACATCTGGTACCATCCCATCGCCTCCTTGTCTTCATTGTAGCACAACCGCCTTAAAGCTGCGCGAAATATGCATTCGTTTGACGTTCTTGCTCTAAAGTTGTAATGCCCATATGACCCGGATATACGGTGGCATCAAACGGTAACTCTTTGAGCACTTTTAAGGAATGCATTAGGGTACTTAGGTTTCCGGTTGGAAAATCGGTCCGCCCGGCAGAGCCTTGAAATAATGTATCACCGGTAAATAAGGCTTTTTCCTGAGGGACATAAAAACAGACATCTCCATTTGTATGACCCGGTGTGTTGATGACTTCAATTGATAGATCTAATAGTTTGAGTTCATCTGGTAAAGCCTTGATCGGACTCGATAACGTAAAGGGCGTAAACTGATCAGACAAATTGGTATAACTGTTTTGGGACATATTGATGGCTTCACAAGACGCATAGATCGGACAGTGGTAAGCCTCATAAAGTTCGTCGACCGCGCCGATATGATCAAAATGGGCATGGGTTAATAAAATTGCGATGAGTGGCTTTTGCGTCTTAGAAATAGCCGCTTTAATCTTTGTACATTCCGCGCCGGGATCAATGACAATGACGCCCTGCTCACGCATGATCAGATACGTGTTCTCTTGCATAAAGCCAACGGTTAAATGATCGATCATAATATAAACCTCCTTGTACAAAAAAATAAGCCATATGGCTTATTTCTTTTCTTTATGAACTGTTTTCTTCTGACATCTAGGACAGTATTTTTTGATTTCCTGTCTTTCAGGGTGAGTTCTCTTATTCTTAGTGCCGATGTAGTTTTCTTCGCCACATTCAGTACATTTATAAGTAACGTTTTCTCTCATTATTTCCACCTCCAGTGAATATTGCCTTTACATAATATCATAGACATACGCGAAATGCAAAAACTTTTTTATAAAGTTACGTTGACTGCTTTGTCGTTGTCGCTGCTGTTTCTTTTTTCGCTGGTTTTTGACCACCGTAGCCATACTTTTCAAAGTACTGCGTTAAGGCATACTTGAAGACGCCTGGCGCTGAGTTATTGGCTTTCTGACGTTCAACGATGACCGTGCAGACAATTTCCGGATTTGTTTTTCCAGCATAACCGATGACCATATGGTTAGGATAATCGGTTGGATAAGAATAGGTATAATCTTCAGCGGTCCCGGTTTTCGCCCAGACATTATACTTAAAGCCAGCCATCTGCGATGCTAAAGTCCCGTAGCTGACAACGGCTTTCATCCCTTTTTTGATCTGCGCAAAGGCCGTTTTGTGATCACTGACATCATCCATGACTTGTTTTTTAGCCTGATTTAATGTCACGATTTCACCATCATCATCAACGGTATAAGAGCTCTTATAAAGGTGTGGTTTTAAACGAACACCGCCATTGGCTAAGGTCGTTGCATAAGTTGCTAGCTGCACATTCGTATACGTATCATACTGACCGATCGCGAAGTTGAGTAATAACCCTGGATTGGTTCCCTTACCACGATAGCCTAACGCTTCACCATTAATATCGATACCGGTCTTCACGCCTAAGCCAAGTTCACCGGCCCCATTTCTTAATTTGGTAAAGCCAATTGGATTGATTTTTAATGGACGATTATACTGATAATGACCACCAGCTAATTTAATAATGACTTTCATCATCCAGATATTTGATGAATATGCTAAAGCGGAAACTTCGGTTAGGTTTCCTAAACCAGATTTACGCCATGAATGCTTGGTAGCCGTGCCGGCAATCTTTAACCCTTCCGGCCCGTCAGATTCATAGTGGTTCGGCTTAATAACATGATTCTTAAAGGCCGTATAGACAACCGCTGCTTTCATTGTTGAACCAATCAGATAAGCAGAATAGTAGTTACCGGCTGAATAATCAATGATCTTGCCAGTTTTGCGATCCATCTGACGACCGACCATCGCAATAATTTCACCCGTTTTTGGATCTTCTAAGATACAGTAGATATGCTTATTGAAAGGTTCCCCGCGATGCGCCTGTAACTGCTTATCGATATAATTAGAAATATTTTTCTGAATATCATAATCAATCGATAACTGAACATTCGCCCCGTTCGTCCCTTCGGAAACCTGTGATACCTGTGGTGTCCCATTTGTTCCGTAAGTTAACTGATACGTTGAAGGCACCCCTTTAAGGATATCTTCATAAGACTGTTCAATTCCTGAAGTCCCGACGCGGGCATCGTTAGTATAATCTAACGCCAACAAACGATCTTTTAAAGTAGCTGGCAGCCCTTGCTTTTTAGTTGTCAGACGACCTAAGGTCTGATGCATCAGGGAAACACCAAAGGCCCGTTCCCAGTCACTAGTGACCTGAATTCCTCTTAATAAAGTACTGTTTTCCGCAATGATACTAGCTTCCTTAACAGAGATCCCTTGTAATAACACGGCAGAGCCTGAGGTACACTGTTTGATTGTGGAATACAGTTTGTAATACTTGATATCATTATCGGATAATTTCTTTTTCAGGATATCATCACTAATACGTTTTAATTCCAGGTTGTAGTACTTCGTTGAGTAATCATCATCACTCTCTAAAGCTTTCTTTTCTGATTTGGTAATTAACGATTCGACATATTTCGGATCCTTCATAATCAGATAATCTTTCTTTTCACGTTTCGTGACCGAAGAGATATCAACTTTACAGTTGGTCGTTAAGAAACGGACAATCGCTTTGATTTCCTGATCCTTAATCCCTTTGACTGAATAATAAGTCGCACAGATGACATTCTTATTATAAACTAACTGTTTATAATTACGGTCGGTGATTTCACCACGAACAGCATCAACATTAAACATGTTGGTGTTATACTGTTCTAATTTCCCATCATAATATTCCGCGTTACGAATTTGGGCATTGAAAAGCCTGATCGCAAAGATGCAGCCAAAGACGACAATGACCCCCATGACGATATAAAAACGCCGAGCGACCAGTTTATCGACCTGGTTACGCATCTGTTCGTTAGACTCTTTCCTGCCTTCAAAACGAATGCGTTTATTTTTAAACATTCTTTTCCACCTCGTTTACGTTTCTTATTATATAGAAGCGCTATAAAATATCAATAAAAAGCGTCTTGATAAGATGAAATGAAGACCACTGGTCTTCATTTTTATTCATCATCAACGGAAAGAATCGCCATAAAAGCTTCCTGTGGAATTTCCACAGAGCCCACGGCTTTCATACGCTTCTTCCCTTCTTTCTGTTTTTCTAACAGTTTCTTCTTACGGCTGATATCCCCACCGTAACATTTCGCTAAAACGTTTTTACGCACAGCTTTAATGTTCGTACGGGCAATAATCTTGCCGTTAAAAGCGGCCTGGACAGGAATTTCAAACTGCTGCCTTGGAATTAATTCTTTTAATTTGTTACAGATAATACGGCCACGATCATAGGCGAAGTCTTTGTGTACAATCGTTGAAAGCGCATCGACCACTTCCCCATTTAACATAATATCCATCTTCTGCAGTTTAGACGGACGATAGCCTTCTAATTCATAATCGAAAGAAGCATAACCTTTTGTACATGATTTCAGTTTATCGAAAAAGTCAAAGACAATTTCGGATAATGGGATGGAGTAAATGACATTACGACGGTTATCATCGAGATATTCAATATCCTGATATTCCCCGCGCTTATTCTGACATAATTCCATAATTGGCCCAATGTATTCTTCTGGCGTCATAATCGATGCTTTGACATAGGGCTCTTCGATCCGTGATAATGTTGTTGGATCAGGCATTTCCGCCGGATTGGCAACTTCCACCATCGTGCCATCGGTTAAATAGGCATGGTAAACAACCGATGGGGCTGTAGCGATCAAATCTAAATTGAATTCACGTTCTAATCGCTCTTCAATAACATCCATATGTAATAATCCTAAAAAGCCGCAGCGGAACCCAAAACCTAAAGCCTGGGAAGTTTCTGGTTCAAAGACTAATGAGGAATCGGATAATTCGACTTTCTCTAAGGCTTCCCGTAAATCGCTGTAACGCGCATTATCAACGGGATAAAGCCCGCAGTAAACCATTGGATTCATCTTCTTATAACCAGGCAATGGGGCGCTGGCTGGATTTTCAATGGTCGTTACAGTATCACCGACATGGACATCCTTAATCGTTTTAATAGAAGCGGCGATCCAGCCGACTTCCCCGGTTACTAATTCATCCTGTTTCACTTCATGAGGTGTACGCACCCCTAATTCCGTAACTTCATAGACGGAATCGGTCGCCATAAAGTGAATATGATCACCGACTTTGATCGATCCTTCTTTCACGCAGACGATAATAATAACACCGCGATAAGAATCATAATAAGAATCGAAGATCAGCGCCTGAGTGGGATTATTGACACTGCCTTGAGGGGCTGGGACATTTTTCACGATATCTTCTAAAACATCCTGAACGTTTAACCCGGTTTTTGCGGAGATCCGCGGTGCATCATCAGCGGGTAAGCCAATTTCATCTTCGATTTCATGAATGGTGCGATCAACGTCCGCACTAGGCAAATCCACTTTATTAATAACGGGCAGGATTTCAAGGTCGTTGTCTAAAGCTAAATAGACATTGGCAAGCGTCTGGGCTTCCACGCCCTGTGACGCATCCACAACTAAGACAGCCCCTTCACAGGCTGCCAGGGAACGCGATACTTCATAAGAGAAGTCGACGTGGCCCGGTGTATCGATTAAGTGAAAGAGATAAGTTTTGCCATCTTTCGCCGTATAGTGTAACTTTACGGCATTTAATTTAATGGTAATGCCTCTTTCCCGTTCAAGTTCCATACTGTCTAATAACTGATCTTTCATCTCACGATCGCTGACAGTATGTGTCAGCTGTAAGATGCGATCGGCTAAAGTACTTTTTCCATGATCGATATGGGCAATGATGGAAAAGTTTCTAATCAGTGATTGATCTATCATATTGTACTCCTACTTTTTCTTTTTCATCAGCTGCTGTAAGTCATAATCTAAAACCTGACAGCTCTCTGCTTTGAGAATAATGGTATTCACATCCTCGGCTTTGTTTAACAAGCGTCCTTTCACTTCTAAAATGGATCCGACCACTGCTTCATCACTAATGCGCCTCGCTAAGCCCGGCCAAAGCAGTACGGGCAGCTTAACATAATTATGTGCAGGATCATATTCATCATAAGGCTTTTTCACCTTCAGATAAATCAAATAATCATTTTGATGGGAAAGGCTGCTTGGCATGGAAACTAAAATACCGGTAATAAAAAACTGATTAAACATAGGGTATCACCTCACCCTTAGCTTAAGGCATAAAGTTATCCTCGCAAAGCACCGAGGTCATTTTTCACGATTTTTTTCTTGTTTTGTCTACTCTTCGATAACGACAAAGGCGACGACGTAATCTTTTTCATGAGAGATCGAGATTTGCGCTTTCTCATCATTGAGATATGGTGCGCCATCCTCATGATTTAAGATCTCAATATCGTGAAAAGGCTTGCCGCCAATGCCGGTGTGGAGTGCTTTTAAATACGCTTCCTTCCCGGCAAAGCGACCGCCTAAGTATTCCCGCCTTCGTTTATCTGAGCTTAGTTTTTGAAAACAAGCATATTCTTGTGGTGAAAGAATATGCTTGATCAAGGTTTCGTTATCGAGATCGAGTCGACGTAAATCGAGAATATCTGTCCCAATACCTTTAATCATTATTCTTTCTTAAACTTCTTTTCATAAAGGTTCATCAGTTCATCTAAGCTCATATTGTCATCGACTTCATTAATTAAAGAGTCATCCTCTTTTTTAAAGTCTAATTTGAATTTTCCTGTTCTTTCTTCGATGATTTTCATATCATCTTCGGTCTGCTCGGTTAGCGATGCGATGTTTTTTAAACGATCTTCCACATTGTTGATGACTTCATCAGGCTTTTGTGGCTTACGCTGTGGTGTTTCTTCTTTTTTCGCATGTTTGTATTCTTTTTTCGCCTTTTTTGGTGCTTCAGTTTTCACCGGTGTTTTTTCTTTAGCCGGCGCTGCCTTGTCCTTCTTAGCTTCGCTCGCCTGCTCTTCTTCATCTTCTGGTCCAAAGATTGGGGAGATCACCGGAATCAGTTCATCATTATTCATTTTGAACTTTTTCTTACGATTCGCCTTCTTGCGAATAACTGGCGCTTCTTCTTCCGAAACGGAGACACCGCTCATTGGTGAGATGATCTGTGTCATGACATAGGTATCTTTCGCTGGCGCAGCGGGCGCTTTTTGTTTAGGTTTATTCACTTTTTTCTCTGGCATGCTCTTTGGTTTAGGAGCAGGCGCAGGTTTTGGCTTAGGTTTTGGTTTATTGACCTGTGGTGCTGCCTGCTGAGGCGCTTCTTTCACCGTTTCACGAACCGGCTGCTTGATCGCGGGTGCCGGTTTTTTCTCTTCGACTGGCGCCTGATAAGAAACCGGCGTTGACACTTTTTCTTTCCGGCGCTCTTCTAAAATCGGATCAAGGAAATCTTCCTCATCGTCTTCATCATTACCTAATAACCAGTTCTTCAGTTTAGATCCAAAATTATTCTTCATGATATTCTCACCTCATCATTACGCTCTTACATTACTTTACTGAATCGAGGAAGTGCTGCACTTCTTCCTGGGTTTTTCTTAATTTAGACACAAATCTTCCGGTTTCCTTGCCATCTTCATAAGTGATGAAGGAAGGAATCCCTAAAATGCCTAATTCAATACATAAATCTAATAATTCATCACGATCGACTAAATAGAACGTGAATTCTGGGTTCTTTTCAACGACGTCCGCAATATACATCTTCGTATATGTACAATCCGGACACCACGTTGCACTAAACATCACGCAGGCTTTCTGTTTGATCGCCTGTGCGTATTCTTCCACACTATTAATCTTTGTTAAGTGATCCATTTTCTCTCTCCTTATAAATCACATCCGCCCGGTAAATAGGTCCACGCGGTGCGAACTTTCTTTCATATTCGGTTTCAATGTTGTCTTCATAGCCTTCACTATGATGTAAGTCTAAACAGATATCATTAAAATAAAGACCATAATTGGCAAAGGAAGCCAGGGAATATTCAAATAGCCCCCGGTTATCTGTTTTTAAGACCAAATGCCCTTCCTCTTTTAATAATATTTTATAAATATCCAGGAAGGTTGGATAGGTTAAGCGTCTCTTGGCATGGCGCTTTTTAGGCCATGGATCAGAGAAGTTTAAGAAGATCTGAGCCACTTCTCCAGGGGCAAAAACCTCTGGTAAAACGGTGGCGTCTTCTTTCATATAACGTAAGTTAGGCAAATGCTCTTCAATGCCTTTATTTAAAGCAATCGCACAAACCGTTGTATATTTTTCAATACCAATAAAGTTAATATCAGGATAACGTCTTGCATTTTCCAGGATAAAGTCTCCCTTGCCCATGCCAATTTCAATAAAAATAGGATGATCATTACCAAAAACGTCATGCCATTTCCCTGCCATATCCTTAGGATTAACAAAGCAGAGATCGCTATGGGCCTGTAAAATATCCAAGGCGTCTGGGTTATTTCTTAATCTCATGTCTACCTCCAAAACTAGAAACCATTATACCATAGTTTTAGGCGCGAGGCTATGGATTTCCTCGGCTGTTAAAGGGCGATAAGAGCCAACTTCTAAGTTAGGATCTAAGGTTAAGCTGCCCATCTTGATACGTTTTAAAAAAAGGACTGGTTTCCCGATTTTCAGGAACATTCTTTTGACCTGATGGAACTTACCTTCCATAATCGTCACATGACAGAGATGTTTTTGCACGTCAATAACTTCTAATGTGGCTGGCAGACAGGTCATATCATCTAAACTCATGCCAGAGGCAAACAAGGCGATATCCTCTTTTGTCACATCGCCATCACAAATCACTTCATAAGTTTTGGGGCAATGTGATTTCGGGGACGTTAACTGATGACCTAAAGCGCCATCATTACTGATAATGAGCAAACCTTCCGTATCGACATCCAAACGGCCGATGGGAAATAAGTCGGTATGCACATCATCAATCAGATCGATAACTGTCGGATAGACATTATCAATCGTTGCCGAAACATAACCTTGCGGCTTATTGAGCATAAAGTAAACTTTTTCCTGGTAATTGACAGCTTCCTCATCAACGGTAATGTGATCCGTTGCCGGATCAACCGGAAAACGATCTTGCTTAATCACTTCACCATTCACGGTTACGCGTTTGTCTTTTAATAGCTTTTTTACTTCTTTTCGTGTGCCGTAACCGGCATGCGCTAATAGTTTATCAATTCTCATGGTTTTACCTCAATGACTCTCGTTACCTTATGGGTGTATTTTTTATTTGTATAATATGTAAGGCTCATTTGAATAGCGGTCTTACGATAAACCCGACCAGATAAGTCAAAGCCTTTCACATACCCTTTTTTCTTATTAACATATCCAGGAACCATCGTATAGCTTTCTTCATCAAAGATGCCAATACTAGGATGATACTGATCCTTAATGGCTGATGAATAAGCTAACGCCGAGATCTTATACATCTTGATCTTAGGATCATGAACAATCAGATCATAGGTATAGTATTTTCCCATATTACTAAAGACGAGTTTTGTCTCGAAATCCTTAGAATAATCATAAAATGACTTTGTATTTTCTATAATCTTTAATGTTTTTCGATAGTTTTGTAATTGCGTACTTGAAGCGTCGGATGTCTTTTTAGAAGTTGTACATCCACAAAGTACAAATAGCGTTAACAAGAGGATTCCTTTTTTCATAGTACCACCTCGTTTATTATAACATAACATCTCTAATGACTAAAGCTTATTTATTGATTTCAGTTAAGGGCAAATATGTTTTATGATAAGCAAAAAGAAGTGCCGAAGCACCTCTTTCTTACTGTTTGATTTCAATCGCAAAGTCGCAGCTGAAGCTTTCGCCCTTCTTTAATGTGACAATGCTTTCTTTGTCTTTAAATTCACCATGAAAGTCAACATAATCCGTATGACCAACCCATGGTTCAATCGCCAACAGACCACCGGTATGTTTGCTTGTCCATAAACCTAAATGATCAAAGCCATGCATATGGAATGTCAGCACTTTATCATTCACTAATGATTTTAAAGAAACAGATTCACTCTTGAAATGCGGAATGACAATCGCATCGCTGTTGAAAAGTGCCTGACGGATAAAGAAGCGACGTTCATTTTCAAAGAATGGTTTCGTTTCATGACTCATTCCGCCACGCGCTGGATAAATCACTTTCTGACTCAGCGTTTCGTTTTCTGAGAACTCGATATAGTAATCATTGGCAGCTTCCCCTTCTAAAAATGGACAAGTGAAAGCAGGATGACCGCCGATCTGGAAATAGATATGATCTTCTTTGTTGTTTTCTACTTTAAAAGCCGCTTTTAAGCTGTTGCCAGCTAATGTATAAGTGACATATAAATCAAAAGCGTAAGGATACATCTTTTTCGTTTCTTCACTGTCACTTAAGTGGAAGATGACATGGGTATCATCACTTTCGACAATCTCATAAGTGCTGTTACGAGAGAAACCATGCTGATTCATTTCATAAGTGCGACCTTCAATGACTGTCTTGCCATCTTTTAAGGCTCCGACAATTGGGAATAAGACCGGTGCACTATGGCCCCATAAAGCCGGATCCTGTTTCCACATATAATTGATCCCATCCTGCTTACCAATCAGTTTCGCAATTTCCGCACCTTTAGGATCTAAGTGTGCTTCTAAATAATCATTGTGTAATGTAATCATCTTTGTACCTCTTCTAATATTTCTTTTGTCCTTTCACAAACGCTGCTTTGACATCAATGTTTTCATCAAAAAGAATCAGATCAGCAATAAAACCTTCTTTAATTAAACCTAAGTCTTTGATATGAAGTGAGCGCGCCGGATTGTACGACGCCATTTTGACAGCAGTTAAGAGTGGGATATTTAAGTGAGTAACGGCATTTCTGACTTCTTCATTAAGACCGGTAATACTGCCGGCAATCGTGCCATCTGCTAACTCAGCGCGGCCATCTTTGACCCATACCTTCTGACCGCCAAGCATATACTGTCCCACTGGCATGCCAGCACATTCTAAGGAATCAGTAATCAGACATAAGTGATCAGGTCCTTTGAGTCGCGCTAAGATTTTTGCTGATGGCCAATAAACATGTTTGCCATCTAAAATCAGTTCCGCATAGACATCAGGACTATTCATGACCGCCCCCACAATACCCGGAGCGCGGTGTTTTAACGGCGTCATCGCATTAAACGTATGGGTGGTGGAATTCGCGCCTAAGGCAAAAGCTTTCATCGCCTGCTCATACGTCGCATCGCTATGCCCGACAGAAACAGAGATGCCTTCTTCATATAATGCGCGAATAAGCGCGTCTGCACCTTCATTTTCTGGGGCTAACGTAATTTTCTTGACAATGTCATGACCACCAGTTAAAGCTAAAAAGTTTTCTAGCGTAGCGGGAATGATATTTTTGGCATCCTGAGCGCCTTTATGCGCTTCAGAAATAAAAGGTCCTTCCATATGAACCCCTAAAATACGAGCGCCGGCTTCATGACCCATGACCCGTGCGACGGCCGCAATAGCCTGCGCGACATCGCTAATGGGCATCGTCATCGTGGTGGGCAGATAAGACGTACAGCCAGTGGTGAGATTAGCCTCTGAGATCGTCTGCAAATGATCCTCTAAGGCATCCATCGTATCACAGTTTTTACGACCATGAGTATGCAAGTCGATAAAACCTGGGGAAACATAATAACCTTTGGCATCAAAAACCTGCGCACCATCTGGCACGTCATGGCTTAAGGCCACGATTCGCCCCTCACTGACAATAATATTGACCTGGGCAATATCATCTTCAAGAAGAACGTTTCCATTTTTAATACATAACATAATAATATTCCTCCTATCGCCATTATAGCATAGCGCAAAACAAAAGGGAGGAAATTTTCCCTCCCTGATCCTACTTCTTATGTAAATTGGCTAACAGTTCATCAATATGATTGCCATACTGAATGGACTCATCCTGTACGAAATGTAATTCCGGACATTTACGAAGCGGTAATGTTTTTGATAATTTTGAACGAATAAAGCCTTTTGAACGTTCTAACGCTTCCATTGAACGTTTATTATGTTCCATAAAAGAAACATAGACTTTCGCAATGGATAAATCATTCGTACATTCAACGGCCGTAACGGTCACGGTTTTCACAGCTGGGTCTTTGACTTCATCACGTAAAATCAGCGACAGTTCACGGAGAATCAAGGCATTCGTTCGTGATACTTTGACTTGATTGGCCATTAAGCTCTTTCTACCTCTTTCATAATATAGCCTTCAACGATATCGCCTTCCTTGATATCATTAAAGTTTTCAATCATCAGCCCACATTCAAAGCCCTGAGCGACTTCCTTCGCATCATCTTTGAAACGTTTTAATGATGATAATTTACCTTCATAAACGACAACCCCATCACGAATCAGACGGACGCCGCTATTACGTTTAATCACCCCATCAGTGACATAGCAGCCAGCGATATTACCAAGTTTAGACACTTTGTAAATCTGACGGATTTCAGCCTGACCAGTGACAACTTCTTCTAATTCAGGAGCTAACATACCCTTCATGGCAGCTTCAATTTCTTCAACCATCTTATAGATGACATTATGTAAACGAATTTCTACGCCTTCTTCTTCCGCTTTACGACGCACATTAGCATCCGGACGGACATTGAAACCATAAATAATCGCTTTTGAAGCGCTCGCTAAGAGGACATCAGATTCTGAGATTGCCCCGACAGTAGAGCGAATCACATTGACTTTAGCCCCTTCGATATCAATCTTTTCTAATGATGAACGTACCGCTTCCGCAGTCCCGTTGACATCCGCTTTAACGATGACATTTAAGTTGGCCACTTCGCCTTCTTTGATCTGATTGAATAAATCATCTAAAGACATCGCTGAAGAAGTATTTCTTTCTTTTTCCTGTTTGATCTTCGCACGTTCTTCACCGATTCGACGCGCTTCTTTTTCTGATGGGAAGACCATAAATTTATCCCCAGCTTCTGGAACATCATTTAAACCAGTAATTTCCACTGGTGTAGCAGGTCCAGCATCTTTTAAAGAGCGTCCTGAATCATTTAACATCTGACGCACACGCCCGAACGTTGAACCAACAACGATTGGATCGCCGGCATGTAAAGTCCCGTTCTGAACTAATAACGTCGCTACCGGACCACGACCACGATCTAAGCGGCCTTCAACAACTGTCCCTAAAGCTAAACGTTTTGGATTTGCTTTTAATTCAGCCATTTCTGCAACGATGATGACGGTTTCTAATAATTCCGTAATCCCAATGCCTTTTTTCGCTGAGATATTACAGTAAGGTACATCTCCGCCCCAGTCTTCTGGTAATAAGCCCAGTTCTGAGACTTCATTTTTGATACGGTCAGGATCAGCGCCTTCCTTATCGATCTTATTGACCGCAACGATGATTGGTACATTGGCTGCTTTCGCATGGTCAACGGCTTCACGTGTCTGAGGCATAACCCCATCATCAGCCGCTACGACGATAATAACGATATCGGTACACTGTGCCCCGCGCGCACGCATCGCTGTGAACGCTTCATGACCTGGCGTATCTAAGAAGGTAATCTTCTTGCCATTCACTGGTACCTGATAAGCCCCGATATGCTGCGTAATACCACCAAATTCACCTTCGGCTACACGCGATTTACGGATATGGTCAAGCAAAGTTGTTTTCCCATGATCGACGTGTCCCATAATTGTGACAACTGGTGGTCTTGGCTGTAAATCCGCAGGATCATCAACGATATCCATATCTTCGAAGTTTAATGCAGAGGCATTATTAACCTTCTTCGCTTCATAACCGTATTCCAGACAGATCAATTCGACCTGTTCATCATTTAATGAAGAGTTGAT
>OCTW011488145.1_pt1 | contig 20301 bp, 17 predicted proteins | sample 1539671 | NCBI WGS metagenome assembly OCTW01 (sample SAMN02144230, study PRJEB22623) | gut metagenome | biome: sheep rumen | host: Ovis aries | place: New Zealand
CACCTCTATCAGTTCGTTGGTGGATAGTGCTTCATCATCACCCATGTGATAGATGCCGCTGGGGGCATCCTTGGTCAGGAGGCCCTTGATCACCTCCTGCAGGTTACCGATGCTTGTAAACGAACGCCTGTTCTCAAAGGCACCCAGTGGCCAGGGAATTCCCTTGCTCACCACACCATACAGCAAGTTCAGATTACCCTTGTTGCCAGGCCCGTGAATCATACACGGACGCATGATATACACCTTCTTTCCATCCGCGACTGCATCCTCATCCGTAAAGTTATGGAACGGACGATTCAATGCCTCCGGTGCAAACTTCTCTATGATATAGTTCTCTGCCGCAATCTTCGATTCTCCGTAAGGACCTACAGGCGTAGGGATGCATTCCTCCGTCAGGAACTCCCCCTCCACCCTATCTGCCGCACTCTTCACTGTAGAGAACTGTATGAACTTCTTAGCTGTAGGATGCGCCAGATACCAGTCGAATATCTTCTGCGTCAGCCCTGTATTCACCTTGAAATACACATCTGCCGCACTCTGGTTCTTAGTATCATGCGCCTTACCAGCCAAGTGGATGATGGCATCAATTTCAGGAATCTTTCCTTGAACTCTTGCGCTCGACTTTGTCGCTTCACTCGTCGAAGAACCTTGAACTTCTTGAACTCCCTCTCCGAGGTCGTCCCACGAGAACGTCTTCTCAACCCCATCCTTTGCAGGATTGATGATGTCCAATCCATATATCGTATGCTCGCCTTTCAGAGCCTCCACCAGATTCGAGCCCACAAAACCGTGGACTCCGGTTATAAGTATCTTCATATAATTCAAATATTAGTTTTCCTTATCTCCCTCACCTTATTCCATCTCCACACCTTATGGTATATCAGCCATATTGGTGTCCATATTACTTCTGAGGGATAATGCAAAAGCAGATGAATGCCGTGCTTCGTCATTCTGCGTAACTTGGACATTCCCCCAAACCGTCTATCTCCATACCCGAAATTACCGGTCTGCTCTATCTCACTCAACACAAACCTACCCTCCTTCTCGTTCATCCCGCATATCAGATATCTTTCCTCCAAACCCAGCTGTGTATGCAATATCCACATAATCGCCTCCGCAAACCGCATCAGCCTCAATGACTTCAAAGTTTCCCTAACATCAGCCTTCTTACATCTCACATCAGCCTTCAAGACAAAATAGTAGTCTATTATTTGTCGTAATCCTATTCCCTCAAACAAGAAGTGCCTGTATATGTGCGTCAGTATAAAGATACGGTTAAATTCCAGAGGAGGTACCGCAAATCCTTTATCTTCCAAATACACAAAACTATCACCCCCAAACGCGTTGTACCATTTGGCCAGTTTCCTGTCGTCCAGGAGGTTTCTCATCAGCGTGGGCCGGTGATGCAGTTCCACCTCCGTATCCTTGAAGTAGTCGTAGTGAAACCTGTGGTATGCAACATCCTCCGTGGGGTGCGTCCGCTGCACATAATTGCATACAGTTTGATAGCCGCCCTTCACCCATATATCAATGTCACCGCTCTGACGACAAGGAGCAAGGCCGCCATACAGCGTCGCAATCCCCTGTCCTTTTAGTATGGCAGCCTCCAGTCCATCCTCCTTCAGCTGTTTCCATATTGTGGCCGTCTGTTTATCAACATATTTATTTTGCCTCTTTATCTGTTCCGACAATGCAATCCATTCAAAGAGAAGCCTTTGAGTAGGTCGTTGTGTTTCTGGCAACTTCTTCACCCCCTCAAATGCAATACCAGCCACAGCCTGCCTGATGGACTCCTCATACAGAGCGCCCCACTCCACAGCAGACGGAACCCGTGACAGTTTGTCACGATTCCCCAAAGCAATCTGTATCAGTTCAAAGAATAATTTCATTTTCGTTAGGAAACCAGCTCATCATAGATGGCCAAGTGTCTTTCAATAACAACATCTATTGAAAAGTTCTCTTCAGCATATTTCCTGGAGTTCTTGCCCATCTCCTGCCTGAGTTTGGCATCACCCAACAAGATATCCAATTTCTCAACCAAAGCATCCACATCTTTGGTAGGAATCAGATAGCCATTATATCCATTAATCACCGTCTCCTTACATCCAACAGAATTACAGGTAATCACTGGCCTTCCAATCGCTGTGGCCTCTATCAGTGACTTGGGTAATCCCTCCATATAATACGATGGGAAAGCCACTATATGTGAAGACTGCAACAGCTCCTTCACATCCGTCCGATATCCTAACCACAGTATGTATTTTCCGTCACATACTGCATCGAGCTGCTCTTTTGTGATGGCTCCTGGATGATCATCTATTCCACCAACTAACAGGAACTCCACCTTATCCTCATATTCCGAGCGCAACTTCTCTGCAGCCTCTGTCAGGATAAAGATACCTTTCTCTACAATCATTCGTGCAGTCAGTATCACCCGTAGTTTATTCTCAGAGTTTTCGTTAACCACCGGTTCAGGCGTATAGCAAAACTCTTTCAAGTCAACACCGGATCCTTTAATATATCGAGCCTGTTCCTCTTTGATTATTTTGTTCTTTACATACAGCCCTTTATCCTCAAAGTTCTGGAATATGCAAAGCAGATTCTTCCTGTCATGCGAAAATCTCAGCACCATCGGTACTATCTTTGACATTATAGAGGTATTATCTTCTGCAAAGAAACCACCCAGTCCGCTGATGGCATTCACAACGCCTTTCACTTTTGAAAACCTCGCTGCCAGTGTACCCCACAGAATCGTCTTCATACCCACATGATGTACTACATCTGGTTTCTTTTGTTTGTAGAGTTTCAGCAAAAACAGCAATGTCCCCAATTCCTCCTTTATGTTCATTCCAGAACGTGACATCGGCAGATTAATCGTCCTCAGTCCCTTCGCCTCTATATCCTTCAGCTTCCCCGTGTCCGCAGTCACGATGGTCACGTCCCATCCCGCCTTCTGCGCCGCTAATGCCACAGGCAAGCGATGTGACAGGAAAAACCAATCCACGTTTACTACTATAAATAATTTCTTCATACTATTTCTTATATTTTACAATAGAATTTGAAAGGTATTTTTTTAGGGCTTTAGATTTTAATTCGTTATTGCTTTTATAAGATTCTGTAATTAATATATTACATTTTTCTATATCTAATCTGGAAAAATCCTTAGGATTGGGTAAAACGGATTCTAAATCACAGTTAGTGAGATCAATAACACATTCTGAGACTAGCAGCGATATGTCACCTTTTGAACCTTCTATTCGAGGTTTAATATTATAAGAAAAAATTGAAGGTTTTATCTCACAGCCACGGAGAGTAACGTTAACTGGTGAAGAGTAAACATATAGATATATATCATCTATCGCACATTTATTGAATTCCACATCATTCAAACAAATTCCTACTCCCCCCACAAAAGTGCACGAATCAAATTTAACAGATTCTATATTCGAGATGTTGCCTGATGATACACTATTCCACGTTCCTAAAGCTCTGTTTACATTACCTTTAAATACGCAATTAGAAAAAACAACATTCCTGCATGATTGATTATTTCCTTTTTTTAAGTTTGGTTCTATATCTACACCGACTCCAGAAGAAGGTTTAATACCTTTACTTAACCCAGTATTAAGGAAATTGCAGCCTTCTACCCTTAATCCATCAACATGAATAACGGCCAATCCTACTCGTCGATTATCGTCTGTAGTTACATTCTTAATTAATATATTCCTATTTGCATTTGCATAATTACCAATTTGCTTCTCACGCCCTCCGCCAACATATATGCCATCGCCCCAACAATGCCTTATTGTTATATTATCTATAGTAACATTTTGGCTTTCTTTTATGCAAATACCCATACCCCATTCGCTTTTTTTCTTAAAATAATCCGAATGTTCCAAAGCATCCCCCTCTATTCTACCACCGATAATATCAACATTTCTTTTATTCTTTACGTTTATTATTTGATAGCTCTTAAGATCATTCGTTAAAAGCTTCATAGTAGATTTAATTATCAATTTGGTATTACTGGTCAGATTAATACCAAAACCATTTTCCTCTTCTATCTTAAATACATAGACTGGCTTCTTCAACTCAACAACCTGGTTTATATCATCAGATTGTAAGTTGTTAATACTAGATAATATATCAATATCGCTCATTAGCGTATAATCAAAACATTCATCCTTAATTTCGTTTACATTCCACGACCCTGATATTTTTACACCGATAGAATTGCTATCGCATAAGAGTTTGGTAGAATTACCAACTATCTCACCATTGAGCAATTTTCCTTTGTTTTTGATAATAATAGTACAATTTTGTGGCAAAACAACTTTTTCGCCATGTAAATCATATGTTTTATCAACAACATAGGTTTTATTAGGTTTCGAAAACAAAGAAGAATATGAAGATTCTGCCTTGACTAATCCCATGAAGCTTAGCAAGGAGATAAAAGCAACAAGGCTAATACTTACAAGATGTTTCATATGTTTTCTACAAATCATTTCCTTAAGAATGCTGTCTAATTTTTCTTATTATTGCTTGATATATATCTTCAGTTATTTCACTTATGTCATTGTGTCCGTCTGCAACAATTTCAACAGTGTATTCTTTAAGGCCGTCTCTAATCGAATTAATAGCACCCTCAAAGTTGTCTAGCATTTTCAGTTTATCACTATATTCTCCAATTCTCTCAACCCGTGAATCATTCGTTTTTCTATCAGCCATCCTCTCTAATGCCACATTTTTATCTATTGGCATATAAACTCTGAATAATGAAGAATTATTCGATAGAAATTCCCTTAAATATCGATAGTTATCAAATGCCTCAACATGCTCTGTTACAGACAATGATATTGCAGCTTGTATTATTCCTTGATCCCAAATTACAATTTTCTTCGCATTTTCTCTTCTGTAAAAATTCACCTTTTGAAGAACGTTAACGGTTTGGGTAAATTTCTCAATACCCATATATCCGTTTTTGTATACTATGTTCGATATTTTGCGAAATGTAGTATGATGGAAGACATAACCGTAGCAGCCATATATCAGCTTAATCAGCTTTCTCATAAACTTTGGCCGATGATCCTCGATGAAACTAGGCTCTTCAACTGTGAAGCCATCTTCCCTTAGCCTTTTTGCAAGGATATGTGATATAGTTGATTTCCCACACCCTGGCAGCCCATAGAACTCAACAAACAAGGTTTTGTTTAGAGTATTTCCCATATAGCCTCCAATATTTCCGCACGGGTCTCTTCAAAAGGTCTTGATGTATCTACAACAAGAGTATTTTCAGACAACTTCAATCCCATAACAATACTCTTTTTTGTGTCTATTTCCTCAGCAGTCATTTCAGGCTTACGTTCTATGGCCACTTCCGTCGGTACAATGAGCTTCACTGTCAAGTCGGGTGGGTTCATCGCAGCTGACTCATATACCCTATGTTCCCATGCAGCAATTTTACCAAATATCCCTTTACCCTCATATTTACTAAGCAATGGACCATCACTGCACCCTGCATACAATGTTTGTGGATAGCGGTCTGTTAGCACTATTAGCCCATTATTTCTGGCCTTTGTCTGTTGTCTTATTTTTGTTTTCTTTTCATTTGCCAGAGTTACCGCCCAAATAATCTTCGCAAATGAGTATAGTCTTGATTTTAGAGAAACCTTCTTCTTTTCTGAATACTCTTTCTCCACAGCATGACCAACACCCTTGCCTCCTACTTTCTTAGCCACTAATTTCATTGGTTTTCTAAGCAGAGAGCTATTCCCGTCTCCACTACCAAAATAAATAGTGCAGACATCCAGTTTTTTATTCAGCTCTTTCTTTACGTATGCCAATGTAGTCGATTTTCCGGCTCCATCACAACCAAGAAATGCTATCACATTACCTCCATTAGGAGACACACGTCTATTTGCAACATAGCTATTAATACCCATTCTGCGCTTAATACCACCTACCAGCCAGAACCACTCACGCTTAGTACGCATATACCTTGACCCCAAGCTACTATAACCAGTATATAGCTTTAGACTCTTAAGTAACATCCTGCGAAGTTTTCTTAATTGGTTCTTTTTTGTGAGCGATTTCTCACCTATCAGTCGAATTATCTCACTTGCAGCTTTTTCCCCGACAAACAATCTTGCCCGTACCTCTATCTCAGGTAATTTAGCATGTTCAGCCAACCAAGCATACTCTATCCTATCATCTTTACCGATACTTCTACAATAATCTCTCAGGCGCAATTTCATGGCCATACGTACCAAAAGAAGTATCAGTTCATCCTCACAAGCAGAGCAATAGATACCTTGTTCATCTTTCCTGCGATTTTCGAGTATCAACTTTCCCCAAGGATTAATAGTATAGCCCTTCAGGTGCTTCTCGCCAAGCGTCATTCTGTAATGAGTGTGCAAATGCCAGATTTTCGCTGTTTCTTTGTCAAAACCAATAAAATCCTCAATGGCATTATACTGCATCAGCGGAGTTGACCTGAATCGTTTCAGGCCACAACCATCCAAGACCCTTTCTAGTTCTACTCGTTGAGCCGGGTCAAACAAAACGTCAAGATCAGTATCTCCATCAAGAGCCTCTTTTAAGTGCTCATTACTTTTCCAATGACAATAGTTGATTTGATGCTCCTCAAAAGCATCAAGCATATTCTTTATCGAATTTAACATATTTATTTCAATATTTTGTTATATACAACATCGTATTCGTCGTGCATTTTCTCAAGCGAGAAGTGCTTTTCGGCAGTCAAAGCCAACTGTCTTGAAAGTTTTTCTAGAGCAGTTTTATCCATTGATTGGTATTCTTTTATTTTCTTAACCCACAACTTTTCATCAAGAGGCAACGGCTTGAATAAGTCCTCGCTATTGGCTGCTATCTCACGATGAGCAGGGATGTCTGATATAAGCGGGATTGCTCCCACTCGCATAGCCTCCAAAACGCTCAAATGCAACCCTTCAACAATAGATGCTGTAACATAAAGACCACATTGGTAAATATGCTTATACACATCTTCTCGAGGAAGAAGCCCAGTGAACTCCACACGTTCAATTACACCTTCATTTTCTGCAAGCCTTCTTATTGCTTTCTCTTTATCTTCCATACCCACCAATGTTAATTTCATGTCTGGTAGGTATTTTAACAGCCCAACTATGAATTTTTGATTCTTAATAGGTATAATCCTATCTATGCAAACCATTCTATTCATGTCATAGAAATCATCTGGACGTTGTTCTTCAGTTAAAGCACTCTCGATGCGCCTACAATCAATGCCATTTAAAATAGCCCCCATGCGTTTCCCTTTGATAGCTCTTATCCAACTAGGATAATCTTTATAAGCGGCATCGCTCACGCAGTTCGTATAATTCGCCCAAAGAGCACATATACAACTCGAAATCTTATACTTTATATCTCTATCACTAAAGAAACTGTGTACTGTGAAAACCGTTTTCTTCCTAATACCCATAAATAGTGTAGCATGGAAGAACATCATGGCAGATTTTTGGTGATGCATATGGAATATCACCTGCTCACCATTACATTTGCTTTCTGCAAGCACCTCCTTAATCTGCTTTCTAAACTCGACTCTACTCGATGGGATATTATATACTTTAATCCCTTCTGGCATCTTTACGTTTCCACGGTTTTCTTGGGTTCTCGTAAATACGACCTGACGGTAATTTTCTCTTATTTTGCTCCTATAAATGATAAACTCATTGATAGGTATACTTGTAGTCGAAACAACGTCTACAATAGAAACCAAACATATATTTTTCATTTTATAATCGAAGTTTTTTGTAAACAAATTCTAATATTGTCGCACAAACTAAACTATAAATAATTGCTAATAAAAATATAAAAAGTGCATAATTTGCAGCAAAAGTATAATCTTTAAGATAGTAATATATAAAATATGCATGGCAAAACCACAAAAACAAGGACTTCTCGCCAAAATAAGAAAGAATTGCTTTTACGGCCCCTGAAACAGGCATAACATGATACAAATATACAAAACAAAGGCAGGCAATAGGAAGGGTAAAATGGTTCCAAACAAAAAAGCGGGAAAACAAGACTAAAATAGCAATAACAATCGCTATTTTTTTTAGGTAATGCGGCAATTCTACATTTTCGAATTTTTTACAATAGGCCCCCATACAAAATGGAAGCAACAATCTAAATACTTGCAAAATATTTTTTAAAATCACATTTATTTCTACAGTTCCATTCTTCTCAAACTTCAACAGAGTCATTGCTCCTATCCAAAGGACAACAATGATAGGAAGAGCAACGAATATTTTTCGCCTATTGATGAAATCAAAAACGAATTTGGAAAAGAACAGAAGGAGTATATATGGTAATAGGAACCATAGAGTTACGTTCCAAGTGGTATCATATGCCAAGATATTTCCTGCTATACTACCAGAATTAAAATCATATTGAGCGAAAAACACATAACCTATAACTGCAAATATTACAAGTACGAACCAATACTGCTTAATTAAAATCAAAGCCTTTTTTCTTGTGTAACCTTCATCATATGGATATTTGCAATACAATCCATAGCCACTCAAAAAACAATATAATGGTACACATATTTGAGCAATTCTTGTCAGCAAGTAAGGGAATGTAACACCACTAACTTCAGGGAAAAAGGACAAATATGTACTACCCATTGAATCTTTATTGAAACAATGTAGCCAAATCATCATTAATATAGCTAAACCACGGAGCTGCAAACTTTCCGAATATGTTATTCTCATAAAGTGGACTTACAAGTAGAATTAATAAAATCAAGTATTTTCCTTGTACGTTGAGATATTACAAGACCTGCAGCTGTACTAACAGCACCTTCCGATAGGCTTTTTCTTACTGATGAGGTTCTCAATCTGGTAATTGCATCGGCAATCGCATCAACATTCATTGGGTCAATTAGTATGGAGTTATCGGTAGTACAAATGTCATCATTAAAGGGCAACGCTGAAGAAATTATTGGAAGGCCGCAAGCCATTGCCTCTACAATGGAATTTGAACAGCCCTCTGCAAGACTCGGAAGAACGAATACATCTGCACAATTCAAATAAGTTGCCATTTCATTATGATCGAGAGCCCCCTTAAACAAAATTCCTTCACAATCTGGCACTACGATGTCACTCCCAACAGAAGAACCTATAAATATAGATTTTATACTACTATCATTTATTTTTTTTATGGCATCGGAAACTCGATTAGCTCCTTTTCGCCTATTAAAACGGCCACAAAAAGCGACAATAAAATCGTCTAGTGGAAAGCCAAGCTCTTTTCGACATGTATTCTTATCTTTTACATGAAATAGAGAAGGATTTACAGCGTTTGGCAAAACAATGCATTTACTTTCATTAGTTAAACCTGCAAGAATACTTTCATTTTTATTTTTCGTTGAAACACAGATTACACCTCGTACAGTATTTGTCATCTGCTTTTTTACTTTTGAAGAGAGGACTTTTCCTGCTATTATATGATCTTCACCTGTAGCTACAAAAAGAGGCTTGCACATTCTCTTCGCTAAATAGAGTGCATTGTATGCATTATTCCAGAAATGAGCATATATCACATCTACTAACAACCCTTTCCTATTGACAATCAGTTCAGCCGCCAACCTATTTGCTCTCCAAGTTAATCGCCTAAATTTGCCTTGTCCAAAAGATATTGAATAGGGACGCAATACACGAATCTCCTTTTTTATACCGCTTTCTGATTGGAATGCATATGTTGTATCAACAGGAAGCCTCTTTGCGCCCTTTATTAAGATGCTAAAGTATGATTGAGGGGCAACTACTATTACTTCATGACCCTGAACAACAATTTCCTCACAAAGTACCTTAATGAATGCAGAAAACGGGTAAGAAGGATGAGGATAAGTAGAAGCGAAAAATAGTATACGCATATTATAACAATATTTACATAATTGATTCAAACCATCTATTTCGAAATCTTATTTATAAGTTTTTGTAAGACAACAGCAGTAATTGTACACACAACAAAAGCGATTCCAATAACCAAATACTTGTTGTCTATGAATAACGAAATCAAATAATGAGGTCTCTTATATAAATGTATAAGATATAATTCAAAACTAATTCCCCCATAAAAAGAGAAGAAATTATTTATATACTTGAATTCAAATAAATATGAAAGCATTATCAAACCAGGAGGACACAAAAAAAGAGGAATAAATTCTTTTGGTATAGCAGTATTTAGGAAAGTGTTCATCGTGATAATTATTACCCCAATAATGAAACAAACTACAATAGAACTATTAAACGCTTTATTATCTTGATTTATCATAAGTCGATAAAACAACAATCCCCAAATAAATATCGGTATCCTATGATAGAAGAAGTGAATATTGGGTAATATGTTATAGTAGCCAAAAAGATAGCCAACAATCAAAAATAATACTATCAACAAGAATAACGAAAGGTTTCTTTTTCTATACAAATAGGGAGTAAACAGGTAAAATGCAAGTAGGCTTGGAACATACCACTCGTAAAACCAGCCTTTTCCTAAGACAAAATCTGATATCCAAAAACCAGTACCCGTATACCACGTAAGGCATTTCAAGAAGGTATCTGGGACATAAAAAGGTAATTTAGGAAGGTAATGATTACATACAAAACCTGCAAGGTGAACTGCCAGAAGTACGAAAAGCCAAGTTGGCAATATACGTTTAGCCCGACGCTTGTAAAAGGCAAGAGTACTATTATCTTTACTTAAAGAATAACACAAGCCAATAGCAGATAAAAAGAAAAAGATGTCAACTCCCGACCATCCATAAAACCTTATAGTATCCCAGACCGAATTTCCAGTTTTGCCCGAATGGAGCATAAAAATCCAGATTATAGCAAAACCCATCAGAGGTTTCCGATACAACGTTAATCTATCTTTTAACTCAAATTTCAAAAAACTACCTATCATTGTGATTGATCATTTTCTTTAAACTAATAAAGCATTAATATATTATACTTGTTTTTGGCTCAATAACAATAAGAACCTGCAAGTTTTAAATATCAACACCACTAAATTTACATCTTTCCGAAAATGTTAAGAAAAGGTCATATGGTTCTCAACAAAGCAGATTTTATATTTCTCCTCTCATAAGCTCACGTTTAAAAAACAAGCCTATAGTTAGAATCGTCCAAGTGAAAGAATGCATTAAAAAGAACGGTTGTTTGTATTCTATAATGAAAGCCAAACTAATCATAAAATAAATATAATACTTGGCCTCCCGAGGCAAACGAGAAATGCCACTTGAGAGGATGGCATAATACGCAGAGTAATACAAAAACGAGCCAACAATACCCAAGGCACAATACATTTTTATATATCCCGAATCAGATTGCACATAATCACCAGACGGTAAACTCCCACGCATTACGTTTGTTCCAAAAATTAATTCTTTTGAAAAAGATGGAATGTGCGTAACAATTCCTGATAATGTATGTTCCCTACCTTCTTCATAAAATGGGGCAGTCATCCAAGTCCAAACAACCTCTGATATCTGCGAATCCATTTGGGAAAGGAATTTGTTAATGGATATAAAAACCAAAGTCACTATAATTATTACATATGATAAATTCTTAGCCTTCTTTTTTTTATATATCAAGATATAAGCAAGCATACCAATCTCTACCAACACACCTGTTCTACCAATAAAAAAAGTCATTGTCATGAACAACCCTACAAACAACCAAAAAAATCCATCCTTTATTCTATTAAGTACCTTCATTCCACACAACACTGCAATAATAATACTACAAATAACACTGCCTGATGAGGAATTAAGTGCTATTCCCATGAATCGAGTTCCCTCCTCTACTGTATAATCGAAACGATCATCTCCAAAATAAAAATTTTCATATAGATACATTCTCACTTCTGGATTTGTTACCGAGAGAGAAACTGCTACTACCTGTACGCAAAAAACGCAAATCATAGTTTTCGCAAAATCCTCGTATTCACGAAACTCCACCAGACAAAATATAGAAAATGCTATTACTTGTATGAAAAGAGGTACCAAACGTCCTAATTGTAATTCATCAATAACTCCTACATTATTAGAATACAGTGCATTATTTACAAGACAAATGGTAAAACATAGACATATAGCTATAAAAAAATAACTCCAACTTCCTCTAAACAAAGATAGATTTCTCGATACTTTATTTTTGTGCAAAAACAAATATACTATCGCGATTAGAGTACAAATATTAGTTGAACTGACATGTGGAATCAAATTTATATTGAAAAGAAATCCAAATATCATTAAAAAACGATAACACCATCGGACCACTTTAACATTTTGCTGTTTATCCATTTTCTTTAATTCATCTGTTCATTAATGTTTTCACTCGATTCTTTGCAGCTTTGCACAAAAATCTTATTCCTCTGATTCCTGGGCGTATTCTAAAAAACTCTTTAATGAATTCACTATATTTCTTTTCATTGAATAAGTAACCAAGACTGGCATTCAATAAGTTATAAATCACTACATCTTTTTGTTGTTCCTTAGGTAAAAGTGCTATATATGGTTTCATCTTTTCCAAATAATGATGTCTGTATTCCAAAGCTTGTTTTGTATTGCTAGGATTATTTCTTTTTACCTTATATCTTGCATATCCAATAATGGGTAAAGCCTTAACTTTATATTTTGCCATCACCCTTGCTGTAAACTCCCAATCCTGATGCCGTCTAAAAGTCTCGTCAAATCCCCCTAATTCCTCATAAATGGCTTTTCTAATAATAAGCGTTGAACTTGAAACCTCAACCCTATGAAGAAACAAGGAATACAAATCTTGTCCTGAGAACGTTACCTTTCTCCTTTCTATTAATTTATTATTGTTATCATATACATCACTGCCACAATATGTTAGTGCATAGTCCGAAGGCAAATTTGGCAAAACCTTCATGTGTTCTTCAACAAAATATGGATACATCTCGTCATCATCATCAAAAACAGCTATATAGTCACCTTTTGCAACCTTAACTCCTGTATTTCTTGCCGCAGATCCATTCTTGTTGACAGGATGGCAAATATAACGTAATCGTTCGTTATCAATATATTTCGACATCACTTTTTCAGTCTTCAGTTGATTCTCTGATCCTACTCCATTATCATCAACTACAATCACCTCTAAATTGTGATAAGTTTGATTCAAAACACTATCGATAGTCCTTTCCAAATACTGCCCTCCTCCATACGATGGGATTATTACAGATACTATACCATTCATTATCTTTCCTAATATTATTTATTATTCTCAAAATAGTTTTCACATTTCATGCAATACTACATAACAATCGTCATTACATCATCCATCTCGAAAATTCTATCCTCTCACATTTACAAAATGTCGGGACAGTTCTTGTGGGGTATTATGAAACTATAGTTATACATACTTTTATATTTCTTTTAGATATTTTATTGAATCTTCCCTATATGATTTTATTCTCTTTGCTACATTTTCATAATTTATCGGGGACAAATTTTGTGGAATGACACTTTTAGGGCATAGAAGTCTTTCTGGATAACCGATTATCTTCAATAAAGATTCCGCCCTGCCAGCATTACTATTGAAAGAAGTGAAGAATTGCTTACCATATATGATAGAGAAAGCCAATCCGTGAAAAGATGCACTAAACACATACTCTGCATTCTTTATAAGACGCACGAACTCGAGAGGACCTACACTGGTAATATTGGTTTTGGTTTCTTTTGTAGTTGCATATCCTTGAAGAACAATCATCTTTAGGTTCTTACTGTCTGCAAACTTTTTTATTTCTGACAGGTTGAAAACTTTACCTCCTAAAATATATACCAAGACATATTTTTCTCCTTGATAAGGTTCTGTGGGTAAATGCTTGTCCCACACTTCTGCACTTAACAGGAGCGTTGGATCGAGAACCAAAGAAACCTTATCATATCCCAGAGACTGCAATAAATTCTTCAGTCCTTCCTCTCTTACAGAAATCTTATCTAAATGGGATACCAACTCTTTTACGACTTCCCTATCAGCATCTTTCTGTGGCAGTCTTCCCATACTGGCAGCATAAGAAACATGATGCTTTGCATTTATGTTGTTCTTTCCGAAGTAAAATGGATTGTATGCACCAATTTCTTTTTGTTTTCGCCATATCTGATCACTACCATATATCACAACATCATAGCTATCATCTATTGGACGACAAAATGGGTATATAAACATCTTAAAAAATAATTCAAAGTTTTCTATACGTTTTTTTTGTGATTTATAGTGTTTGATAAGCAGTAATAAAAACCTTATCTTTTGAAGAAGATTGTATTTCCAAAACTTCTTCTTTGGAAACAACACATATTTCTCCTTGTGATAATTAGGCCAATAATCCACATAATAAACCTTATGTCCCATCTCCTCCAACACGAAGCGAGTGGCAAGAGACTGCATTACTGCACCATAATTCAAAGTACGATGATATGTTACTATTCCTATTTTCATAATATACTAAACAATTACAATTTTATCTTGCAGTTTTTTACCTGCATAATTTATTATATTCCATACTGGCGTCAGACACTTATCCAAACATACACATGCTGCTATGACCATCAATGTGTAAACTATATATGATCCAAACAAAGTGATATTATTGCCTGTTACATTTTGTAAATAGCCACATACTACTCCATGCAATTCTGGCAAGTATGGACGACTGCCATGTATAAGATAAATAGCTAATGAAGATGCTGCCACATAGTTAATGAAACGTGACTGAATGTGTTGTTTGCCTATTATCATGAAGAACATCACCGCGCCAACCAATATCAACGGACTATGATAAGGGAAGCTCATAGCCTTCACCATCTTTCCTATTATATTTCCGTGCATGAAATACACTACTGCCATTATGGCAATACTAAAAGTTAAGTAGGAGAGAATTATCTTCCAAGTCTTTACGTTCATCCACTTATCCTTGTAATAATACAGCTGGTTGCCTACAAGATAGAAATATATGAAATTAGTCAGATTTTTGCCGTTTGACATAGAGGCATCACCCTTTGTCATTGCCATGTAACATGCCACGAAAGCAAATACTGCAACCATATACCATCGCTGTCGTTCTGTCGCATTCTTTAACCACAGGTTTATCATTGGCGAAACAAGGAACAAATAAAGGTAAGTTTTCACAAACCAGAAATGGCTGTTAGAAAAGAACATCAGCGAACGAATGGTATGCAACATGTTTTTCGATGTTGCTACGCTATATATTACCTCTGGCAAACAATATATTATAAAGATGCCCAGTAATTTTATCAACCCACTTGGCTTTAGCTTTATAGTGAAGTATCCACTAAGCAAAACGAAGACCACCACGCCTATATGCAATGGTATCGAAACCGCCTGGAAGAAAGGTTGGTTGCTGTATTCCTTGCCTTGCCATATATAGCATATATGATATAGGACTATGAATACCTGTGACAGTATGCGCAACAGTTCGAAAGCGCTATTGCGCTGAGTACAAGCAACTTGTGGCTCGGTGGGAGGAGCAATAATATTCATTCTATTCTATCTTCGTATAATTTTTTTTATCATTCTAACCAGCTTAGTCTTTAATTGCTTCATTTGGAAACGCCAACCAATAAAAGCAAAGCGTTCCATCGTACACTTGAAACCATACTTCTCATAATATTCTGCAAATTGTTTTGCTTGTGGATGAAACTTAGAAGGCTCACGAAGATGAGCTTGCATTACCTTGTCTATCGTTGTCTGGAAATAGTCTAACTTATCCTTTATAACATCAAATATAGTTCTTCCTTTTTTTGAGTTGACGAGCAAAAGGCTTTCACCATTGTTATCATTATTAATTTCAGGAAAATTCCTATTTTTATCCCACATGTCTGCAAGAGTCAAATCCGATGGACGAATAGTGTTACAAAAATGGCATTTGCCACATGAATGTCTAAACATTATATGAGCATAGAAGATTTTAGTAAATGTTGTACTTTTCTCCATTTTTCCATTAGCAAACCCAAAAGTTTCAATATGAGCTTTCCATCCATATTTTAACTTATTACGAAAATCGACTGTCACAATTGTGTCAGAATGTTTTTTCTCTATATAACTCAAATAATCACGCCAAATGTATGGGCTTGGTACTCCATGACAAACTATGTCAACGAGAAACAAATTCTCACGAAGTTTCTTGCCTATATAAGCATTCAGCCCTGCACACTGGCATCCTGTACCTGAGAACAGTACGAACAATCCATTTCTTAAATCTTCCTTAACCTGCTTGAAAATGCCAGTCAAATCACTCTGAACATATTTGCTACCACGAAATTCATCACGTTCTGTTTTAGTAGTAGCACGCTTATGTGCTACACGGAAATGGTCTTTATAGCCCACTCCATATACTACTCCTCCTTGTTCAAGCACATAATCGCTAATAGCGACAAAGGCTGCACCAGAACGAGACTTCATAACCTCATCCATATCTTTATGTCGAGCGCCATAAACATCTGGAGCAGGCAAATTCAAAGATTTATCATAGTTTTCATTAAAGGCGCAAACCTTATCACACAAACCACAATTAACACACTTAGACTCATCTACATTGGGATACAAGAAGCCAAGAGCATCAGGCATCATTGTGATGGCATCATGAGCACATATATTTGCACAAGCTGTGCATCCGCAACATTGGCTTTTATCTGTAATATTTATCATTACTTAGAATTTCTTTTTTATTTTATTTACAGCAGACAATAACATTGCACGCTCATTAACATTACAACCCACGTAATAAATTACTACTGCACTACATAATATACATAGACATACATTTAAGATGAATGTGTAGAAGTTTTCAGGCAGATAGATATATACCAACGTTGGTATTGGTGCTGCTAACAAAACGACTATACAGCATTTAAGAATAACATCTCTCAAAAACAGACGTGGTTGAAATTCCCTGATAGTGAACGGTATCATATACATTCTAGCTAAGAACGCAAGTATCTCAACCACTATAGCCACAACTACTACAATTTCTGGCATCATACCAAAACTGAGCAACAGGTAGCTGAAAGGAAGGTTCAACAGCAATATTCCTCCTACTATTAATTGGTAATTTCTTACATTGCCTGTAGCATTTTGAGCCGTCATCAATGATTTTGACACAGATGATATAATCATCGATACCAGCGTTAATTGTATAAATGGCACCGTATGATCTGGAATCTCTTTAAGCCAAAGATGCAATATATAATCTGTATTTATAATTAAAGGTAAAGCTAATAGGAAAATTAAATAGAAAGAAAAACGCGAACCTCTATTTACCAACTGAAACATTGATCTAAGTTCACCTCGAGCATAAGACTGAGTAATCTGTGGATTCATTGCCATCATAAAGCTTGAAGCAAACTGATTTACAGCACTATCTACTTGATTAGCAATGGCACGAGCAGCATTCACTGTTGGGCCGAAAAAAAAATTAAGCACAATATTTACTCCGTGCCCCTTTAGTATTGAGGCTCCATTACCTACTAAATGCCATACAGAATAGGATAACATATGTTTAAATAACGGCTTATCAAAAACTCTTACGTATATACATTCTTGAAAATTTCTCCTGCAATAAACCTGATAAGCATAGCGAACAGAAAACTGAACGACAAGGAGCATAAAAGCATAGAATATCAATCTGTCTAAAGGCAACCAGCTAACGAGGAAAGATATTGCTAATACAGCTAATCCTTGATATATACTGACATAAGCAAAGGCTTTCATTCTCTCATGAGCTATGATGCTGGCATTGTAAGGAACAGTTATCAGATTCATACAGAAGTTAAATACAGAGAATTGGAAGCACCAATTAGCAGCTGTCAATCGTTCTGGTGGCAATACCATAACATTGTTGACATACCATACTCCTATAGCTTCAGACAATACGGCTACTAATATTGCCAATCCCCATTGTATAGTAACAGCTGTTGAGAAAACAACGTTCTGTCTTTCTGGATCACCTTTGCCTAATTCAAAGTTAAGGAAACGAGAGCAAGCACTTGTTAATGCAGCACTGATAAGTGCAAACATTGAGACGAAGCCACCTACGACATTGTATATACCATAGTCCTCAACTCCCAATGCATCCAATATCACCCTACTTGTGTAAAGCGATATGAGCATCAAGAATAGCATTCGGAAGTAAAGAACTAACGTATTCTTCGCTATTCGTTTATTATTTATTTGAGATGTTGACAATTTAATTTAATTGACAGTTGATAAGTGATAGTTGACAATTTATGAACTTACTGAAACCTTGAGAGAATCCCAACGGAAACGCCTGTCCTTGTTAATCTCTCTTGAAAATATCTCTTGTATAAACTTTCTCTATCACGTCATCCAATGCTGAGTCATAGCGGTTGGCAATGATAGCATCCGCATGTTTCTTGAATGAATCAAGGTCGTTCACCACCCGTGACCCAAAGAAGGTTTCTCCATCTTTGAGCGTAGGCTCATAGATGATGATATTCGCACCCTTCGCCTTCACACGTTTCATAATGCCTTGTATGGCACTCTGACGGAAATTGTCGGAGTTGCTCTTCATCGTGAGGCGGAACACACCAATGGTGACTTCTTTCTCTGCACTTTGGCTCCAGTCGCTATTGGCTGTATAATAGCCTGCTTTACGTAGCACCTCGTCAGCAATGAAGTCCTTACGGGTGCGGTTACTCTCTACGATAGCCGTCATCATAGTCTGAGGCACATCGGCATAGTTGGCCAGCAACTGTTTGGTATCTTTGGGCAGGCAGTAGCCACCATAGCCGAAACTGGGGTTATTGTAATGGGTACCGATACGTGGGTCTAAGCCAACACCAGAAATGATAGCCTGTGAGTCGAGGCCCTTTACCTCAGCATATGTGTCAAGCTCATTGAAGTAGCTGACACGCAGGGCCAAGTAGGTGTTGGCAAACAGTTTCACAGCCTCGGCTTCGGTCATGCCCATAAGGAGACAAGGGATGCCCTTGTCGATGGATGATGTCTGAAGGCTGATGTCTGATGTGGGCTGCGCATCCTTGCTGGGGCCTATGGCACCTTCGAGGAGGAGGTTGGCAAAGGTCTTGGCTTTCTCTTCTGCCTCGGGATTGCCAATGGCAGTGATAGCGGCATTCTCTTCATCCCATTTAGCATTACGGTCGGCAGGTAATATCTTTGGATAGCCCACGATGATACGGCTGGGATAGAGGTTATCATAGAGGGCCTTGCTCTCACGAAGGAACTCGGGCGAGAAAAGCAGGTTGAACTTCTTGCCCTTCAGTGCTGGGTCGGTCAAGAACTTCAAGGCGTACTTGACATAGAGGGAGCGGCAATAGCCCACGGGGATGGTACTCTTGATGACCATCACGGCATCGGGATTGACGCTCAGCACGAGATTGATGACATCCTCGATGTGGTGGGTATCGAAGAAGTTCTTCTGCGGATCGTAGTTGGTAGGGGCAGCTATCACTACGAAGTCAGCATCCTTGTAGGCGGATGCTCCATCAAGAGTGGCTGTGAGGTCTAATTCCTTTTCAGCCAAATACTTCTCGATGTACTCATCCTGAATAGGAGAAATCTTCTTATTGATTTTCTCTACCTTCTCAGGTATCACATCCACTGCTGTTACATGATTGTGTTGCGCTAAAAGTGTGGCTATGCTCATGCCTACATAGCCGGTTCCTGCTACTGCTATATTCATAATACTTTTATTTTAATTCTATTATAATCCCGCGGGGATTAACCGAAATAATTTCAAAATACTTTTTAAATATACATCACAAATTAACTTGGTGAACCAATAAGAGTTAGATGTCTGATGTCAGACGTCTGATGTATGATATTATTTTTTCTTTTCCTTCAGTTGTTCGTCAATCTTCTTGCAACGATGGACGAGCAATTTCACCAGTTCTTCGCAATCAGCATAGATGCTCTGATATTGCTTATCGTCTATATAGTTGTTGCGATGAAGAAGTTCTGGGAAATATAATGATTCCCTCGCCTCTTTCAGAGCAATATATGATTTAGACCGATAGTCAGTCTTGCTAACTGCATTGGTAGCTTCAGCATTATTGGCTCCTATACTCGTTCCCGACCTCAATAGTTGATTGGCTAAAGCCGCCACCGATTGAAGGTGTACGGGAACTCGTGAGTAAACCATCATTTTGACGTAAACCTGATTTTCAGCAAGTTACGCACAAAACAATTTCTGAAAAAATCACTTGAGTTTAATGTTGCCTGA
>OCTW013427939.1_pt1 | contig 20292 bp, 18 predicted proteins | sample 1539671 | NCBI WGS metagenome assembly OCTW01 (sample SAMN02144230, study PRJEB22623) | gut metagenome | biome: sheep rumen | host: Ovis aries | place: New Zealand
GGGTCTTTCTTTATATCCTTCAACTTTTCCCTCCTTGTATACTTAACTGCTTACTTCCTTCTCCTTAAAATTTAAAAGCTTATCTCTGTATCCTGTTCAGAAGATTCTTTTTTACTAAGGACCCATAGTCCTTTAATAGTAATCTCATTCTCGTTTTTTTCGTCTTTTTTTATCCTCTCAGTGACAACTTCGTACTCTTCTTTTTCTCTGAGAACCCATGTTACATACTGTTCCGTCATATAATGCATCTTAGATATAACGGAGAGTATCTCAATGTCATTTATCTCTTTCCAGTTCTTAGCTGTGTAATAGATATCATTAAACCAATCTATACGCTGCTGATAGCTGTTTTTAACTTCGTCTAGAACATATGGTGAAAGTTTAACTTTTAAACACTTATATAAGAATAAACACTTCTCTCTTTCTGCATCTAAATGCTCCATACATAAGAATGAATTAAGAAAAGAATTATATTGTTTAGCGCTTGATTCCTTCGTCTTGTTGAATTCACTCTTTTTCAGATACCCCTTTGAAATCGCATCTCGAATCCATCTAAGGTCATCTAATTTAGATTCCTTCCCTTCAACCTCATACAGTTTTTTCTGAGAACTCAATTTGTTCCATTGGTTTAAGAAGTCCTCTATGTTACCACTCCACTGATTCAAGCTTTTAAAAGTGAGAATGTCCTCCACAACAGTCCACATGTAGAAGTAGAGATATTCATCGCATTGACCGTTTTTTCAAGAATGTACCTAGCTACGTTGCTAGCATTATTTAGTATTTTGTTTTTCAGTTTTTCCTTATAGTCAGCTACTGTCATACTTCTTCCTTCTAAAGCTACTCGCAAGTTCTAATATCGTTAATTGTATCATGCAGACATGTCATACAGTAGAATAAGTTCATGAATAATTGTATTTAGGAAGCTTGTTCTGGTTGTTTCATTCCCATAGTGTCTCTAGTACATTCCCTCTTTTTTCAAATATAAAACAAGCACCAACCTAGTGCATTTCCACACTAGATTGGTGCAACAGTTGTACTATTATGATATTGGTTTAGAAATATACTTACCGTGTTACCCTTTGATGATTTACTTGTTTGGTAATTTTTACTTATACATGCACCTCAAATTGATGTAAGCCTGGAAGGACAGTCTCTATCCTTTCATCCGGTAGAATGAGAGATCCTGTACAACCACTTGGAATATCTACACACAGTTTATAGCAGCTCTTCCCATCGACAGATCCACTAAAAGTCCATGACACTTCAATAGTACCTGCAGGCGACTGATAGGTGGCACTGGCTGATTCCAGGCCCTCATTCTCCGTCCCGGTATACATCTGTGGTTCAATCGTAATCTGACCGTCCTGATATTGGATACCACATACTCCGTCCAGAATCCAGCCAGCTATTGCTCCATAAGAATAGTGATTCAAAGATTCCTTAGGTTCCTGGCCGTCCTGAATACCATCCCAGTTTTCCCACAAGGTGGTTGCACCCTGTTTTACTTCATAAAGCCAGCCTGGCATCTGCTCATTCAACAGAATCTGATATGCTTCCTTAAGATAGCCACGATCTGCCAACTGTCTGCAGATATCCGGTGTGGTTAGGAATCCTGTATTAAGTTTGCCTTCTGCCTCTCGTACCATCTCTGCCAGCTGACCTACTGCATCCTTATCATTCTTAAGACTCAGTAATTTAAAAGCCAGTGGTCGTACATACTGGCATTGTCTCTTGGATACAATCCTGCCATCCTCTGTGAAAGCTTTCTGATATCCCTTCTTTGCATTGTCTGCAACTCTCTGGTAATGATTGATCTCATCCTGTGATTTTCCAAGTAAAGATGCAATCTCTGACAATATATTACCGGAATATGCAAAGTAAGCAGTAGCTACATCATAGTTACCGTCCTTCATACTTTCCGCTGCACTTCTGCCAGGTTCGCACCATTCGCCATAGTTCATCCCTTTTTCCATAACATACTTGCGATAATTGCCCGCCGATGACTTATGGAACACTTTCTTCTTAGATGCTTCCTTTTCAAGGAAGGCATACCATCGGCACATCATCTCATAGTTTTCTTCCAAAATACGAAGGTCTCCGGTCAGCTTATAGATTTCCCATGGCACAATAATGACTGCATCCCCCCATGCAACCGAGCCGGCAAGGAGCTTGGCAAAGAATCCAGGATGATTATTCGGTGGTGCAATATTCATCACCTTGCCATCCTTTAACTGTGTATATCTGCACTGCCTCAGCCACTTCTTCCATACCGGCACAGAATCCATTAGACGAAGTCCGGTATATGCGAAAATTCCTGCATCGCCAGTCCATCCTGCCCTCTCTCTTGTAGGACAATCCGTTGGAATATCGCAGAAATTTCCCTTCTGGCTCCAAATCGCATTCTTAACAAGCTGGTTGATCAGTGGATTAGAGGTGGTGATACTTGTTGTCTCCTCCATCTGTGAATATACAGCATAAGCTGTAAACCTGGCCTGACTTAAATCAGCTTCTGACTCCACCTTCACATAGCGGAAGCCCATGATTGTAAATTTGGCAGTGTAATGATTGAAACCATCTTTGCAGGTATAGAAGACGGTCTGATATGTACCACCTTCTTTATGACGGTTGCGGTCCTGGAAATTCTCCTGGGTAAACTCACCATTCTGATCAAGTGTCTCACCATGGATCAATACCAATTTCTGTCCAGCAAGACCATTTGGAATCTCAAATTCAATCTGTCCAGCAAGGTTCTGACCGAAATCTATAACAGTATCACCCTTTGGTGTGGTAAATAACTTACCCTCGAAGCTTTCCATACGTCGAATTGGCAGCGTATCCATTGCTCGTAAGAGATTCTTGTTATGGTCAGTCACAGTTACGTTATGCCATCCTCGATCTTCCTCTGAAATATCTTCTAATCTTGCATCATACACTTCACCCTGCTGCATGTCATTCTGCTGCAGAGGACCATTTGTCGAAGCTGACCAGGTATCATCTGTTACAAGTACTATCTGATCATCTATTTCCAGCTGACACAGAAAAGCTGTCTTATCGCCAAACAGGTTGCGATCGCCGTCCACGCCTGAGGTACTTCGATACCATCCATCACCCAAGGTGACGCTAATGTTATTCTCACCATCTACAAGCCAATCTGTTACATCATATGTCTGGTATGGAATCTCATGGGAATAATTGGCGGTTCCTGGAGTTAATACATCCTCAGTAATCTTATGACCATTCAAAAGGATCTCATATAATCCACATGCGCTGGCGTATAATCGACTTTTACCACCAAGCATATTTGCATCCACCCGGAAGTTCTTGCGTAGAATTGATGCCGGCTTATGAGGCTGATATACATCCTTCTTTGTATGCTTTTTCTGCTTCCAAGCTTCCATTGCCTGCCGGTTCATCGGATCCGGATTCTTCTCATCAAACTCAAAAGATGCATCTTCATCGGGATCGATCCATTCAGCCTTCCAGTCACTCTCATCAAGCAGACCATATTCAAAAAAATTGGCATCGCTCCACTGATCATCCGAATCGCACTGATCCCAAAGCTGTACTGACCATGACATGATTTCTCTTGATCTTGGTTCAGGACTGATGATTGCATGCATCTTATCACTTTGAACTTTGCCAGTATCAAGAACCATTTGCTGTCCTGACCTTACACGGATACGATATGCTGTCTGTGTCACTCCGCCCTGACACTGCCATGACAGATAGAGGTCCTTTTCAACAATTCCTTTGGGATTAATCTGATACTCTGTCTTACACTTAATTGCCTTCATTACTGCCTCATTTCAACTGACACATTGCTGGTCTAACGTACATATTTTCTGAGAAATTCCGCACTTATTTCCGCTGACACAAGGGGCGACTTTCCTTCCCAGTTCCTGTGGCTCTCCAAAATAACTGCTTCTACTCCACACTCCTCTGCAATTTGCAGAAGACGGAGCAGGTTCATACTGCCTCTCCCAAGTTCACATGAATCTACCTTCAGAATCGATGCCAATGGTCCAGACTGCTTGGAACCACGATCGTTGATATGCCATAACTTCATACGATGCCCTAACTTCTGCATCCAATATGCCGGATCCACACCAATATCTGTGGCCCAGTAGGAATCAAATTCGAAATTTACCAGTTCCGGATCTGTCTCATCCATCAGGAATTCATAAGCCATACGGCCATCGCCTAATCTGCGAAATTCACAGTTATGATTGTGATACAGAAGAGACAATCCCTGATCTTTCATAAGCTTTCCAGCCTGATTTAAGTCCCGGGCAAGCTGATGCACCGCCTCTTCATCCAGATAATCAAAATGATGCATGCCTGTAATTACCACGTAATTCGTGTGATACAAGTGTGCCTCCGCCGCCACTTCCTGGCTGCGTTTCAATACGCTTCCAAGATCAGAATGCAGGCTGATTACCTTAAGACCGGATCGATCCATCAGATCCTTCCAGTTTAATCTGCCGCTTTTGCCCATCGGCATGCCTGCCATCCGCGTCAAAGCACGGATGACAAGTGGCATGGGATGTATCATGTAGGAACACAACTCAATTCCTTCAAATCCCGCTTTGCTTATTCGATTTAATGTATCTTCTGCATTCTTCTGATTGCCTATCACAGTCCTTAATTGAAACTGCTGTATTCCTCTTATCACTTTGCTTCCTCATTCCTATGATTCTTTGCCTGAATTTCTGCCATCTTCTCCTTGGTTAATGGGCTGAACTTCATTGCTGCGATTGAAATGATCCAACCGATGATCGGGAATCCATAAAGAAGGAAAATGGTCAGGAGTTTGATACCGTTGGTCAAAGGATCATTTGGCTGAGGCATGGTTGACTGATAACCAATCAGCGCAACACATCCCATTGTGATCAAAGTTGCCAGTGATGATACCAGACGATCAATCAAAGAGTAGGTTGCTGTAACGACTGCAGGAATAAACTTTCCTGAGCGATCCTTCTCATAATCAACCACGTCAGCACTCATAGATGCTGTTGCTGCTGTCACGCCCATCTTTGTACCGTTCACAGCCAAAGTCAGCACGAAATAAATGATTGTTGGAAGGATTGCAACAGTAATGTTTCTTGTGTTGGTCAGAAGCAGGAATGCCGCCATTAACACTGTGACAATCAGACTGATGAAAGACCAGAATGAAATTGCCTTACGGCTGCCATGTGTTCCTGCATACTTTCCGCCAATGATTGCAAATACAATAGATGGCAGCATTGCAATAACACTGATCAGAGTAGATAACTGCATGTTGCCGATCAGAATACCAAACATCATGGTTGATACGATTGACTGACTTCCTACCTGGCTTGCCAGTTTTACAGTTGATGCTGACAGTACATAGCTCTGCATCGCCTTATTCTTACCCAAAAGAGAAACCATATCTTTGAAAGATACTTTCTCCTTCTTGGAAGAATCAGTGCTGCCGAAGTTTTCTGGTTTATCAGTTTCAGACACACCAATGCAAGATAGAATAATAAATACCAGTGAGATTGCTATTGTGACGATTGATGATGTTCTAAGCATCTCTACAGAGTATGTATTTCCATACTTTGGAAGGATGACCATGGTAATCAGCATTGTCATGATCATAGGTGCGAAGTAACTATATACAGTTGCCCATACACCTACCATTGGTCTCTGCTTTGGATCATTGGTCATGACTGGTCCCATAATCTGTCCAGCGACATTATTCATGGCGTATCCAAACAGGTATAAGAAATACAAGACAACAAACAGCACGACTCCGTGTCCCTTACCACTTCCCCATACAAAGAGAAGAATTGTTGCAACAGTCTGGATTACCCATCCTCCGAAAAGGAAGATTCGAATCTTACCAAACCTTGTATTGAACTTATCTACGAATACTGCGATAACCGGATTTAAAACACCTTCTACAATTCTGCTCACAGTCAGGATTGTTCCAATCAATGCTGTCGCGATTCCATATCCTGTGTTTCCTACATAGCTTACGTACGTCATCAGGATATAGAAACACATTGCATTGGCAGAATTCATCTGCGACAGAGCAATCTGCCATGTCTTAGCTTTTCTATACTGGATATTTTCCTCCATAGTTCACTCCTATATCTTTCTTCAGAGGCAAATGTTCCTCTTACCTATTTCTTCATTTCAACGATTTCTATGTACTATCTCAGACTTCCCAGATAATTCAGGCTGCCCTTTGGATGTCTTTCCATGTTGCTACGATCCACTCCGATCAGACCAAAAGTCATCTTAAAGCCCTTCTGCCACTCAAAATTGTCCAACAGTGACCAGTAGAAATATCCCTTAACTGGAAGGCCATCATCGATACATGACTTAATGCTCTCTGTTGCTGTCTTAATGTATTCGATTCTTTCCTCATCATCAGAAGTGGCGATACCATTCTCTGTAACAATCAATTCACCCTTGAATGATTCAGCGACTTTACGTACTACATGCCCAATGGATTCTGGATAATTTTCATATCCCATCTGTGTTGTTTTCACACCCTCTGGTAACTGTTCCTGTCCCTGGTCATTGATACACTTTCTTGTGTAACACTGCACACCAAGGAAATCGTCATTCTCAAGTGCCGGCAGATAATGAAGTATTTCCTCATCCCAGATTCTTTCGATTTCTTCCTGCGCTTTTGAATCATCCGTAGTCTTCTGTCCTGTCGCATCACTATATTTCTGCAGGTCATGAAGCGATAATGTAATACCGACCTTCAGATCAGGTCTCGCCGCTCTGATTGCCTTTACGGCTGCCATGTGTGCTCTCATTACAATGCGGTCTCCCTCATCAGAGCACTGAGATACGAATGTAGCTACCTTCCTTGGATCCTGGAATCCAAAGGCCTGTGCTGTTTCCATAGCTGACTGCATCATGCGGTTCTGATCCATATTGATTCCAACCTGAACCTTTGCGTCATCTTTGGATTTCTCATCATTCTTTTTTGCCATCATTCGAGCCATCATGCTCTTCATGAGACCTGCAAGCTGCAGTCTCATGTTGGCCTCGTTGATTGTGCATACATAATGGAATCCATCTCCTAACTCAGAGACAATTCGTCCACAATAAGCAGCGAAATCCTCTACAACTTCAGGATTCTCCCAACCGCCCTTACGAATCAGCCACTTTGGTGATGTGAAATGCATCAGGGTGATAACCGGCTCAACACCATATTTAAGGCAACACTGGATAACATCCTTGTAGTGTTCTACCTCGGTCTCATCCCACTTGGCTTCTTCCGGCTGAATTCTGGCCCACTCGATTGAGAAACGATACGCATTCAATCCGGCTTCACTTAAGAGACGGATATCCTCTTCATAACGGTTATAATGATCTACTGCCAATCCTGATGGCTCATCGAACATAGAGTGCTCCAGATTTTCCTGTACCCAGTAATCACTGTAGATATTGTTGCCCTCAACCTGATGTGCTGCAGTTGCTGCACCAAGAAAAAAATCCTTTTCAAACTTCATTGTTTACCCCTTCTGTGCTTAATATTGATTACAATTGGCATTATATGAGGAATTCATGGACTTGTATTTTACTAATATGATGTGTATTATGGTTTTATGATTCTCGTTAAATAATTCGCAATTTGCACAATTTATCACCCTTTTATCTTGTGCAAATCTGCCAATACAATACAGGCCAATTCTCCTGCGAAATAGAATTGATTCGTATATGATTCAAAGACAGTTAGAACTTATTCATGAATTGGAGGACCTTCCGATTTCTGTATACGACGAACATGGTAAGTGTCTTCATATGTATCCTGATATTCCTTCCGTACGTAACTATAATCTTGTTGATCTGCAGGGTTGGTCAGAGTTTTATGATTACACACAGCAAGTCACATGCCTGTCTACAAGCACCCTTTTGTTTCTTGGTTTTATTCCGGATGAAAAGAACAAACATCTGATTATCCTGGGACCGGTATCCTCTGTTCCGTTAAATTCTGAAGCCTTACGCCAGATTACGGAATATTTGACCGAAAATTATGCTGAAGATCTAGCTAAGACAATCTCAGGTATGATTTCTTGCATGAAACTGATGGATATGGAACATTTTCAAAAGATCATCAATCTCATCGATTCCCTGGTGAACAATGAAATTCACAAGATCCGTACTTTCCAAAGCCCATCCGTCAATGAGACTCAGGCGAAAGCAATAAAAAAAATGACCTCAGCTATTAATGCTGAAGTCACTTTTGATGATCATGATTACACCGATACGGATATTCAGGATCGTATTCTTTTTTATATTTCCAATGGAATGGTTGAAGATTTGGAACAAATCAAGATTCCTGACTTTATCATGGATATCATGAACCATGCAGATTTACGCCACACTAAGAATTCTTTGATTGTCCTAAACTCACTCAGTCAGCGTGCTGCTTTGGCTGCAGGTGTGCCACTACGCTCGACAGACTCTTTGGGACGTGCATTCAGTGATCAGATAGAATCCTGCCCCGACATTGATGCTCTAAACCAACTGTCTGCCCGCATGTTCATCCCCTCTGCTTACGCTCGTCTGGTTCGTGATGTAAATGTTCCAGGCAATACCAGCAGGAATATCCGTACTGTTATCATCTATGTGCAAAATCATTTCCGAGAGCAGATTACTGTTCGTTTTCTGGCTGATATGGTTAATTTGTCAGAGGCACATTTATCTCGGAAATTCAAAGCCGAAACAGGGATCACATTAAAAGATTTCATTACAAGAGAAAAGATCCATGAAGCGGAGGCTCTCCTACGCTTCACAGATCTTTCTCTTGCTGCTATATCAGAAGCACTGTCCTTCTCTTCTCAAAGCTGGTTCCAGACTTCCTTCAAGAAACACACTGGACAGACGCCTATGGATTATCGACGTGGCATCCTACCTGTTTCTTCTCGTCCAACGGTATAATAATCCCCTTATATTTAACTATTTTTTGTAAATCTACAAATTGGATAATTGGAGCAACCATAGAAATCTCCATATTTTCCAGAACGTTTTACTAATTTTCCACCACACTTCGGGCATACACCCTTTGAAATAAGTATCCGTGCACTATTCTTAGCCTCGATTACTGTTACTTTTTTTCTCTGAATTTCTTCTACATGTTCTCGGCGAGTTTCTTTTGAATCAATATTAGAGTTCTGTAATATTTCAAGAATCTGGTTAATCTGGCTCTTGCCTAATACCTCTTTCACCGATAATTTTCTAATCCGTTTAACCAATTGTGCCCAATATACAACGTTCTCTTTTTCACACTTAACCTTTAAAGTTGATGTCCCTGGAAAAGTTATTATTGAATACATTGGAATGTCCATTAATTCCATATCAGACATTACTTTTTCCAATGCCTTTACATGCCCATAGTTTTGGTGTATTGGATTCATAAATTTGTGTTTTTTCCCATATATACTTTGTGTCCACTCATGTCCTTTTTCAGACCCTAATATCCAGCCATTATAATTTTTTACTTCGATTACAAAGAGCCCAAAGGTCGAAACGACAATATAGTCAACCTGGGTTGTTCCCTTCTCTGTACGTAGCATCACATTATGTACCACTACATACTTCTCCTTATCCAATTTCGATAGCAAAAGGCCTACTGAAGCCTCACCTGTAGCCCCCTTAATTTTAGGTAGTAGGATTTTTACTGCTACTTCTAAAATCGCCAATCCTGCCACACATATCCATATCCAATACTTTGTCAAATCTATCTTCTCCCCTTAAGTAATAATGTCTTATTCTTTTTTACCACACCTGATATCCCTGCCTTCTAGCAGAGTCATAAATAGGCTGCATATTCTTCGACAGAATATTATAGAATTCCTCCTGAGAATTGCCCTTACGATATAGCTCTTGATTCGCCCAGATGGAATGCAGGTTATCTCGATAGCATTTCTCAAAACCCTGGTGTATATCTGGCAACTCCTCATCATGAATTAACTGATACAACAGATACTGGTTGCTAGCGAATTTCTCAAAGAATGGATCCCACTTGGGTAGCTTATCGTGTTTCTGACGATTTAGGCTTGCATCCATCGGCATGAGATTCCAAAGTTCATCGTTCATAACAAATGACCAAGGGATAAAATGATCCACATCATAACTCTTCTCTGTGATAACCTTATCCGTAAATACATCATGGACTGGCTTAACATCAATTACCATATCCCAGAGTTTATGAACCCTTGATAGTTTTCTCATGCGTTCGTCCATAGGTGCCAACTTGTAAATCAGTCCTGGTACTTCTGGATTATTGTTTTGTAGCCATTTCACCTTCTCATATTGAATCCAGCCCAGAATAGATACTGTGTTATCCTGGATCATCTCCATCCAGTCTGCATCAAAATATACTTCCTTCTTTAACTGTTTTGATTTCCCGAGGGTATACGGCAATCGATTATATCCATTTACACGGCTTATATATGCCACCATGCGTGCTTTTCTATCCCACTCTGGTGTTTCACTATACTTATCAAAAAATCCTGACAGAGCACGATATGGCACCATATTCGTTAACTGTGTTTTAAATGTTTTCAGAGCAGAATCATGCTCCTTAATAGCATTTTTTATTTCAGTCTTCGATGCATTCGCAGGTAAGTCACTTAATTGCTGTAATAAGAGAACTGTTCTCTCTAATCCATCTCTTACCTTGCCAGCTACAATACCGCTTAAGTGAATATGAAATTGCAGAACTGAGTACCATGCATTCGCTATCATCTCATCAATGATTTCATTGAAGGTAGTCTCTTTCTTACCTTCTGATATCAGATGAACGATTGCCTCTAGCCAATAGAATTTATAACAATAAGATGGGCTCTTCATCATCTGTGAAAAGCCCTCTATATCAAGATTATTGTAATACTTATCATCTACATGTAAGTCCACGACTAATCCTCTCGTTTCATGATTACATTCAGCCATTTCTCATTTCGATCTGGTCTTACGTCAGTCGTCGTCCATTCCTCAACGATCTCAAGTTTCTTCACTTTATTGAGCAGAGAACACATACTGCCCTCTGTCAAGTCGGTAAAGTAGCGACCATTTCGCTCACCTTGGAAATTACCATACTTAAAGGATACATACAGATAACCATCTGGCTTTAAAGCATTCCTTGCCTTTTGAAACAATCTTGGAAGGTCATCCATGCCTACATGCAATAAGGATGCACATGCCCAAATACCATCAAAAAAAGCTTGCTCATTCAGTTCATCAAAGCATTCGCAACGAACAGAAAAATCCGCCTTTTCTAATAGCTTCTGACATAGTACCTTAGATGCATCCGTTGCAACAACATCATACCCATGTGACTGGAAATATAATGCATCTCGTCCACTTCCACATCCCCAGTCAAGAATTCGACCATTTTCTTCAACATAGGAAAGGAATCTATTTCTCGCATCTGACATATCTGCAGCTATTGTTCCTGCGATAAAATCGCATGCATTTTGATTGTAAAAATCGATAGTTTTATCCATGCCTTACCTCTTGAGATTTACATGTATTATTCTATCATTTTATATGCCACAATAGGTGGTTAATTCACATATATTACCAAGGAAATACTTAGTTGTTACACCTGTTGCGAATTTGCATTTGGATTATTGAATTGCAACTACATTCATCCCAATGTATACTCTCAAATTTAGTCAAATCAGATTCATCAAAAATACGCTGACTGCTTTTCGAATTCAGTCAGCGTAACTATTTAGAAAGATCAGGAACTGATATCTCACACTTCTATTCCCTTGAGTTGTGCCTGATGCACACATCTATGAAGCTAAGCAGAAGATGTATCATTACCCTTCATAGACCAAATATGACAACGCGGATGATAGAGGACTTACAATTAACATAAGAAAAGGAGGTATAATTGCCTCTGTCATCCGAATTCCAAAATAGCAATATTTATTTACAAAACTTTTTCAAATACCATTGTTGCTTGGATTTTATCGCCACCCATGAATCCCTTTGATCCAGATGATGTTGTCGAGATTGTATGTAAGCGATATCCCTGTGCAGCCTGTGCGTTAATTGTTCGTTGTAAATTAGTTAGACTGGATACTCCTGAGCCTGTTCCAAGAAATTTTTCTGTCAGAACAACCTGGATTACCACATACATGTCTCCAGCATTACCTGCTGCCCTAATTGCTTCTGAATCAAAACCAAATCCCGCCATGTTACTTCCTCCTATATTTGAATAATACAATAACACCCTAGATTAATCATTCATACAGTCTGCTAAGTATCTGCATGTTAAACAGCACCTACTGCAATGCTTTTCTCGGATTCGTCGCCTTACCTGAATCCAATACCAAAATCTTTCCATATATTCTCTCTTCGTTATGCAACCGCAAAGGCTGAGAAATCAATCAAACTGCCAAGTGAAGTTCCAATAGACTTTGGTCGCATCGCATCCTCGGTCTTCTTCAAGGTTGCCTCAAACAGTTCCTCATCCGTGAATACAATAAGGAGTTCAGCTGTGTTTCGCGCATCATCTAATGCATCGTGTTGTCTTCCTTCGAACTCAATTCCTGCCAGATTAAGTGCCTGGGATAGTGACATACTTCTATCAAATCCCATATGACTGTCAAACTCATTCTGGAAGTCAACCCAATCATTATCTAGGATTGGCCTCTCTTCCTCCGAGATTCCATAGTCCTTCAACACTATCTCCTGAAAGACCTGCTCATAATCTGATGTACTCCATGCATAGACTGTAACTTCATTTCCTGTTCCAAGGCACCAGTTCGTAAACATACGCATGCCATCACTAAACGTAGGAGCATTAGCTACCATTTCATTTGTAATACCTGTCAGTTTGTTAATCTTCGGAGCGATTCCATCGTTGCATTCTGGCTTAATATATGTACGGAAAGAGGAGATCTCCTGATAGTTATCATCAAGCATTACTGCACCGATCTCAATGGTCTCCATGCTACATATTTTTCTGGCCGGATTATTCTTACGAATAGGATTCATCTCTAAATCAACAACAATATGCTTCATGATTTACCTCCTTCTGAAAAATTGACGTAACCGTTTTTCTATATAACCTCGTTTTTTCGTAAAGTTTTTTCAATTACCAGCGCTTTGATTTATCTGTTAATAAAATAATCTCTTAGGTGTCCATTAAAAAGTACTCTAACTCCTATACAAGCCCAGAATAATTAATTTAAGACTAAGATTAATATTCCCTTGTCTATCAACAACAAGTTCTATGTTTGTGAGATGCTTTTAAAGAAAGATTAGACTCTATCCCGTTAGTCCCTTATATCATAAGCTTCGTGCCTTCCGTTATTTAGATTATCTTCCGAGTTAAAGCAATATTAGGATTTATATTTTGTGCCTCGTCCGCTACCAATAATGGAAACATAGTTCTTATCCACTAGTTTTTTCAGCAGTGAAGTTGTTTTGGATTTGCCAAAAGGTACTGCTTCTGTGATTTTACTGATTGATTTTGGTCTTGTTACTCCTCCTATAAGCATCTTTTATCCTTACAATGCCAGTCCCCAAAGTTTCGACAGCATGCAAACGAAAAAACACGTTTCCAATGATTGGATTCTGAAGAATTGATACCAATATGCTATACAATTTCAGCCACAAATTCGATCGTAAATATTTACGATTGAATTTGTGGCTGATTATAATTACAAAGTAGAAATAGCGTGTTTTTACTGGTAGTTCTCTAGGAGGCTGGTTACGTAGTCATGCATATTAGCTACCACCCAGTCTGGGCCGGTGACCCGTACCTCTGGGCCGAGGCCGAAGATCCAGCCGTAGAACTGCTGGCTCACATAGACATGCACTCTGGTCTCGGAATGGCCCTCGCCCACCCGATGGATAGGGATATTCCTTCCGAAATGATCGATGAATACACCGCACATGGAGTCTGCAAATTGGATATGGACGATGGCTGGCTCTCCATGGAACATGCCAAAGGTGGCTTTCGAGTACTGGGCTAAGTCCTGACTCTTGAAGTTCTCTCTACCCTCTCTCTTTTCCAGGGTGAGGGTGATCTGCTTCATCTTATCCACCCGGTAGTGCTTAATCTTCTGGGCGCTTGCATCGTAGGCAATGAGATAATAATTCTCGTCACTCCAGGTCAGTGCCCATGGGCTTACGGTGATCAGCGCTCCGCCATGGGTCGGCTCTAGCTCTTTCTCTAGATTCCAGCGATAGTAGTGGAAGGTGATCTGTCGATTCTCATTAATGGCTTTATGAATATCGTCTACATTATAGTAGACGGACTCATTCATGGACTTCACTCTATCTCCCATGATGACTTGGCGCTGGAGCTGCTTGGCCTGGTACTCGGAGACTAGTCCCTTGACCTTCTTAATGAGATCCTCGGACTTTTTCTGGGTGATGAATTTCGAGGACTGGATGGCATCGATTAGGAGCTTGACCTCAGCTAGTTCGAAGGGACGATTGCCTACATGATAGTAGGTTTCCTTACCGTGCTGCTCCTTCAGTATCTCTATACCGAAGTGCTCGGTCATGTCGGTCAGGTCAGCGTAGATGCTCTTACGCTCAGCGGTGACGTCATACTTCTGGAGTTCCTCCATGATCTGTGACATGGTGATGCCGTGCTGATCGTCGGTTTTCTCCTGCATGATTTTCATGAGATATGGGAATTTGAATTTCTGGTTGGCTCCACGTGCCATGGCTTTTCCTCTCTACGATGTGGGGGGAGACCGTCGCTAAAGCTCCAGGCTTGCGGGCGGTTTATTTTTATAACATCTTATGCTTGATCCATTCCTGTGGGACGAGATCTAGAATTTTCTGAGCTGCTTCCTTATCGGTGAAGACGGCTTCGGACATCTGTGTCTTTCACATCTATCCTAGCATTTTAGAGGACTGTGGAATTATTATTTTTTCTTAATTCTCTATGGAGCTTTGTATTTTACTAGGACCTTTCATCTGTCGATGCATCCTATGGGAAATCTATATCTGTCCTAGGACATTCACCATCTCAATTGCTGACAATGCACAGTCGTATCCCTTATTCCCTGCGTGGGCACCTGCTCTAGCGATGGCCTGCTCGATATTCTCTGTAGTGACGATTCCGAAGAGGGTTGGGACGCCTGTCGTCATGGATACCTGTGCAATTCCCTTTGACACCTCATTACATACATAGTCGTAGTGGCTGGTTTCTCCGCGGATTACTGCTCCTACACAGATAACGGCATCGTATTTTCCAGATACAGCCATTCGCTGAGCGGCTGTTGGGATCTCGAATGCCCCTGGTACCCATACGGCTGTGATATTGCCATCCTCGACTCCGTGGCGGACGAGTCCATCTACTGCTCCACCTAGGAGCTTATTGACGATGATCTCATTGAATCGAGATGCGACGATTCCCACCTTCATTCCTTCTCTTGCTATGACATTTCCTTCGATGACATTGATCTGATTCATGGTTATTCTCCTTTTTTAAATTTTGTATTGGTTTCGGCTGATGACTACGATCAGCCCTATCTATGGCATGTCTTGTAGACATCAACTCGGTTTACATTTCCCGAGGGGGCTAGTCCTGTAAGTTGGCGAGGATATGGCCCATGCGGTTCTTCTTCGTCCTGAGATATAGGAGGTCGTACTTCTGTGGGGCAATCTCAATAGGGACGCGCTCTGTGATCTTAAGGCCAAAGTCGGTGAGGCTGTAGACTTTATCCGGATTATTGGTGAGAAGTCGAAGGCTCCGAGCACCGAGGTCTCTCAATATCTGGGCGCCAATCCAGTACTCACGCAGGTCTGGTGCGAAGCCCAGCTGCACATTAGCATCTACCGTGTCGAAGCCCTGCTCCTGGAGTGCGTATGCTTTGATCTTATTAATCAGACCGATTCCGCGGCCTTCCTGGCGCATGTAGAGGAGGATACCTCTGCCCTCTCGCTCTATCATCTCTAATGAGGTCTGGAGTTGCTGACCGCAGTCGCAGCGGAGGGATCCAAAGGCATCGCCTGTCAGGCACTCGGAGTGTACACGGCAGAGAACGTCCTGGCCGTCGCCGATGTCGCCCTTGACAAGGGCCACGTGGTGCTCACCGGTGAGGTCATTGATGTAGCCATACATCTGGAAGTCGCCAAACCTACTTGGGAGCTTGGCGTCGGCTTCTCGGATCACGTGCTTCTCGTGGATGCGGAGATAGTCCTGCAGGGCCTGAATGGTGACAAATACCAGATCATGCTCCTGGGCAAAGCCTTGCAATTCCTCGGTTCGCATCATCTCTCCGTCCTCTGCCATAATCTCACAGCAGACGCCGCACTGGGCCAGGCCTGCCAGGCGGCACAGGTCCACGGTTGCCTCGGTATGGCCCTGGCGTGTAAGGACTCCACCAGTCCGAGCAACCAATGGAAAAGTATGTCCTGGGCGGCGAAGGTGATCTGGCCTAGTCTCTCTGCTGGCACAGGCGCGGATGGTGTCTCCTCGCTCCTTTGCGGAGATGCCTGTTGTGGTGTCGACTAGGTCCACGGACTGGGTGAATGCGGTCTCATGATTATCGGTATTCACCGCTACCATTGGTGTGAGGCCCAGGTGCTTGGCGATGTCTGCGCTCATGGGGGTGCAGATCAGGCCCTTGGCATATCGAGCCATGAAGTTGATATTCTCTGTTGTGGCGAATTCTGCGGCGCAGATCAGGTCGCCTTCATTCTCTCTATCCTCGTCGTCTGTGACTAGGATGATTCTGCCCTGGCGCAGGGCGTCGAGGGCTTCTGGGATGGTGTTGTAGTGGAATTCTGTCATTGTATCCTCCTGTTGGGTGTATTTCCGGCGGCTAGGTGCCGCCGGGTGTTTGTTGCATGTCCGGTGGGGTGTGTTTCTTACGGCGGCTGGACGCCGCCGGGTGTTTTGTTGCCTGTCCGGTGGGGTGTGTTTCGCCCATATCCGCTGGCGCGGGGGTAAAGGGCGAACTTCTGACACCTTCGGTCGTGGGAACTTACTTTTCTTTATAGTGTGTTTCGCCCATATCCGCTGGCGCGGGGGTAAAAGGCGAACTACTGGCACCTTCCGTCGTGGAAACTTGTTTTTCTTTATAGTGTGTTTCGCCCATATCCGCTGGCGCGGGGGTAAAAGGCGAACTACTGGCACCTTCGGTCGTGGAAACTTGTTTTTCTACTACGGCGAGTTCGTCTTTTTGGCTCTAAAGTCCAATTCTGGGCGAAACACATACAAATTCGGGTCGGTCAGATTTCATTTCCCATTTGCGAGTTCGCCTTTTTGGCTCTAAAATCCAATTCTGGGCGAAACACATGCTCTTTCATGCCAGTTTTTGGCAATTGGACTTCCCTTTGCTACTGGGATATGCTGGAAAGTCTGGCTGAAGCAGGTTACCTGGCATGGTTTACATTTCTATGCCCACGAAGCTGGATCCTGGTGCGATAAATAGCTAGAAGCCCGCATCTACAAGCATCTCCATGGTGAGACCTGTTGGCTGGGGGCTGTCATGCTGCATTGCAGATGCTTGTTGATAGGCTGACTCTGAAGTGTAGATCTGTGAGGTTGTCTCTAGGCTGTCGCATCGCTGACTTGGCGCTGGTCTAAGTCCCATCAGCTTGCCAGCATACTTGTCAACCATGTCATTCTCTAGGCTGTCGCACCGCTGACTGGGCGCTGGTCTAAGTCCCATCAGCTTGCCCACGTACTTGCCAACCAGGTCATTCTCCAGGTTGACCAAGACGCCGGGGCGCTTCGTAAGCAGCGTGGTCTCCTGCCCAGTATGGGGAATGACGGATACCTTGAAGACTCTCTGGTCTACATAGGCCACGGTCAGGCTGATGCCGTCGATAGCAATGGAGCCTTTCTCCACGATATAGTTCAAAATCTGAGGCGTGGTCTGAGTGGTGACCCAGACCGCATTCTCTTCCCGGCGGATGGACTGAATCCTGCCAGTACCATCGATATGACCGCTAACGATATGCCCGCCGAATCGGCCATTTGCAGCCATGGCCCGTTCTAGATTGACACTATCTCCTGGGTGACAGACGGACAGGCTACTGCGACGCATGGTCTCTGCCATTACATCTGCTGTGAAGCCCCCTGGAAGCAGACCCGTGACGGTGAGACAGATGCCATTCACGGCAATGCTATCTCCCACCTGAGTTCCCTGGAGAACCCTCTTAGCGCGGATCAGGATGCTACCAGATCTTCCGCGGACCTGCATGTCCTGGATCACGCCGATTTCTTCTACAATTCCTGTGAACATAACTCTCCTCTCGTATGTGGCTCTTATACTTACTCAGTCCGTGGCAGGCAGCGTAGGCGGATGTCCTCTCCCACTGGATCTATGCCAACAATCTGGAAGCGGTAGGCTTCCTCTGGGAGATTCACGCCTTGTCCCTCCACCGGACTCTTGGCTCTCCCGCCGAAGATCTTCGGTGCGACGTAGACCTGGATCTCATTCACGATTCCTGCTCGTAAAGCGGACTCATTTAGCGTACCGCCGCCCTCTAATAACAAGCTGTCTACTTCCATCTCTCCAAGAACCTGCATGAGCTTTTTTAGGTCGACCCCAGGCCCATCTGCGCTGGGCAGATTCAGTAGGCGGACGCCCAAGGCTTGGAGTTGGTCTACCTTTGACTCCGTCTCTGGAGAAATGTAGACCGACCGGTCGGTTGGTTGTGCTGTCGCGGCTGGCTGCTCGGTGGCAGTTGGTTGCGCTGGCGCGGCTGGCTGCTCGGTAGCGGTTGGTTGCGCTGGCTGCTCTGGAAATGCCGTTACCACGTAGGTGGGGACCTCATGGGCTGTAGCAACTAACTGACTGTCCAGAGGAATCCGAAGATGGCTATCCGCGATGATCCGAATGGGATTCCGGCCGCCTGGGATACGACAGGTCAGCAGGGGATCGTCGGCTAGGACCGTTCCGATACCCACCATGATGGCCATGCAGGCGTGGCGGAGGCTCTGCACCTCGGCCCGTGATGCGGGACCTGTTATCCACTTGGAAGCGCCGGTCTGGGTGGCGATCTTACCGTCTAGGGTCATAGCGTACTTCTGGATCACGTATGGGGTGTGCTTCTGGATATAGTGGAAGAAGACGGGATTCAGAGCGTCACACTCCTCCCGAAGAAAATCGGTGTCCACCTGGATGCCGGCCTCTCTAAGGATGCGAACGCCTCCGCCATTCACCCGAGGATTGGGATCTCTGGAGCCCACAACCACTCGAGCAATGCCATGCTGGATAATGGCCTCCGTGCAGGGCGGGGTCTTACCGTAGTGGCAGCAAGGCTCTAGGGTGACGTAGAGCGTAGCGTCCTGGGCGCACTCTGTCAGAGATGCAAAGGCATTACGCTCGGCGTGGAGTTCTCCGCACTTCTGATGATAGCCCTCACCGATAATGCGACCGTCCCGCACGATTACGGCGCCTACCATGGGATTGGGATGGCACCAGCCCTGGCCCTGACGAGCTAGTTGGATGGCGCGGCGCATATAGATATAGTCCTGTTCTGTCATGTTTACTCCCCCTTCTTTTTTTGCGGTTGATTTGCTGCCGACGGTTGGTTTGCTGGCAACGGTTGGTTTGCTGCCGGCGGTTGGTTTGCTGCCGGCGGTTGGTTTGCTGCCGGTGATTGGTTTGCTGCCGGCGGTTGGTTTGCTGCCGACGGTTGGTTACCCTGTCGCCGTGGAAATCTGGCAATAAAATAAGCTGTGCAAATGCACAGCTTCAGGGCAGGATATATGACGTAAGTAAATGAACCGCTTATATAACGTAACATGCGCTACGCAACACAAGATTGGTAATACAAGCTACGCAGCACTTACTACATAACCTATACCCAGTAAAAAACCCTGCAGTATAAACTGCAGGGCAAATTCATTTACAAACAAGAAATGCAAAGCACACGCTCTACATCTCTACTTCTTTCATCCAGACTTTACTGTCGGTCTTGGAGTTACACCAAGTCTGCCATAACGGCTCGCGGACTTTACCGCCGGTCGGGAATTGCACCCTGCCCTGAAGAATTTTTAGTTTTTGTCTTTCGACTCTGTTAGTATAGCCACTTCTCGTTTAGGAAGTCAATAGGAAGCAGTTGTTTCGCCTTTTTGGCTTGGTTGGCCAAATTTGGATGATACATACCGAACTTTGGCAGCAAGTAATTGGTTGGCATATCAAGGTGTTTCGCCTTTTTGGTCCTGCAATCCGAATTTGGGCGATACATACCTATTGGGGAATGTCCTGATCTCCAAAGTCAAGACTCGCTCGCGAGTCTTGCGCGCCGGATTCGGGTCTGCTTCAGCAGACAAATTCCTGTCCGAATCCGTGCGCATCCTCGCGG
>OCTW011546696.1_pt1 | contig 20290 bp, 17 predicted proteins | sample 1539671 | NCBI WGS metagenome assembly OCTW01 (sample SAMN02144230, study PRJEB22623) | gut metagenome | biome: sheep rumen | host: Ovis aries | place: New Zealand
TTTCGTGTCTTTTGTTTAAAGTAACTTTCTGCAGACATTGCAGATTCCTTACTATCAAAAGATTCTTGATAGATGAGTTTAACTGGAAGGCGACTTCTTGTGTATTTAGCTCCCTTACCAGCATTATGAGTTTTGATGCGGTGCTGGATATCTGTGGTGTAGCCTGTATAAAGCGTTCCGTCAGAACATTCAACCACATACATATAAGCTTTTTTAGTCTTTTTTTCCGTTTTTTCCATAATAAATTTCAAAAATGTCATCGGTGTAATCGCCATTTTCTTTGTGAACAAAGAGTGGTGGAAGGATTTTTAGACCGTCAGTTGAACCATCTTTGATGGCTTCAATAAGTAACATATTGGCATCTTTTCCCATTTTTGGATAAACAAATTGGATGCGTTTTGGGGCAAGATTGTATTTTCTCATGGTATCAATGATATCTAAGAAACGGTCTGGTCGGTGAACCATGGCGATACGACCATTTGATTTAAGAGCGTGTCGTGCAATGTCACAGATTTCTTCAAGGTTAGTTGTAATTTCATGTCGAGCCAGAAGGTAATGTTCAGACACATTTTTCTTAGAAGTCTCTGAAACCTTGAAATAAGGCGGGTTACAAAGGATGAGGTCAACACTAGTTCGAGGGACATGATTAAGCAGATTTTTTAAATCATCGTTAATCATCTGGACTTGGTCTTTAAGCTGGTTGAGCTGGATAGAACGCTCTGCCATATCAGCAAGTCGCTCTTGAATTTCAATTTCTAAAATTGGTGCTTTGGTACGAGTGCTTGCAAAAAGACCTACGGCACCATTTCCAGAGCAAAGGTCAACAATCAAGCCACGAGATGGAATTTTTGGGAAACGTGACAAGAGGACACTGTCGATAGAATAACTGAAAACATCTCTGTTTTGAATAATTTTTACGTCTGTCGAAAAGAGCTGATCAATACGCTCGCCTTCTTTTAAAATTGATTTAGTCATGACATTTATTATAGCAAATTTTACTTATTCTCACTAGCAAGCCGTTGATTTTTTACTTTCTAAAACCGCTTAAGCATGGTACAATGTAAGGTAATGAGAAAAAAAGGAGTAAATCTGTGTTTTATACTTATTTACGCGGGTTAGTGGTTTTCCTACTTTGGATTATCAACGGTAATGCCCATTATCACAATGAAGACAAAATTTTGAGTAAAGATGAAAACTATATTTTGGTTGCACCTCACCGTACGTGGTGGGACCCTGTTTATATGGCTTTCGCAGCTCGACCAAAACAATTCATTTTCATGGCTAAGAAGGAATTATTCACAAACCGTATTTTTGGTTGGTGGATTCGCATGTGTGGTGCCTTTCCAATTGACCGTGAAAATCCTGGTCAAAAAGCTATCAAATACCCAATTAATATGTTGAAGAAAAGCAATCGCTCACTTGTTATGTTTCCAAGTGGTAGTCGTCATTCAACAGACGTTAAAGGTGGGGTAGCCGTCATTGCTAAAATGGCTAAAGTTAAAATCATGCCAGTGGTTTATGCTGGACCAATGCAATTAAAAGGTCTTTTGACTGGTGAACGTGTTGATATGAACTTTGGTAATCCAATTGACATTTCTGATATCAAACGTATGAATGACGAAGGTATTGAAGAAGTTGCCAACCGTATTCAAACTGAATTTGATCGTTTGGATGCTGAAAACGCGACTTATCATATCGATAAAAAACCAAATCCATTAACTTATATTTATCGTGTTCCGCTTGGCTTAGTAGCCATTATTGTTGTTCTTTTGACATTACTCTTTAGTTACATTGCAAGCTTTGTTTGGGATCCAGATAAGCACCGTAAAATGAAATAATAATCAAAAGCTCGGCATTTAGCAGGGCTTTTTTTCGAATAAATAGATATAAGGCTCGTATGAGCTCTTTTTAAATACTAAAAGCGAGGAAGTAAAATGATTGAAGAGCTAAAAGAAAGACTTTTAGAAAATAAAACACTAGCTACGGTTTTAGGAACAGTGTTTGTCATGTTGCTAGGCTTTTTTGTTTGGTCAAATGTGACAAGACCTAAAGCAGAAGCACAGAGTGAATTGCCTGCTTTAAGCACGACTTTTTCAGCAAGTACTACAGCAAGTTTTTCAAAGGAAAAGGCTGCTAGTTCACAAGTGGCATCTGGAAGGATTTTTGTCGACATTAAAGGTGCGGTAAAAAATGAAGGTGTTTATGAGCTTTCAAACGGTAGCCGTGTAACCGATTTAGTCAAAAAAGCAGGTGGTTTCACAGAAGATGCGGATAAAAAATCAGTAAATCTGGCTGAAAAATTAGTTGATGAAGCGGTTGTCTATGTTGCAAAAGTTGGTGAAAATGTTGCACAAGTAACGACTCCTTCACAAGCAAATAATGGTATAGATCAAGATACGAGCTCAGATCAGATTAATCTTAATACAGCAACGTTAGAACAGCTTCAAACTATTTCAGGAATTGGTGCCAAACGTGCCCAAGATATTATCGATTACCGTGAATCAAACGGTGGCTTTTCATCGATTGATGATTTGAAAAATGTGTCAGGTATTGGTGAGAAAACTTTGGAAAAACTAAAAGCTGAGGTGACTGTTGATTAAGTATCTTCCCATTAAGCCAATTCAATTGGCTTTTTTGCTCCTTTTAGTATATTATTTATGCTTTTTAAAAGTCTTGATGTGTTTACTTTTTTTAGTGTTAGTTTTAGCTGCCTTATGGAAACAATACGGCTTTAAAAAGTTGACTCAAACCTGTTTTCTTATAGCTTGTTTTGCAGCTTTTTTTCTGGTTAAAGTTAATCAGACTGAAAGAGACTACCAATCAGCATCAGAAACTCTTTCACAAATTCAGATGATTCCAGATAGCATTACGGTTAACGGAGATTTATTATCTTTTCGAGGAAAAGAAGCAGGTCAAACTTATCAGGTCTTTTACACCTTGAAGTCAGAAAAGGAGCAGCATTTTTTTAAAGACTTAAATCAAACGGTGATATTATCAGGTGATGTAGAATTGGAAGAAGCAACGCCTCAGCGAAATTTTGCTGGCTTTGATTATCGAACTTATTTGAAACATGAAGGTATTTATCGTGTGGGGCATTTGTCTTCGATTGACCAATTTAGTCTGGTTAAAACGATGACTATTTGGGATAGATTACATGACCTTCGTCGAAAGGCTATTGCCAGTGTTCAAAAGCAATTTCCAGCTCCTATGCAACATTACATGACAGGACTTTTATTTGGTTACCTGGATAAATCTTTCGATGAAATGAGTGATGTTTATACCAGCTTAGGTATTATTCACCTCTTTGCGCTTTCTGGGATGCAAGTTGGATTTTTCTTGGGTATTTTTCGCTTTGTTTTTTTGCGTTTTGGTTTACGACGAGATTATGTTGATATCCTACAAATTCCCTTTTCCTTTGTTTATGCGGGTATGACAGGCTTTTCTGTTTCAGTGATTAGAAGTCTTATTCAATCTATTTTGGCAAATCTTGGGATAAAACGTTTGGATAATCTTGCTTTAACTTTGCTTAGCCTTTTTCTTGTCATGCCTAATTTTCTGTTGACGACGGGAGGTGTTCTTTCTTTTACTTATGCTTTTATTTTAAGTTTTGTTGACTTTGAGGATTTTAGTCACTATCGAAAAGTGGTAGTAGAGAGTTTGGCCATTTCATTGGGTAGCTTGCCTGTTTTGGTATACTTTTTTTCAGTTTTTCAACCTTTGTCAATTCTTTTAACTGCAATCTTTTCCTTGGCTTTTGATGTTGTCATTCTCCCTTTGTTGAGCTTCACTTTCCTTATTTCACCTTTTCTTAAATTAACTTGTCTCAATCCTTTGTTTGTCTTTTTGGAAAAGTTAGTTAAAATGAGTAAGGTTCTTGTTGGTTCTCCACTTGTTTTTGGAAAACCGAGTCTAGCTATCTTGTTGTTATTAGTGTTAATCTTAGGAGTTTTATATGATTGTTACCAGTACAAAAAGTTGGCGATTTTTCTAGTTAGCTTAATTGCTCTGCTATTTTTTCAAATCAAGCATCCGCTAGAAAACGAGGTGACGATGGTTGATATTGGGCAGGGAGATAGTATTTTTGTGCGTGATGTTAAGGGGCATACGCTGCTAATTGATGTGGGCGGAAAGGTGAGTTTTAGTGAGAAGAACGCGTGGCAGGAGCGCAAGTCTGATAGCAATGCGGAGCGAACCTTGATTCCTTATCTCAACAGTCGCGGCGTTGGAAAAATTGACCAGTTAGTTCTGACGCACACGGATACTGACCACATGGGAGATATGCTGGAGGTGGCAAAGCAGGTGAAAATTGGTGAAATACTGGTTAGTCAGGGAAGTTTGACAAAGCCAGATTTTGTGGCGAAATTACAAGCCATGAAAACCAAGGCGCGCGTGGTAACAGCTGGTGATGTTTTACCCATTATGGGAAGCAGGTTGCAAGTGCTTTATCCGAGCCAGATTGGTGATGGTGGTAATAATGACTCGGTAGTGCTTTATGGCAATCTTTTGGGCAAGAATTTCTTGTTTACAGGAGATTTGGAAGAAGAAGGCGAGCAAAAGTTGATAGCGACTTATCCTAATCTGCCAGTTGACGTCTTAAAAGCAGGGCATCATGGTTCAAAAGGCTCATCAAGTCCAGTATTTCTAGCTTACACCTCTCCACAAATAGCTTTGATTTCTGCTGGACAAAATAACCGCTACAAACACCCTCACCAAGAAACACTCGAACGCTTTCAAGAACAAAACATAACCATTTACCGTACTGATGAACAAGGTGCTATTCGCTTTAGAGGATTGAACCACTGGAAACTTGAGACAGCGAGATGAAGTTAAATTAAAAGCAAAATAAAAACAGTAGTCGATTGACGGCTGTTTTTGTTATAATATTTCTATGATTGCAATCGAAGAAATTGATAAATTACGAAAAGAAAATCTTAGTTTGATTACGGTAGTGACAGGCGAAGATTTGGGACAATTTTCTCAGCTAAAAGAACGTATGATGGAGCGCGTGGGCTATGATAAGGATGATTTGACTTATTCTTATTTTGATATGGCTGAGGTTGATTACCAAGATGCTGAGATGGATCTTGAAAGCTTACCGTTTTTTGCAGATCAAAAAGTGGTGATTTTTGATAATCTGCTCGATATCACGACGGCTAAGAAATCTTATTTGGATGATAAGGCCCTCAAACGTTTTGAGGCTTATTTGGAAAATCCGCTCGATACGACGCGCTTGATTATTTTTGCGCCAGGGAAATTAGATGGTAAACGTCGTTTGGTCAAAATTTTAAAACGTGATGCACAGATTTTTGAAGCCAATGAATTAAAAGAAGCAGAGCTAAAAACGTATTTCCAAAAATTGGCTCACCAGGAAAACTTAGTTTTTGATTCAGGTGTTTTTGAGGCTTTGCTTTTGAAATCTAATTATGATTTCAGTGAGATTTTGAAAAACATTGCTTTTTTGAAATCTTATAAAAAAGATGGTCATATCACGGCAGATGATATTAATCAAGCCATTCCTAAAACGCTTCAGGACAATATTTTCGATTTGACGCAGTTTGTTTTGAATGGCAAAATCGATGAGGCGCGCGAGCTGATTCGTGATTTGCGTTTGCAGGGTGAAGATGAGATTAAGCTGATTGCGATTATGTTAGGACAGTTCCGTATGTTCTTGCAAGTCAATATTTTAGCCAGCCAAGGTAAAAATGAACAGCAGATGGTAGCAACATTGTCAGAATATCTTGGACGACGTGTTAATCCTTATCAAGTCAAATTTGCTGTGCGTGATTCACGTACGTTATCAATGACTTTCTTGAAGAAAGCCTTAGCTGTTTTAATCGAGACAGATTATGCTATTAAAACTGGGACTTATGATAAGGATTATTTGTTTGATGTGGCTATTTTAAAAATTGCTCATGAGCATCATGAATCGGACTTAAAAAAAGCGGTCAAATAATTTGCTAGTTAGATTAAATTCTTATAGAATGATGATAAGAAATAACGAAAAGAAAGAAGGTAACTAGCATGGCTATTATTTTACCAGAATTACCATATGCATATGATGCACTTGAACCATACATTGATGTAGAAACAATGACATTGCATCATGACAAACATCACGCTACTTACGTAGCAAATGCAAATGCTGCTCTTGAAAAACATCCAGAAATCGGAGAAGACTTGGAAGCATTATTGTCAGATGTTAATAGCATTCCAGCTGATATCCGTCAAGCGGTTATTAACAATGGTGGTGGACATTTGAATCACGCACTTTTCTGGGAATTGCTATCTCCTGAAAAACAAGAACCAACTGCAGATGTTCTTGCGGCAATTGAAGAAGCATTTGGCTCATTTGAAGATTTCAAAACAGCTTTCACGCAAGCAGCAACAACTCGCTTTGGTTCAGGTTGGGCTTGGCTTGTCGTTAACAAAGATGGCAAACTTGAAGTAACCTCAACTGCTAACCAAGATACTCCACTTTCAGAAGGTAAGAAACCAATTCTTGCTCTTGATGTTTGGGAACATGCTTACTATCTCAAATATCGTAACGTTCGTCCAAATTACATCAAAGCATTCTTTGATATTATCAACTGGACGAAAGTTGCTGAATTGTATCAAGCAGCACTTGCTGATTAATTTTTATTATCATAGCACTCTCTAATCTAAGAGGATAGGCGGATGTCTATCCTCTTTTTATGTTTAAATATGATATAATATCAGGGAATAGGGAGGAATTTTGCATGTCAGGACATAATAAATGGAGCAAAATTAAAAACAAAAAAGGTGAAGCAGATGCTAAACGCGGAGCAATTTTCAATAAATTGTCACGTGAAATTTTTGTAGCTGCTAAAGCTGGTGGTGGTGATCCATCAATGAACGCTAGCCTTCGTATGGTTTTGGATAAAGCGCGTGCGGCTAATATGCCAAAAGATAACATCAATCGTGCGATTAAGAAAGCAACAGATGTTGGTGATACAACAAATTACGATGAAATCACTTATGAAGGTTATGGACCTGGTGGGGTAGCTATCCTAGTTCACACTTTAACTGACAACAAAAAACGTACAGATGCTAACATGCATACCATTTTCACTCGTAATGGTGGTAATATGGGCTCAACAGGTTCTGTTGCCTACATGTTTGACCGTAAAGGTTACATTGTTATCGACCGTGAAAATTTGGATATGGATGAAGATGCTATGTTTGAATTGATTTTGGATGCTGGTGCCGAAGACTTGAAAACATCAGATGACGCTTTTGAAATTTTTACCGAACCAAAAGAATTTCCAGCTGTTAAAGAAGCTTTGCAAGCACAAAATCTTGAATTCGCTCAAGCCCAACTTAGCATGATTCCACAAAATTATGTTAGTCTTGATGACCAACAAACAGAGATTTTAGAAACGTTGGTTGATAAACTCGAAGACGATGATGACGTTCAAGATGTTTACACAAATATGGCTGATTAATAAAAAAGGAACGGAAATTTTTCCGTTCTTTTTATCTTTTATTTTACGAACATGGCATCGCCAAAGCTAAAGAAGCGATAACGTTCATCAATGGCATGTTGGTAAGCTTCTAGAACGAATTCACGTCCTGCAAAAGCTGATACAAGCATGACAAGTGTTGATTTTGGTAAGTGGAAGTTTGTTGAAAAGGCATCAACTACTTTGAACTCATAACCTGGTTTGATGAAGATATTTGTCCAACCGCTATCTGCTTTAATTTCGCCGTTGAATTTTGATCCGATTGTTTCAAGGGTACGAATTGATGTAGTTCCGACAGCAACGACTCGTCCACCAGCAGTTTTAACGTCACGAAGGGTTTGGGCGGCCTCTTCAGACAAACAGTAGAATTCTGAGTGCATTTCGTGTTCTTCAACATTGTCAACAGAAACTGGGCGGAAAGTTCCAAGTCCAACGTGAAGTGTTACGTAGACAAGTTTTACACCTTTTGTTTCGATTTTTTCAAGCAATTCTTTGGTGAAGTGAAGTCCAGCAGTTGGAGCAGCAGCAGAGCCGTTTTCTTTAGCGTAGACAGTTTGGTAACGATCTGGATCATCCAATTTTTCGTGGATGTATGGTGGCAATGGCATTTCGCCAAGACTTTCCAAAACTTCAAGGAAGATGCCATCATACGCAAATTCGACGATACGTCCACCGTGATCTAATTCTTCAACAACTGTCGCTGTCAATCGACCATCACCAAATGACACTTTAGCGCCGACTCGTAAGCGTTTTGCAGGTTTTGCAAGAACTTCCCATTTATCGCCTTCAGTATTTTTCAAAAGAAGCAGTTCAACGTGACCATGTGTGTCTGGTTTTTCACCGTAAAGTCGAGCTGGAAGCACACGCGTGTTATTCATTACAAGTGCATCACCAGGGTTCAATTCATCTAAAATGTGGTCAAAGTGAGCATCAACCATTTCGTGTGTGTTATGGTCAATGACCAAAAGTTTTGAACTATCTCGTTTTTCAAGAGGAGTTTGAGCAATTAATTCCTCTGGTAAATTAAAATCAAAATCGTTGGTATTCATAATATGTCCTTAATAAATATATTCTCAACTTTACATTATAACACGAGAAATCTTTTCCGTCATCTTGTCTGAATTTAATTGTAACAATTCTAAAGAGGTGATATAATGAAAATGGTAAAGAAAACGCTTAAAAAGTTAATGGAAAGTGATGAAAAAAGATGAAAGAAAAAATTGGAGATTACGCGAAATCAATCGTCTATGGCGGTATGGATGGTATTGTTACAACATTTGCGGTCGTTGCTGGAGCGGTCGGTGGTAATTTAGGAGTCACACCGATTGTAATTCTTGGCTTTTCAAATCTTTTAGCTGATGGTTTTTCAATGGCAGTTGGAGATTATCTAAGTTCAACGACAGAAGAATCAGTTGTTAAAGGAAAAGCAGTTAAGAACGCAGGTGCAACTTTCCTTTCATTCATATTTTTTGGCTTGATTCCTCTTTTGTCATATCTTTTGATTAATGTTTTTAGCATTTTCAAAGTCCATACTTTTATGATGGCTTGTATTTTAGTATCGCTAGCGCTAACCTTACTTGGATTTGTCAAAGCTTTGATAACAAAGAAAAGCAAATTCAAAGAAATTTTTAGAACCTTATTGATTGGTTTAATCGCTGCTTTATTTGCTTATTATGTCGGTGACATTTTGGGGCAAATCGCTGGAACTAGATAAGGAGCTTCCACTCATCTCAGATGGGTGGATTTTTTAATGTTGCACTATTTACTCATTAAAAAGTAATTTAGATAATGTAACCTAAAAGGTGTAAGGATTAATCTTTATTATTTTTAGAAAGGAATTATTGTTATCATGAAAAATTCGAAAGAACTTGTTTCAGAAGTGATTGAAGAAGTTTCTGAAAAGGAACTCAAAGAAATTGCTGGTGGTAAAAAAGGTGGTGGTTGGGTAAGAACAATCACAGATGATTGTCCTAACTCAGTAATTGTTTGTTGTTAATTATGACATTCAATTTATTTTAACTTGGTATCCTGCTTGGAGTGTTCTAAGTAGGATTTTTTGATAACAGTGGTGCTGAAAAATGAAAAAAGAGTATGAATCTCATCCATTTTATGAGTATTATAATTCAATATTGAAATACAATATATTAGAGAGTGACTTGATTAAAAGTCTGAAAAATACTGACCTGGAATATGTTTTTGTTGATGGCTTGAAGAATCAACTATTTGAAACTATTATTTATTTATCACTCAAGTCACTTGTTTTGGACATAAACTATTTTTCTAAGAATTTTTCTGATAAAGAAGAAGCATATAAGAAATATATTTCCTATCTAAAGCAAAAAAGTGGTATCGAGAATTTTTTTGTGCGCCATAATTGTTTATTTGAACAATTAAACCTTGAAATAGATTTACTTTTAAAATCAGCTTTAGTATTTATTGACCGTCTGAAAAACGATTTAGATGAGATAAAATTAAATTTTAATATTGATGGGAATGTAGAAAAGATTGAGTTTGCAAAAGGTGATAGTCACTCTGGAAAAGAATCAGTAATAAAAATAAAATTTAGTGACAAAGATATCTTTTATAAACCTAAAAGCTATTCTTCTTACTATTTGCTATCAGAAATAACAGATATTCTTAGAAAAAATAAAATCTGTTCATTTTTTTTACCCGATATACTTGATAAAGGTACTTATAGTTGGGTTGAAGGTATATTGTGTAGAGATTCTAGGAAAGATGAATTAGGAAAAATTTATGAACAATTTGGAGTTATGGCATGTTTAGCAGATGTATTATCAATTTCAGATTTACATATGGAAAATATTATTGTTACAGGTGATAAAGTTTACTTAATTGATATTGAAACTATTTTTCAACGTAACTTATACAAGAAAGAACAAATTTCAGATAATATTACTTCAAGAATCTATGAAAAAATTAATGATAGTGTTTTATCGAGTGGCTTATTTCCAGTTCAGTATTCAAAAAGAGCCTTACCAAATGTTTCTGGAATTTGTGGGAAGAGTGGATTTAGAAAAAAAGGAAGATACTTATTGCTAAATCAGAGACGTGGTGATATGAAATTGATTAAAGATGATTTCTTTAGAGAAAGTTCTCTTAATATTCCACGTGTTAGAGGTATCGAAGTAGATCCTCGTGATTATTCTTCAAATTTAATAGATTCTTTTAAAAAATGTTATAAGTTCTTTATAATAAATAGAAATGAAATAAAAGCAATGCTGTCTAAGTATTCTGATATGCGAACGAGAGTGTTGTATAGAAATACTTCTGATTATAGTAAATTTCTTCAGGCATCAACTAATCCTAAATATTTAGTGTCTACAATAGAGAGAAAGCGTCTATTTCATATATTGTATGAGGCGCAAAATGAAATTGATAAAAAAATTATCGATAATGAAATTTCGGATTTAATGAACGGTGATATACCATACTTTTTTGCGGATATGACTGGACTTGTTTTTAATTCAAAGAAACAACCCTTAGGTTATTTTTCTGATGAGGTAAATATAACTGAAAAGTTAGAAAAAATGACAATAGAGGCCATGAATTTTAGTGCTTTCTTATTAAAAATAGCATTAAGTAAACCCCATAAGCATTGGGAAAAAATAAGCCAAAAATCAACGAAGTTTCAAGCATCTCCTATCAGATATGATTATATAACTCAAATTTTTTCAAGTGCTGAGACAATATTATCTGAAGCAGAGATGAATAGTTATTCAACAGATTCAGAAATTACATGGCTAAATATTGATATTACAGAGACAGAACAATGGGTAATATCTCCTCAAGATATTACTTTGTACAGTGGTTTAATTGGAAATGCATTATGCTATTTATATGCATACTCATTAACTGAAAAACATCATTACTATATAATTTTAAAAAAGATAACTAAAACAATAGAAAATTTGCATTCCTTATATGAAAGTGATGATATGTCTGTATTCTTAGGAGAAGGAGGACTAATATATTTATATTTTAATTTATGGTTGGTATTAAAGGAAAAAGAATACTATGTAAAATGTTTTGAAATTCTTCATAGTTTCGAGAGGAAATCTTTAGATACTCAGAATTTAGATTATATCTCAGGAATTTCAGGTTTACTTGTTGTTTTGTGTAATATATATAATATTGAAAAAAGTAGTCTTATATATCATCTTATTGAAAAAATTTCTGATTATTTAATACAGAAAGCAGATGTTGAAAAAGGTAGGATAGTTTGGAAATGTGATGAAATAAGTTCAGAAACTCTAAATGGTTTTTCACATGGACAATCAGGAATTGCATATGCCCTAGTATTATCAGGAAACATTACTCAAAATAGTACTTATTATAAATTTGCATTATCAGCAATTGATTTTGAAAATACGAGAATTCTAAATGGCAATTGGATTGATTTTAGAAATAAGGAGCATAGAGAGCGACTAAAAATTCCAAATCCAGTTTATTGGTGTCACGGAGCTGCTGGAATAGGTATGACAAGGTATAAAGAATTTAAAATGTTGGGGGTGAAAGAGTTTAGTGATAATTATAAAATGGCTAAAAAAACAGTAGTTGAGGAAGGAGCTATTGATTCAGATTGTCTTTGTCATGGAAAATTTGGAAATTTAGAACTATTAATGCTTTCTAATCAACCTAATGAAAAAAATGAAGTAATAAGTTTTGTGCTACATATGATTCATGAATCAAAAAAAAGCGGATGGAAAAGTGGCGTTCCTCAGAATATTAGAATTTTCAACTTAATGTTGGGAGAAATTGGAATGTCATATCAGTTGTTAAGATGTGCTTCTGGATATCAAATTCCATCTATTTTGTTATTAGAATTTCCAAAGGAATTGAAATAATGAAAAGAATATCATTAATAGAACAAACGACTATGACTGAGTGTGGTTTGTGTTGCTTATGTATGATTTTAAATTATTATGGCATAAGGGAAAATATTTTTAAATTAAAGCAAGAAATTGAAATTGGTAGAAATGGTTTAAGCATACAAAATATATCTGAGATTGCTAGAAGATATGGAGTAGATTGTAAAACTTATAAATTTAAAAATCAACCTCAAACTTTACCAGCTATGTTTTTTGTTAATAATTCACATTTTGTGATATTAGAAAGAATAAAAGGCGGAAAATTTTATATAGTTGATCCTGCAATTGGAAAGTATGTTTTAAATGAAGAAGAATTTAAAAATATGTCTCCAAAATACTATACAATTTTTTTCTACAATCCTGCGCTAAAGGAAGATGGTAATAGGAGTATTTCAAAAGTTTTAGTAATCAATAGTCTAAAACAGATGGTTAAGAAATATAAAAAATCAATAATAGTGATAATCATTTTTACATTATTATTTCAGGCCATAACAATTTCAATTCCTTTTGGTGTAAGAAAAATAGTTGATCATAATTTGGAAATTCTACAGAATATTTCTTATAATAAACTGTTAATGTTAGTTGTAGGAGTTGTTTCATTTCAAAGTCTTGTTCTTTTTATAAAAAATGTATTTTTAGCATTTTTGAAAACAAATATATACAATGATGTATCGATTATCTTTGTAGAAAAATTATTAAGGCTTCCATTGGAAAAAGTTTTTAAATTAGATAAGAGTGATGTTATCCATAGATACAATAGTATTTTAATAATAAAGGAATTGATTTCGGAAAAGACAATTTCTATCTGGTTGGATGTTGCTTTGATGATTTTAAGTCTATTCTACGTTTCATCTAAATCAATTCAAATTGGATTGGTTCTACTGATAATTCTTGTATTTGAATTAGGAGAGTTCTTTAAATTATTAGAAAGTAAACAGGAGAAATTGGGAAAAGAAATTTTAAAACAGAAAAAATCATTGCAAAGTTTTTTCTCTTTATTGGATAGTTTGTTTGTTTTGAAAGCTAAAAACTCAGAATCAAATATCTACAACAAATGGAAAAGTGATTTAGTAGATTATAATAAGGCTTCGTTTGATAGAACAAGGTATTTTAATTTATTATCAGCTATAAATTTTCTTATTACATTTTCAACTCCAATAATTAGTATAATTTTATTTTTGCATTACTACCCTCAAAGTAGTAGTGGTGAAATTATTTTATTATATATGATGGTTTTAAATTTTGTCAATCCAATTAATAGTATCTTAACATCTATTGATGAAATTCTTTATGGGATTCGTCATTATATAAGAGCACTTGAAATCACTACATTGGATGAAGAAGAAAGTGGGGATTATAAGTTATCTAAATTTGGGGAGATTAAAATAAAACTTAAAAATGTAAATTATAAATATGAATTAAATAGTGATTTTGTTTTGAAAAATGTCTCAATTACGATTAATCCTGGGGAATTTGTAGCGATTATTGGAAAAAGTGGTAGTGGAAAATCGACTTTCGCCAAAGTATTATCTGGTTATCTTTCTCCAACCACTGGTGAGCTTTTTTATAACCATGTTAGTTATACTGATATAAATAAAAAAGACTTTAGGAATATTACTTCATTTGTATTTCAAAATCCTTTTATATTGGATGGAAGTTTATTTTATAATGTTACTTTAGATAGATCGAATATTAATTACGAAGATGTAGTTAGAGCTTGTAAAGATACATCTATTTATGATGATATAGAAAAACTCCCTATGAAATTTAATACTCCGATGAATAGAGAGTTACCAACGCTATCTGGAGGTCAAATGCAGAGGGTTGTTCTAGCAAGAGAAATAATCACAAAACCTAAAATACTTGTCTTAGATGAACCCACCTCAGCATTAGATGTGAAGACTGAAAGAATTGTTCAGGAAAGTGTGGAGTCTTTAAAATGTACAAGAATTCTAGTAACTCACAGACTTAATACGATAGAAAAAGCTGACAAGATTATTATGATGGATTCAGGAAAAATTGTTGATTGTGGAAATCATAATAATTTGTACAACAAAAATATGTCATATAGACAAATGTACGATTCATACATGAATAAATACCAAAAAAGGAGTGAATAAACATGGTACAATTAGAACTAAAAAATGTTTGTAAAAAATATACTGGTCAATCTCGCTATGCGTTAGATCATATTAATTTAGCAGTTGAAAAAGGTGATTTTGTAGCCATTATGGGGAGAAGTGGAAGCGGTAAAACAACATTTTTAAATGCTGCTTCAACTATTGATAGTATTGATAGTGGTGATATTTTTTGTGGTGGTAAAAATATTAGTCACCTTAATGATAATGAGGCAACTGAATTTAGAAAAAATAATGTTGGGTTTGTTTTTCAAGATTACATGTTATTAGATAGTTTAACTATTAGAGAAAATATCGCAGTTGCTTTATCTCTTCAAAATGTTGATAGGGCAAAAATAGACAGTAGAATTGATGACTATGCAATGGAGTTAAACTTATATGACCAGTTAGAAAAATATCCATATCAATTGTCAGGGGGACAGAAACAGAGAGCAAGTATTATTAGAGCAGTTATAAAAAATCCGGATATCGTCTTTGCTGATGAGCCGACAGGAGCATTAGATTTAAAATCATCAGAAGATACAATGAAGTTATTGAGTAAAATTAATCGAGTATTTAATGTCACTATCTTAATGGTTACTCATGATGTTTTATCAGCTTCTTATGCTAACCGAGTGGTTGTTTTAAAAGATGGTCAATTTGATAAAGAAATCATAAAATCAGAATGTGGTTCTTCATATCATGATGAAATTAGCCAAGCATTATCAAAAGTAGGTGAATAATATGATTTGGACAATAACGAAAGCAAATATTATAAAAAATTTTTCACTTTATCGAGTCTATTTTTTAGCTACCATTGGACTTTTAAGTGTATTTACAGCATTTTTAACGTTTACTTCTGATAAGATGACTCTGGCAAAAATAGCAGAGAGCGGGCAGGCTTCAGCGATAGCGAATATTTCACTTGTTTTTTTGATTGTTTTTTTAACTATTTTTTTGATGTATTTCAATAATTTTTTCATCAAAAGAAGAAGTCATGAATTAGGAGCTATGGCTATTTTAGGATTTTCTAAACAAAAGTTAGTTACTCTACTAACTATGGAGAATCTTGTTATTTTATCGGTGAGTTATCTTATTAGTCTTATTGTTGGGCCAACTTTGTACTCAGTGGTAGTATCTCTTATTATTAATGTTTTAGGAATTGAAATATCAAATCAGTGGTTTATATCATCAGAGATGATTGTAAAATCTTTTGGAATTGTATTAATCATTTTTGTTATTAATTTTTTGATTAACATTAGTATTATCAAAGGTCAATCTTTGATTGAGTTTGTTAATTATTCTAAAAAAGCTGAAAAACAAATTAAGGTGAAAAGGATTCGTTCAATTTTAGCAATTATGGCTTTAGGAGCTGCATATTGTTTGTGTTTAACAAGCATGTTTAGTGTGACACAGCGTATCTGGTTGAAAATAGGGATTATGCCAATTTCATTTTTAGTGATTATTCTTATTTCACTAGGAAGTATTTTTACAATTCGTTATGGTCTAGTTTTTATACTATCCCTTTTAAAGAAAAATCGAAAAAAACTCTATCAACCGGTAGCTAATGTTGTATATCCTAAACTTAGTTTTAGAATTGCAACAAAAAGTAAATTATTAATCATTTTAAGTGGGCTTTTAACATTGACGATTGTTATTAGTGGTATGATGGTAATGCTTATTACTTATAGTGTGAATGGTATTAGCCGTTTAAACCCATCAGTTATTGAATATAATTTACAGGATGAAAATGAATCGGTTAACATTGATAAAATTCTTAGTAAGTATCAAGTAAGTCAATTAGATATTCACCTTTTAAGACTTAATAGCAATCCTGAAATAACTATTACAGATAGTGGACAAACAATACCATATTTTGACTTGGTAAAATATAGTGATTATGAGCATCTTGCTAAAGTTCAAGGAAAAAAAGTATTGGCTGATACATCAGCTCCTTTGTTAATTAACTATTATCCTACTAAAAAAAGTTTAGGAAAAACATTTAAATTTGAAAATGGTAGTGAAGTAACTGTAAAAAAAGTAACAACTGATAATATTTTTAGTTTTGCAACTAGTGTGACTACTCTGGTTGTGAGTGATAAATTTTATGATAATTTGAGAGAAAGTTATCCAAGTAAGGAAATGATAATTAGGACTTTTAATGGGAATGAGATTCGTCATAGTAAAACTTTTTATGAAAAATTTAAGAATCTAGATGATGTTAAGAGTAGCTATGAGCGTGAATATCTAGTTAAAACGGGAAATATTTCAACTTATATCTTTATTTCATTTTTATCAATACTGTTTGTTATTTGTACAGGAAGTATTTTGTACTTTACAAGTTTGGTTGAGATTATGGAAAATAAAGATGAATATTCTTATCTAAGTAAATTAGGATATAATGGACAGATGATTGACAAAATTCTTAAATGTGAAATTGGAGTATTGTTTGTTGTGCCTGTTTTAGTAGGTATTCTTAACGGAGGACTATTACTTATTTTTTACAAATATTTATTTACAGACAGTCTAGTAGCAAATCAAATTATTTTTGCTTCAATAGTGACTTGTTTATTAGTATTTTTATTACTTTATTTCATTGTTTTCTTTTTGACAAATCGTTCAGCACGTTCTATAGTTAGAGTTTAAAATATGATACAATGAAGAAAATTATATTTTAGTGGGAATGAGATATGGAACAACTGAATAAAAATGGGAGTAAAAAATACTTATGGGTCTTTGTTGTACTTTTTCAACAATTAATCACTTTGTTATTGTTGTTTTATGACGAAAGAATTGATGGATTAATCTTTTCTGAAAAATTTGCTATTATTACGATTTTACTTGATGGTATTTTTGTATGGTTAGCTTCAGTTTTACGTCAAGATAAAGATAGTATTTTTAAAAAGATTATTTTTATTATTTCTTTGACTATATGGCAATACTATTTTACAATATCAAATCATGATGTTTTCAATATAGTAGGAATTCTTTTTCAGCCGTTGCTGATGTATGGATATACTGTAGAAATTATTAACTTGATACTATATAATCAAAAAGATTTTAAAAGAAAATTTGATACAGTACTTATTAGTAGTATTTTAGTAACTATATTATGTTATTTTATTAATCCCTCTCTGTTTAATTTGTTATATTTCTTTATATTTGTTTTATTACATTTCTACCCATTGTTATTATTGGTAGTTTATCGTTCACATTTTAAGCAGGTTATTAGTCCAGTAAAAAAATCATGCCTCTATTTTGCAATTCTTCTACTGTTCATATTAAGTACTGAGTTTTACGGAGATGTACATGGTGTTAGTCCAATTTATACTAATTTAGGTTGGTATTTATTTCCTTCTATATTGGGAGTAATTTATTATTTTAGAACGATTCATGATAAACTTCGCTTGGAAATAAAGCGATGCTGGGGTGACTATCGACCAAGAGTTGAAGTATCACTGATATTTTTTATAATTGTATGGATAATAGTTATTCGCTTTTTTATCACAGATTTTCTCTTATTTTTTGTTGTTACAAGTATCAATGTATTATTCATTTTGATGGTGCTATCATGGTCGATTTATTATATATCTAAAATGAATGAGCGGGTAATGCTAATCGATGGACAGCGTTTGTCACGTTTTATGAAAACAGAAGAAAGTGTTCGACAGGATTTTTCGAATTACCTTCATGATGATATTTTGCAAAATATTATAGCCGTTAAAAATTTACTAGCCTTGGAAAATCAAAAGCTTGCTAGTCAATATGTTGTTGAGGAATTAAATGATTTAGTTGTTAGTATTCGAAATGAAATTGATTCCTATCATCCTATATTATTGCCAGAGAAAAATTTAAAGGATAATTATCAGATGCTTTTAGCTGAGTTAGTGCAAAAACGTAAGAGCAGTAGACAAATCATTTTTAATTGCTCTGATGACTTGAATTTGCTTCCTCCATATGATGTTATGGTATATCGATTTTTAAAAGAATTGACTAATAACGCAATTAAATATGCAACAAATGACAGTATTGATTTATCTTTAGATATTCAATCAGATACGATAGTAATTAAGCAATGGAATGAATGTTCATGTCATAGAGAATCAATAACTTTTGGACGAGGGTTTAAATCAATTGAAGAAACCTTGTCAGCTTTTGGAGGAAATATTAGTGTTCGGATTAGTGACAACATCTTTGTAGTAAAAATTTTATTACCAGTAGATTGGAAATTATGTTATGAAAATTTTATTGATTGATGATCATAAGCTTTTTGCAAAGAGTATTCAATTGATGTGTGAACAATTTGATGAAATTGATGTTTTGGATACTTTAACGACAAATTTTGATAATCTTGACATTAATTCAGCCTATTATGATATTATTTTACTTGATATTAATTTAACAAATATTTCTAAGGAAAATGGCTTGGATTTAGCTGAAAAATTAATTCAGAAAAATCCTGAAATGAAGATTGCTATGTTAACAGGTTATGTAAAATCAGTTTATGAGGAACGAGCTAAAAAAATTGGTACCTATGGATTTATTGACAAAAATATTGAGCCAGATAAACTTTTGAGGGTTTTGAAAATAATTTATTCTGGAAGGAAATATTTTGAGTCTTACCAATGTAAAGAGTATCTAGAAGAATTAACCAAGCAAGAGGTTGTCATTTTAGATTTAAGTCGAAAAGGACATACTATAAAAGAAATTGAGGAGAAGCTTTACATAAGTCGTAGAACAGTATTTAACCATTTGAGTCATATCTATGAAAAATTGTCAGTGAACAATAAGCAAGAAGCTATTTATAAAGCTGAGCAATTAGGCTACTTTATGGATTTTTAACTGTAAAAAGGGTTTGGAATTTAAGTTTCAAACTCTTTTTTTATTTCTCAAAACATTTTCCTTGACATAGATTGGTATATACCATATAATAAAAATAGATAAACGGTATATACCAAAAAACGAAATGGAGAGAATATTATGAAAGTGATTAGTGTTAATGATCAAATTGAAGGTGGAAAAGTGGCATTCTCTCTCTTGAAAGATGCCATGTCTGAGGGGGCTAAAACATTAGGATTGGCAACAGGTAGCACACCTCTTAGTTTCTATAAAGAAATTGCAAATAGTGACCTTGATTTTTCAGAAATGACAAGCATTAATCTTGATGAATATGTCGGCTTAGCAGCAGATAACGCACAAAGTTATCATCATTTTATGAAGGAAAATCTTTTCCAATATAAACCTTTCAAAAAAAGTTTTTTACCAAATGGTTTAGCAACTGACTTGCAAGCAGAAGCTCGCCGTTACAATCAAGTGATAGCTGAGCACCCAATTGATTTTCAAATTTTGGGGATTGGTCGAAATGGTCATATTGGTTTCAATGAACCTGGCACACCATTTGATATGACGACTCATATCGTCGATTTGGCTGAAGATACGATTGAGGCTAATAGCCGTTTCTTTGATAGCATGGATGATGTTCCAAAACAAGCTATCTCAATGGGAATTAAATCTATTATGCAATCTAAAATGGTTGTTTTAATGGCTTATGGTAAGGACAAAGCTGACGCTATCAATCAAATGATTAATGGACCGATTAGTGAAGAGTTGCCAGCTAGTGTTCTTCAAAATCATCCAAATCTTGTGGTGATTGTTGATGAAGCAGCAGCGAGCGAATTAGACTAAAAAAATGCTTCAGAACATGGTAAAATAGGAGCATGCGTTTAGATAAATTATTAGGTCAAGCTGGCTTTGGTTCACGTAATCAAGTTAAAAAATTAATCAGAAGTCGTCAGGTTTATGT
>OCTW013391428.1_pt1 | contig 20290 bp, 13 predicted proteins | sample 1539671 | NCBI WGS metagenome assembly OCTW01 (sample SAMN02144230, study PRJEB22623) | gut metagenome | biome: sheep rumen | host: Ovis aries | place: New Zealand
GGCTTGCCTGAAACTCTATAAGCGTTCTCGCCTCTCGTTCATCGAGCGCCAACTCGTGGGCTATGAGGATGAGATGGACTATCATGCCATCGGTACAATCTCGGAACTCTTCGACGGTAACCCGCCGTTCCACGGCCGTGGAGCCATGTCGTTTGCCATGAACGTGGCAGAGATCCTGCGTACACTCCAACTGATGGATAAGTATTCATATCAAAAATAAGGAGGAACGACGATGAAAGTATTAATGTTTGGATGGGAGTATCCTCCTCACGTATTCGGTGGACTCGCCACCGCTAACTATGGTATCTCTGAGGGCCTGAAGGCTCAGGGAGACATTGAGACCGTGCTCTGCCTGCCGCACCCCTTCGGTGATGAGAGTCAGCATGCCTGTCGTATCGTCGCTATGAACGCCGTGCCTATCGCCTGGCGCGATGTGGACTATGACTATGTGAAGCAGCGTGTGGGTAACATCATGGATCCCGACTATTATTTCAAACTCCGTGACCATATCTATGCCGACTTTAATTATATGAACGTGAACGACCTCGGTGCGATGGAGTTCGCTGGCGGTTATCCCGGCAACCTGCACGAGGAGATCAACAACTACTCGATCATCGCTGGTCAGGTGGCCCGCACCGAGGAGTTCGATATCATCCACGCTCACGACTGGCTGACCTTCCCTGCCGGCATCCACGCCAAGCAGGTGAGTGGCAAGCCTCTCTGTATCCATGTCCATGCTACCGACTTCGACCGCTCTCGTGGTAAGGTGAACCCCACCGTCTACTCGATTGAGAAGAACGGTATGGACTGGGCCGACTGTATCATGTGTGTATCGGAACTGACGCGCCAGACGGTCATTAACCAGTATCATCAGGATCCGCGTAAGTGCTTCACGGTACACAATGCCGTTTATCCCCTGCCACAGGAGTATCAGGACATCCCGCGTCCCGACCATACGGGCAAGGAGAAGGTGGTCACCTTCCTCGGACGTATCACGATGCAGAAGGGACCAGAGTACTTCGTCGAGGCTGCCACGATGGTGCTTCACCGTACCCGCAACGTCCGTTTCTGCATGGCAGGCTCGGGCGACATGATGGATGCCATGATCCAGCTCGCTGCTGAGCGCGGCATCGCAGACCGCTTCCACTTCCCCGGATTCATGCGCGGCAAGCAGGTATATGAGTGTCTTAAGGACTCTGATGTGTACGTCATGCCTTCTGTTTCCGAGCCGTTCGGCATCTCGCCCCTGGAGGCCATGCAGTGCGGTACGCCTTCGATCATCTCGAAGCAGTCGGGTTGTGCGGAGATCCTCGACAACTGCATCAAGGTAGACTACTGGGACATCCACGCCCTGGCCGATGCCATCTACTCGATCTGCCATAACGAGTCGCTCTTCCAGTACCTGAAGGAAGAGGGCAAGCGCGAGGTAGACCAGATCACCTGGGAGAAGGTTGGCGCCTGGATCCGCACCCTCTATCGCCGCACGCTCGGCTGGGAAGAGTAGTTTTCCGTTTACAGTTTACTGTTTACAGTGTTAACGGTTTACAGTTTAATGTTTATAGTTTAAAGTTTATAGAAATTATGAAAACGATTTGTTTATATTTCGAGATACATCAGATTATTCATCTGAAGCGCTACCGTTTCTTTGACATCGGTACTGACCATTACTATTACGATGACTACGAGAACGAGCGTAGCATCACCGACATCGCCGAGCGCAGTTACATGCCAGCGCTGAACACCCTCCATGACATGATCAAGGAGAACGGCAAGTTCTTTAAGGTCGCCTTCTCGCTCTCAGGCACCGGCATCGAGCAACTGGAGATGCACGCCCCGCAGGTGATTGAGAAACTGCAGGCCATGAACGAGACCGGCTGCGTGGAGTTCCTCGCCGAGCCTTACAGCCACGGCCTCTCGTCGCTGGCAAATCCTGAGACCTTCGCCCTCGACGTGAAGAAGCAGGCTGCCAAGATCGAGGAACTCTTCGGCAAGAAGCCGACAGTGGCCCGTAACTCTTCCCTCATCTACAGCGATGACATCGGCGCACAGATTGCAGCCATGGGCTTCAAGGGCATGCTCACCGAGGGTGCCAAGCACGTGCTCGGATGGAAGTCGCCACACTATGTCTATAACTGCAACCAGGCTCCTAACCTGAAGCTGTTGCTCCGCGACATCGAACTCTCTGACGATATCTCGCTGCGCTTCAACAATTCCGAGTGGGACGGCTATCCCCTGTTCGCCGATGCCTATATCGACCGCATCGCCCGCTTCCCCGAGGAAGAGCAGATCATCAACATCTTCATGGAGCTCTCTGCCCTGGGTATCGCCCAGCCGCTCAGCTCAAACATCCTTGATTTCATCCATGCCCTGCCCGCATGTGCCAAGGAGAAGGGTATCAACTTCATGACGCCGACGGAGATCTGCAAGTCGTGCAAGAGCGTGGGACAGCTCGACGTGCCCGACACCCTCTCATGGGTTGATGAGGAGCGCGACGTCAGCTGCTGGCTGGGTAACGCCATGCAGCACGAGGCCTTCAACAAACTCTACTCGGTGGCCGACCGCCTGCGCATCGCCGATGATCCCCGTATCAATCAGGACTGGGACTATCTGCAGGCTTCGAACAACTTCCGCTTCATGACCACCAAGCCCTCGAACGTGGGTCTCGACCGTGGTATCTACAGCGGACCGTTTGACGCTTTCACCAACTACATGAACATCCTCGGCGACTTCATCAACAGAGTGAACGCCCTCTATCCGCTCGACATTGACAACGACGAACTCGAGAGCCTGCTCACCACCATCAAGAACCAGGGTGATGAGATTGAGATGAAGGATAAGGAGATCACCCGTCTGAAGGCCCGTCTGGAGAAGCTGGAGCCAAAGGCAAAGGCCGAGAAGAAGCCTGCTGCCAAGAAGGCGAAAGCCGAAAAGTAAGTAAAATCGGGGCAATCGCCCCGATTTTTCTTTTTTAGTTAGTTATTCGTAATCGTCGATGACGGCGTTCATGAAGTCCATCATGGGCTTGGCAGCGCGGAACATCCGTTCCATCTCGTCGAGCCAGTCGTCGCCGTCAAAGAAGGTGTCGGGCACTGCGTGCCAGGCGCAGTAGTCCTTCAGGCGGAGGTAGTGCACGTAGGGCCAGTCCTTGGGGAATCCCGCCGGACAGGTCTTCAGTTTCTCCAGCCCGAAGCCTTGCGGCTGATCCCAGGCGCTGACATCCGACGTTTCCTTGATACTGTTTGTATTCGGACTGCCGAAGTACGTCTGGAAAGCCTTGCTCTCGACGCACTTCAGCCACAGGTCGGTGTTGGCCATCATCTCATTGCGGCACGAGGTGAGGATGTTCGTGGGCAGCCAGTAGTTGCCCACGGCCACAAGGCAGTGGTCTGGCTCCATGTGCAGATAGTATCCGCCGCGCAGCGCCTTCTTGCCCTTGGCGTTGATATAGGCACCGAAGTGGTTCTTGTAAGGCGACTTGTCGGGTGAGAACCGTGTGTCGCGATAGAAACGGTACGTGCAGTCTTTCACTGCCACGTGTACGATTTCCTCGTCGAACGTTATCACGCGCTCTATCGCCTGTGCCACGCCATGCTCAAACTCTGCCTTTACGGCCTCATACTCCGCCTTATGCTCCTGAAACCAGGCCCGGTTGTTGTTCGCCATCACCTGTCGGAGAAACCTGATGATTCTTTTCTGATCCATAATCGCCCACAAAGGTAGTGCATACCGAACGAAATACAAAATAAAATGCGATTTCTTTTTATTATGAATAAATAATGCTAAATAATTTTGCGGTTTTGCTGAGTATCGTCCTTAATGCGTAAACTGGGACTTGCATCAGGGTCTGAACGTGAACCTTGGCGCCAGCAATCCTACGCCATCCCTCCATATCATGGAGAATGAACCAACAAATAATCAGGGGCAGACGAACCTAATCGCCTGCCCCTTCTTTCTCTACGAGCCCATGCTGTCGCAGCGTGGGGCTGGGGCTCCCGAATTGAATGCCTAAAAATGGCTATTTATCGTATAAACAGCAATTCGCGATATTTTGGCAGTGGCCAGAGGCTGTCGTCGACGATGAGCTCCAGCTTGTCAATCTGGTAACGGATCTCGTCGAGCTTCGGCTCAACCTTGTCGTGGTAGGCGATGGCCTTCTCGTGCTCGTCGCCGATCTTGTTGGCGAGCTTACGGGCGTTGACAAGTTCCTCGACGCCTTTCTCGATGGCGCTGGTACGCTCTGCTATCTCTTCGATGATCTTGAGGTTGCGGGCGTTGAGTTTCTCGGCCTTGTCGACGCGGAAGACGGTTGACACGCTGTCGACATTCTTCAGCAGTAGGCTCTGGTAGGTAGTGGCCACGGGGATAATATGGTTCATCGACAGGTCGCCCAGTACACGAGCCTCAATCTGGATCTTCTTGGTGTAGGTCTCCCATTTCACCTCGTTGCGGGCTTCCAGCTCTTTCTTGGTCATCACGCCCAAGCTCTCGAACATATCGATGCTCTCCTGGTCGAGGTAGCGCTCGAAGATCTTCGGGCAGCTCTTCTCCACGTCGAGACCACGCTTCTCTGCCTCGATGACCCACTCGTCGCTGTAGCCGTTGCCATCGAAGCGGATGGGCTTACAGGTCTTGATGTCCTCGCGCAGCACGTCGATGATGGCGTGGAACTTGGCACTATGGTCTGAGCCTGCGAGTTTCTTCTCGAATTCAGGGATGCGGGCATCGACGCGCTTCTTGAAGTCGACGAGGGCCTCGGCCACAGCACTATTGAGGGCTATCATAGCACTGGCACAGTTGGCCTCAGAACCTACGGCACGGAATTCGAAGCGGTTGCCGGTGAAGGCGAAGGGCGACGTGCGGTTACGGTCGGTGTTGTCGATGAACAGCTCGGGAATCTCTGGGATGTCCATCTTCAGACCCTGTTTGCCTGCCATGGATAGGAAGTCCTTATCGGCCTTCTCGATATGGTCGAGCAGTTCGCTGACCTGCTTGCCAAGGAATGAAGATACGATGGCGGGAGGCGCCTCGTTGGCCCCCAGACGATGGGCGTTGGTGGCGCTCATGATAGAGGCCTTGAGCAGTCCGTTGTGGCGATAGACCCCCATCAGCGTCTCGACGATGAACGTGGCGAAGCGCAGGTTGGCCTCGGCGGTCTTGCCAGGAGCGTGGAGCAGGATGCCGTTGTCGGTGCTTAGTGACCAGTTGTTGTGCTTACCAGAACCGTTGATGCCTGCGAAGGGCTTCTCGTGGAGCAATACGCGGAAGCCGTGTTTGCGAGCCACCTTCTTCATGAGCGACATGAGCATCATGTTGTGGTCGACGGCGAGGTTGGTTTCTTCGAAGATAGGAGCGAGTTCGAACTGGTTGGGAGCTACCTCGTTGTGGCGGGTCTTACAGGGGACACCCAGTTCGAGGGCCTGAATCTCGAGGTCGCGCATGAAGGCTGCCACACGCTCAGGGATGGCGCCAAAGTAGTGGTCGTCCATCTGCTGGTTTTTGGCAGAGTCATGGCCCATGAGGGTACGGCCTGTGAGCAGCAGGTCGGGGCGCGCTGCATAGAGGCCCTCGTCCACGAGGAAATACTCCTGTTCCCAACCAAGGTTACTCTGCACCTTCTTGACACTGGGATCGAAATAGTGACACACTTCAGTGGCAGCCACATTGACGGCGTGCAGAGCTCGCAACAGCGGAGCCTTGTAGTCGAGGGCTTCACCACTGTAACTGATGAAGACCGTAGGAATACACAGTGTATCGTCGATGATGAAGACTGGCGAGGTGGGATCCCAGGCCGAATAGCCACGGGCCTCGAAGGTGCTGCGGATACCGCCAGAAGGGAACGACGAGGCATCGGGCTCCTGCTGTACGAGCAGTTTTCCCGTGAATTCCTCTACCATACCACCTTTACCGTCGTGCTCGATAAACGAGTCGTGCTTCTCGGCAGTACCTTCCGTCAACGGCTGGAACCAGTGGGTATAATGGGTGACGCCATTCTCCGTAGCCCACTGCTTCATGCCAGCTGCCACGGCATCGGCGATGTCACGGTCCAGACGGGCACCGTTATCCATCACGTCAATCATCTTCTCATAGACCTGCTTCGGCAGGTACTTATACATTTTCTCACGATTGAAGACCTTCTTTCCAAAATACTCACAAGGTCTCTCACTAGGTGTTTTTACGTCGAGTGGCTTCTTCTTGAATGCCTCGCCGACAACCTGAAATCTTAATGCTTCCATATCTTTACCTTTCTTATTTAAAAGCTATTTGCTTTATTAACGATGCAAAGGTAATACAAATTGTTCAAAGAATAGTATATAAACTTTTCTTTTTGTTTGTTAAAAACGCTATCAACTTACAAATTGTAAAGTTTTCAACCCGTTTTACTTACCATTTGCTTTCATCTTGGACGCAAAACATGCCATTTTATTACAAACTGTTATCGAGCACAAATTATAAATCCCCTCCCTGTCATCGCAACAGGAAGGGGAAGTGTACCTGGAAAGATCAGGGCTGCAGCGTAAACCCAAAGACCAGGTAAGCTTTTTGTGAACACGGGTTACCGGCAACCTGTCCGAAGACTGGTATCGAAAATGAATCCGTCACCTTAATATCCTTTGTTGCTTTCAGCGACAGATTGGTCACCGCAAAACCTGTTGTGCCGTATGAGGTCGTGGCCCAGGGGACGGCTCCTGCCGTAGCAGTCCATTCTACGTCGGACAGTTTGAACGGGACTGCGACTTCCAGGTAACTGCTATAGGCTCGCTTGCCATCCTTGTTGGCACCATCGTTCCCAGCAAGGTTCGTGTACCACTGGATGCTCGCTACACCGAAATCGTAGCCAATGTTCGCCTCGAAAAGGTGGTTCGTGCCATGGGCATCGTACTTGAAATAACGGTTATCCGGATCGAGACCTGAGTTAAACCAATAGTCGGTGATGCCGATATTCAGACCGCCAGTCGTGTAGCCAAGCGTCAGGTCGAACTCCTTTGTATCTGAGGCATCTGTCAGCCCTACGCTACCCCATGCCGTCAACGACAGCCCCTTATAGCCTATTCCGAGCGTTGGCTGCAACGACACGTTACCCAGATCCTGACCACGCCAGATGTAACTACTTACGAAATCGGCTGCTACCGTTGTCTCTATCTTCTCCTGAGCAAGGGCGGTAGCACCAACTACCAGTCCCATTGCAAACAAAACAATCTTTTTCATATCCATCTCTTTTTACCTCTTTACTTTTTTACCTTTAATTATAGCACATCTCTCCGTGCTCATAAATATCCAGTCCCTCTTCCTCTATACGTTTGCTGACACGCAGCCCAAACAACTTCTTGATACCGAAGAAGAGTACTACCCCACAGGCTGCGGCCCAGAGGTCGATAACCAGGATGCCGAAACACTCAGCCCCGAAGAACCCCCAGCCATGTCCGTAGAAAGCACCATTGCTGGTAGACAGCAGACCCGTCATCAGCGTACCGAGGATACCGCAGACACCATGTACCGATGAGGCACCTACAGGATCGTCGATATGTAGCTTATGATCGATGAACTCGATGGCATAGACGAGGATGACACCACATACGAGACCGATGATGATGGCACCCAAAGGGCTCACGAGGTCGCACCCTGCCGTGATGCCCACCAAACCAGCCAGCACGCCGTTGAGCGTCAACGAGAGTGAGGGTTTGCCATACTTCCACCACGTCAGGAACATCGTAGCCGTACCGGCTGCAGCAGCCGCTAGATTGGTGGTCAGGAACACATGACTGATGGCGACGCGGTTCACCTCACCGCTGGCAGCCAACTGTGAACCAGGGTTGAAACCAAACCATCCTAGCCAGAGGATGAACACACCCAACGAAGCCAGCGTCAGCGAATGACCCGGGATAGCGTTGCTCTTGCCTTCAGCACTGTACTTACCCACACGGGGGCCAAGAGCCAAAGCACCCACCAAGGCCAGCACACCACCAACGCTATGTACAATCGCTGAGCCTGCGAAATCATGGAACACATCGCCGAAGGTCGACATCATAAACGAATCGGCGGCATCGTTGCAGAGCCAGCCTCCACCCCAAGTCCAGTGGCCCTCTATAGGGTAGATGAACAGCGAGATGGCTGCAGAATAAACAACGTACATTGAGAACTTGGTGCGCTCGGCCATAGCACCGCTGACGATAGTCGCCGATGTGGCACAGAAGACGGTCTCGAAAATCAGGAATCCCTCAGTTGGCAGATCGCCGTGATAGAAAGAGAGGTCACCCCAGTTGGGCGCACCGATGAATCCTGCTCCGTCACTGCCGAACATAAAGCCGAAGCCCACAAAGAAGAACAGCAGGGAGCCAAACATAAAGTCGACAAAGTTCTTCATCAGGATGTTGGCGGTGTTCTTACTACGTGTAAAACCTGCTTCACACAGTGCAAAACCCGGCTGCATCCAGAAAACCAACATGGCTGCCAATAGCATCCATACGGTATCAAGTGATAATCCAATTTCGTTCATAATTAATTTGTGTTTGTGTTGTTACCCTTTTAATTTTTTTCTTCTCACTTTTACTTCTTATCCCTCAGCACCGTATCGCCATTTTCGCCTGTACGTATGCTCCACGTGTCGATCATGTCGCTTACAAAGATGCGACCGTCGCCAACCTCACCCGTATGGGCTACCTTCAGGATCACCTTTACCGTAGGGTCTAGGAAGATGTCACGACAGACAATAGTGATTGCCACGCGTTCGATGACATCGGTAGAATACTGAACACCACGGTAGATACGTTCCTGACGACTCTGCCCGATGCCATGCACGTCGTGGTACTCAAACCAGTCGATGTCAGACGACAGCAAAGCAGCTTTCACCTCCTCAAACTTCGTCTTTCGGATAATTGCTTCAATCTTTTTCATACCTTCAACAATTTTAACACCTTATTAATAATACCTAAGTAACATTTTGTTTATTTCACGGTGCAAAGTTACGACGTTTTAACAACAAAGCAAAGACAAAACAAACAAAAAGAAACTAAAAATAAACAGAAAGTTGCAAAGTGTAAACTTTGCAACTGAATTTTCTTGCACTTTTCTTTCACTTTGAACCTCAAAAGTGCAATTTAGATACAAATTGTCACCTACCTCGACCAGTTCTTGATTCTCTCCAGAGCCTCATTCGTCTTTTCATGACTGCCAAAGGCGGTGAAACGGACATAACCCTCACCCGATGGGCCAAAACCGACACCAGGGGTGCAGACGACGTTGGCACCATAAAGAAGGGCCTCGAAGAAGCTCCATGACGACATGCCGTCAGGTGTCTTCATCCATACATAGGGAGCATTTTCACCACCATAGCACTCGTAGCCAAGATGACGCAGCGTTTCCAACATTGTCTTGGCATTTTGCATATAGTAGCCGATCGTGGCCTTCACTTGTTCTTTGCCTTCTGGCGTATAGATAGCCTCAGCAGCTCGCTGACTGATGTAGCTACAGCCGTTGAACTTGGTACACTGCCTTCGCAGCCACAGCTGATTCAGCGGGATGCGCTCGCCCTCGAACGTGGCAACACTCACCTCTTTCGGCACGATGGTATAGCCACAGCGTACACCTGTGAAACCCGCCGTCTTGGAATACGAGCGGAACTCGACAGCACATTTCCTCGCCCCGCGAATCTCGTAAATAGAATGTGGTATCTTAGGATCCTGGATATAGGCCTGATAGGCAGCATCGTAGAGAATCAGGGCATCGTTCTTCAGGGCGTAGTTCACCCATTTACGCAGTTCCTGCTTGGTGATGACCGTACCCGTGGGATTGTTAGGATAGCAGAGGTAGATCACATCAACAGGACGCCCTTTGGGAAGTTCCGGCACAAACCCATTCTCTGCCTTGGTAGGCAGATAGCATACATTTGACCAGCGACCGTCACTATAAGTACCGCAGCGACCGATCATCACGTTGGAGTCTATATAGACGGGATAAATTGGGTCGGTGACACCGATGAAGTTGTCCCAGTGAAGCAACTCCTGGAAGTTGCCTGTGTCGGACTTCGCACCGTCATTGATGAAGATCTCGTCGATATCAAGATGGATGCCACGTGGCAGGAAGTCATTCTTCAGGATAGCTTCGCGGAGGAAGTCGTAACCCTGTTCAGGACCATAGCCGTGGAAGCCTCCTATAGTGGCCATCTCGTTGACTGCCTTGTGCATGGCTTCCGTGACGGCAGGACAGAGTGGCTGCGTCACGTCGCCGATGCCAAGGCTGATAACGTCGGCCTTGGGGTGCATCACCTTGAATGCGTTCACCTTCTTGGCAATGTCGGCGAACAGGTAGTTGTTCTGGAGATTCAGAAAATGAATGTTTACTAGTGCCATAGTTGTTATGTTGTTTGAAGTTTTATTTCACCGTCGAAGACAAATTCTGCCGGACCAGTCATCAGAACATGACTGTCACTCTCACGCAGTTCGATGTGGAGGGTGCCACCGTCCATGACAATCTGTGACTGACGACCAGCACGACCTGTGATGAAGGCTGCGACGGCAGTTGCACAGGCACCTGTACCACAGGCCTGTGTGATACCGCTGCCACGCTCCCATACACGAGTACGGATAACATCATCATCCGTGACACGGGCAAATTCGATATTGCAGCGTTGAGGGAAGGCGGGGTGATGTTCCAGAAGACGACCAGACTCACCCACTTGGTCTACATCGTCTGTGAAGATGACATAATGAGGATTGCCCATTGACACGAAAGTACCCTTGTCAAGACCACGTGACGTAACGAACTGCTCCGGATTCTCGAGCTGGGGTCTGCCCATATCGACGGTGACGCTCTCCACCACGCCATTATCGACGTGGAGGTGGAGCGTCTTAATACCAGAATTTGAAAGCAAACGTATTTGTGTTTTTGTTGTCAGACCTCGTTCGTAGAGGTATTTCCCTATACATCGCGACGCATTGCCGCACATCATAGCCTCTGACCCGTCGGCATTGAAGATACGCATGGAAAAGTCTGCTTCAGGTATCGGGGAGGCACCTATCAGCACCAGTCCATCGGAGCCGATGCCCTTATGACGGTCGCTCAATAGAACAGCAGCCTTGACGGGGTCGACGATGGGGTGCTCCATCACATTCACGTAGACATAGTCGTTGCCGCATCCGTGCATCTTGGTGAAAGGTATATTACTCATTCTTTAACTCTTTACTTTTTTACCTTTTCAGAAAATCGTCAACTTTCTTTGCAGTCTGCCTGCCACTGGCCATCGCACGTACCACGAGTGAAGCACCGTTAAGAGAGTCACCGCAGATGAAGACATTTGCCTGATATTCAGGGTGTTCAGGCTTGAGGAATCCCATCGCCAGCAGACAAAGCTCTGCCTTGATAATCTCCGGCTCGCCCTTCTCAACCATGATGGGACGACCTCCATTGGGATTGGGTTCCCAGTCGATTTCCTGTACTTTCACACCAGTCAACTTGCCATCTTTGCCCAAGAACTCCAAGGTGTTGATATTCCAGCGACGGGTACAACCCTCTTCGTGACTTGAGGTGGTCTTGAGGGTGCGGGGCCAGTTGGGCCAGGGATTCTGCGGATCATCAGGACCTTCTACAGGACGAGGCATGATCTCAATCTGAGTAACACTTTTACAACCTTGGCGGTGGGCCGTGCCGATACAGTCGGAACCCGTGTCGCCACCACCGATCACAAGCACATCCTTGCCCTTGGCTGTGATTCTTTCATCCTTAGAAAATTCCATACCAGCCAATACACGGTTCTGCTGAGAGAGCAGTTCTAGGGCAAAGTGAACACCCTTCAGGTCGCGACCAGGAGCCTTCAGGTCACGGGCCGTAGGTGTACCGGTAGCGATGACGGTCGCATCGAAACCGGGGAGTCCTGTTATCCCGGATTTACCTGAAATATCTTCGCCATAGCGGAACATGATGCCTTCTTGCTCTAACAGGCGGATACGGCGGTCGATAATGGCTTTGTTAAGTTTGAAATTGGGGATGCCATAGCGAAGGAGCCCACCTGCTGCCTCATTCTTCTCAAAGACGGTCACTGTGTAGCCCATCAGGTTGAGGTCGTTGGCAGCAGCCAGTCCGGCAGGACCGGCACCGATGACAGCCACTTTCTTACCGTTGCGGACGATGTCGGTATGCACCTGGATGTAGCCTTCGCGGAAGGCGGCCTCAGTGATGGCGGCCTCGTCTTCACGGTTCGTCGTCGGCTCGTGGTTGAAACGGTTCAGCACACATGCCTTTTCACACAGAGCAGGACAGATACGACCCGTAAACTCTGGAAAGGGGTTGGTGCTGTTGAGCAAACGGTAAGCCAATTCCCAGTCACCCTTATACAGGGCGTCATTCCACTCTGGTGCCTTGTTCCCCAAAGGACAAGCCCAGTGACAGAAAGGTACGCCACAATCCATACAACGCGAGGCCTGAAGCTTACGTTCGCGGGTGTTGAGCGTCTGCTCCACCTCGCCAAAGTCGTGGATTCTATCGTGAATCGGACGGTAACCCGCCTCTTGACGGTGTATCTCTAAAAATGCTTTCGGATTTCCCATTTTTATCTTTTTACTTTTTTACCTTCTTACCTTTTTACTTTTAGTAATCTCGCTGTATGTCGGCAATCTTATCTTGCAGTTTCTTAAACTGCTCCTCTTGCAACACACGCTTATACTCGATGGGCACAACCTGTATGAATTCATCGCAATAGTGGTTCCAGTCGTCAAGCATGCGACCTGCCAGAGCACTGCCTGTATGAAGATAGTGCTGACGGATGAGTTCGAGCAGTTCTTTGCGTGAGACACTGTCCTCAACAAGGTTGATCTCCACCATGTCCATATTACAGAAGTAGTCGAAATTCTTGCGCTTGTCCCATACATAAGCCACGCCACCACTCATTCCGGCGGCGAAGTTACGCCCCGTCTCGCCGAGCACAACCACGCGACCGCCCGTCATGTATTCGCAGCAGTGGTCGCCAGCTCCTTCGATGACGGCAATGGCGCCTGAGTTGCGAACACCAAAGCGTTCACCCACCTTACCATTGATATAGATTTCACCGGAGGTAGCACCATAAAGGCCCGTATTTCCTGCGATGATGTTATCCTCTGCATGGAAGTCCTCACTACTGCGGGCTGGTGGAAGAATACTGATACGTCCACCGCTCAGTCCCTTGCCGAAGTAGTCATTGCACTCACCCTCCAGCTTCAGGTTGAGCCCCCGAACTGCAAAGGCACCAAACGACTGACCTGCCGAACCCTTGAACTTGATATTGATTGTGCTGTCGGGCAGACCCGCTTCGCCATATTTCTTGGCGATGACACCACTGAGCATCGTGGTAACGGCACGGTCGGTATTCTTGATGGCATAGTCGAGCGTCACCTCTTCCTGGTTGTCGATAGCCGTCTGTGCTGCCTTGATAATCTCTTCGTCCTTAACACCGCTCACCTTGGTGAATGCGCCACGATCCCAGTACAATGCCTTATCTGTCTCCGGCTTATGCAACAGACGGGCGAAGTCAATGGTCTGCCATTTCTCTGCCGTTGCGTTTATTGCCGTATTACGACAATCCTTCACCTCTATCAGCTCCGTATGACCAATTATCTCCTTCAGACTATGGACACCGATTTCACTCAGATATTCACGCACCTGCTCTGCCAGGAAAGTGAAAAAGTTGACGACATACTCAGCGCGTCCCTCGAAGTGCTTGCGAAGCTCCGGGTTCTGGGTGGCCACGCCCATAGGACAGGTATTCGTATTACACTTTCGCATCATCACGCAACCCAGCACGATCAATGGCAACGTACCAAACGAGAACTCATCAGCACCGAGCATGGCCATGATGATGACATCCTTGGCAGTCTTCAACTGTCCGTCAGTCTGCAGACGCACCTGATGACGCAAGCCGTTGATGACCAGGGTCTGCTGTGTCTCTGCCAGTCCTATCTCTGGTGAGATACCAGCAAAGCGCATCGAGCTGGCAGGGCTTGCACCTGTACCACCCTCGGCTCCACTGATGACAATCAGGTCGGCCTTGGCCTTGGCCACTCCGGCGGCAATGGTTCCTACCCCACTCTCCGCTACCAGTTTCACACTGACGGCTGCCGTCGGGTTGATATTCTTCAAGTCGAAGATCAGCTGAGCCAGATCCTCTATACTATAGATGTCATGATGAGGTGGGGGCGAGATGAGCGAGATGCCTGGGATGGCGTTACGCGTCTTGGCGATGATCTCATTGACCTTGAAGCCAGGCAGCTGACCACCCTCACCGGGTTTTGCGCCTTGGGCCACCTTAATCTGAATTTCTTCTGCATTGACCAGATACTCGGCGGTCACGCCAAAGCGTCCGCTGGCAATCTGCTTGGTCTTGCTCGACAACGACACGCCATCCACTTCTGTGTGATAGCGGGTGTTATCCTCACCGCCTTCACCCGTATTGCTGCGTGTACCGAGTTTGTTCATGGCCAGTGCCAGTGCCTCATGAGCCTCAATACTCAATGCACCGAACGACATGGCACCCGTCACGAAGTGCTTCACGATTGACTCTACCGGCTCCACCTCATCAAGAGGCGTAGGAACCGCCGCCTTCTTCCAACCGAAGAAGTCTCGAATGAAGATAGGACTTTCCTTCTCATCCACCTGGGCTGCCCATTCCTTGAACTTCTTGTAGTTTCCAAGCCTGGTTGCCAATTGCAGATGCGCGATCGTCTCTGGATTCCAGGCATGCTTGATGCCATCTTTTCTCCACGAGAACTGGCCGTGGTTCGTCAGGTGTGTCACTGTGTCACTGCAACTTACAGAACGAGCTTGCTCGTGCAAAGCTATTTGGTCGCGGGCTATCTCCTTCAATCCGACACCGCCGATAGTGCTCACCTCAGTACCGAAATACCTTCTCAACAGGTCTTCGCTCAGTCCGATACTCTCAAAGATCTTCGCACCTCGATAGGAACGGATGGTAGAGATACCCATCTTCGACATAATCTTCTTCAGTCCCTTGTCTACGGCTTTGATATAGTTCTTCTCTGCCGTGGCATACTCCTCCTGAATCTTGTGGTGCTTCACCAGATTGTCGAGAATGGCGAAGGTCATATACGGACAGAGCGCACTGGCACCATAGCCCAGCAACAGGGCCGCATGCATCGTCTCACGGATCTCACCGCTCTCCACGATCAGTGCCGTCTGTACACGCTTACCCACGCTGATCAGGTAATGATGCACTGCCGAGACAGCCAGCAACGAAGGAATAGCCGCATGCCTTTCGTCGATGTCACGGTCGGTGAGGACAATATAGTTCACGCCCTCGTCGACACTCGCCTCAGCCTGATGGCAGAGGTCATCCAAAGCCTGTCGCAGACCATCTTCACCCTTCTCAATGTCGAAAAGCATGGCGAGCTTCTGAGTCTTGAAACCCTTATACCTTATATTACATAATATATCCAGTTGTGTGTTCGTCAGCACGGGCTGTGGCAGACGCACCATCTTGCAGTTCGACGCATCTGGCGTCAGAATATTAGTTCCCACGGCACCGATATATTCCGTCAAACTCATCACGAGTTCTTCGCGGATAGGGTCGATGGCGGGGTTTGTCACCTGCGCAAACTGCTGACGGAAGTAGTTGAACAGCACCTGCGGACGGTCACTGATCACTGCCAGCGGTGTGTCATTGCCCATGGCGGCTACCGGCTCCTGACCTGCTGTCGCCATCGGCACGATAGTCTTATCGATATCCTCCTGACCAAAGCCGAAGGCTACCAGTTTCCGCTCCAGGTCACTTACGTGGTTCTCAACATGTCTTCCGCTCTTGAGCTTCTCCAACTGTACACGGTTCTCGTTCAGCCACTCTCGGTATGGATGAGCCTTGGCCAACTGTTCCTTGATCTCACCGTCGTAGTATATCTTGCCTTCCTGCGTGTCGATGAGTAATATTTTTCCTGGCTGCAGACGACCCTTCGACACTACGTCACCGGGCTCAAAGTCCATCACACCCACTTCGCTGGCCACTACCATCATACCCTGCTTGGTGATAGTATAACGGCTGGGACGAAGACCGTTTCTGTCAAGCATACCTCCGGCATAGCGTCCATCGCTGAACAACAGGGCGGCAGGTCCGTCCCAAGGCTCCATCAGGATAGAGTGGTACTCGTAGAACGCCTTCAGGTCTTCCGAGATAGGGTTTTTGTCGTTGAAACTCTCCGGCACCAGGATCGCCATCGCCTGAGGCAGTGAGAGACCGCTCATCATCAGGAACTCAAAGACATTGTCCAGCGAGGCCGAGTCGCTCATGCCCTCCTGAACGATGGGACGCAGGTCCTTGATGTTACCCAATGCCTCACTGTTCAGTACACTCTCACGCGCCTTCATCCACCCGCGGTTGCCACGAATGGTATTGATCTCGCCGTTATGGGCCAACAAGCGGAAGGGCTGGGCCAGTTTCCATTTAGGGAATGTGTTTGTGCTGAAACGGGAATGTACCAGCGCCAGTCCGCTTGTAAAGTAATCGTTCGACAGGTCAGGGAAATAGCGTCTCAGCTGTCCGCTGGTCAGCATGCCCTTATAGATGATGTTCTTGTTCGACAACGAGCAGATATAGAAGTCCTCGTGGTCGATGCGGTTTTCTATTCGCTTGCGTACCTTATATAATATACGCTCAAACACGGGGACATCCTCATCGGATATTCCCGTCACGAAAATCTGCTTGATAGCAGGCTCCACCTCACGGGCAGCCGCTCCGAGCACCTCAGGGTTCGTGGGCACGGCACGGAGATGCATCAACTGCAGTCCTTCGCGCTCTATCTCCTCTATCATCACGGAGAGGATGCCCTGCTGCACCTGCTCGTCACGGGGCAGGAACACCAGTCCTGTGCCATATTTACCTTTCTCCGGAACGGGGATACCCTGCAACAGGATAAACTCATGGGGTATCTGTACCATGATACCTGCACCGTCACCTGTCTTGTCTCGTGTCTCAGCGCCGCGATGCTCCATGTTTTCCAATACCTTCAGTGCATTGTCAACAAGTTCATGGCTCTTGCCTCCGTGGATATTCACTACCATACCTACACCGCACGCATCGTGTTCGTAGTCTGGTTGGTATAATCCTTTGCTTGATAGTTGCTGTTTACTTTTTGTCATATTATTCTTGCTAAATCTTTCTTTTGTCTTGATTTCGGGTGCAAAGGTAATACAAAAAGTTATTAAAACAATCGTTTTTATAACAATATTTTTGTTGAAATTCGCACACAAATATCATTTTGTCTTGATTTTGGTTGTTTTTATAACAAATTGATAGTATAAGCGTTGTGGCTGGAGCTTGATAGCTTACACTTTGTTATTTCGAAGGAAATTTTTGGTTTAAAGTTGAAAATTTATGCATTTCTTTCCTAAGAACCATGTACCTTTGCACTCGAAAGCTTTCAAGATGACATGTATTATTAATAAAAGGTAAAAAGGTATGAAAAAGATTGAAGCAATTATCAGGAAGACAAAGTTTGAGGAGGTCAAGGAGGCCTTGCTCAACTCCGACATCGATTGGTTTGAGTACCACGATGTGCATGGCATCGGCCAGAGTCGTCAGGAAAGGATATATCGTGGCGTACAATATTCTACGGACGTGATTGAGCGTGTGGCTATTACGATTGTGTGTCGTGATGTGATACTCAATCCTACTATTAAGGTACTTCTCGAAGTGGCCCATACGGGTGAGATTGGCGATGGTCGTATCTTCGTGAGCGACGTCATCGACACCTGGAGCATCCGCACTGGTGAGCACGGCGACACGGTGCTGAGGGATAAGAAGTAGTTAAGTAATTAAGAAGTTAAGTAGATAAGTAGTTAAGGATAACAACAAACACAAAAACGATTATGGATACAATAGGATTATCACTTGATACGGTATGGATGCTGTTGGCAGCCATGTTGGTTTTCTGGATGCAGCCGGGTTTTGCGCTGTGTGAAGCGGGTTTTACGCGTAGTAAAAACACGGCGAACATCTTGATGAAGAACTTTGTAGACTTTATGTTCGGCTCACTCTTGTTCTTCTTTCTGGGCTTTGGCTTTATGTTCGGCAGCGAGGGTGCCGGTTTTATCGGAGCACCCAACTGGGGCGATCTGAGTTTCTATAAGGGCGATCTGCCGGTAGAAGGCTTCCTTATGTTCGAGACCGTCTTCTGTGCCACTTCTGCCACCATTGTGAGCGGCGCGATGGCTGAGCGTACAAAGTTCTCGATGTACCTTATCTATAGTGCGGTCATCTCACTGTTGATCTATCCCATCGAGGGTCATTGGACCTGGGGTGGTGGCTGGCTCTGCAGTGATGCCGCTGATGGCTTTATGATGAGGACCTTTGGTGACGTGTTTCACGATTTCGCAGGTTCTGCTATCGTACATAGTGTGGGTGGTGTACTGGCACTGATTGGTGCCATGGCTCTCGGCCCCCGTATCGGCAAGTATTCGAAGGACGGCAAGAGCCGTGCCATCCCTGGTCACAACCTGACGATGGCTGCCCTGGGTGTGTTTATCCTCTGGCTGGGCTGGTTCGGATTCAACCCCGGTTCTCAACTGGCTGCAAGCGGTGAAGTGAACCGTATCGCCATCTCACACGTGTTCCTGACCACGAACCTCGCGGCTGCTTCCGGTGGTGTGGCTACGATGTTCCTCACCTATATTAAATATGGTAAACCGTCGCTCTCTCTGACGCTGAACGGTGTGCTGGCCGGACTCGTGGGAATCACGGCAGGCTGTGACCTCGTATCGCCGATGGGTGCCGTCATCATCGGACTCGTCTGTGGACTGGTGCTGGTGTTTGCCATCGAGTTCATTGACCACGTGCTGCATATCGACGATCCTGTGGGTGCCTCGTCAGTTCACGGTGTCTGCGGTATCCTCGGCACGCTGATGACAGGCCTGCTGTCTACTTCTAACGGCGCCTTCTACGGTCACGGCTGGGGATTCTTCGGTGCTGAGTGCTTTGGCATTCTGGTGATTGACCTCTGGGCTGCTGCCTGCGGATTCGCCCTCTTCTACGGCATCAAGTTCGCTCACGGCCTGCGTGTTGACAAGCGTATTGAAGAAGAAGGCCTGGATATCTACGAGCATGGAGAGGCTTGTTACAACTAAATTAATTGTATTAGCAGGACAATAAATGGTGATAATTGTTGTTTATAAAAGAAAAAGGAATATGAAAAAGATGGTATTATTTGCTATGGGGCTGGTCATGAGCATGACCGCCATGGCTCAAAATGATATAGAGACCACGATTAAGGGCGATATTGTCAGTAGTTATATTTGGCGTGGCCAGGACTTGGGTAGTGTCGCCATTCAGCCAACTCTTGGGATAGGATATAAAGGTTTGTCGCTGACTGCCTGGGGCAGTTATGGACTGACCAATCCTGACGACGTGAAGGAGTTCGACCTGACATTAGGCTATACCCTTGGAGGTTTCAATATCGGCATCACTGACTACTGGTTCAGTGTGGGTCTTGATCCTGATGCCCGCTATTTCAAGTATGACGCCCACGGAACCAACCATATATTTGAGGCCACCGTTGGCTATGACTTCGGTCCTGTCGCCCTCGCCTGGTATACAAACTTCGCTGGCAATGATGGTTTTAATAAGGATGGTAAGCGCGCGTATAGTAGTTATTTCGAGGCAAACGTCCCATTCAAACTGGCTACGGTCGACTGGACTGCTACGGCCGGTGTCGTTCCTTTCGCCACCACATCATATGGTACAACGGGCTTTGCTGTCACCAATCTGTCGCTTCGAGCGACTAAGGACATTAAAGTGACCGACTCGTTCTCCATACCCATCTTCGGACAGGTGACGGGCAATCCCTGTTCACAGAAAGCATACCTGGTTCTCGGTTTCACGCTGCAACCTTAATCTTTTGCCAGGTCCCCCCCTCTCCTCAACTCGAACAGGAGAGGGGTTTTATGTTGATCTGCCATCCCTGATGAGAATGTAGCATGTGACACATTGCAGCGTGAGCCTTCCGTTTGGAAACAAAAAGAAAGATACTGGAGGGCCGGCGCCCTCCGATACTTTACATTTTGTCATCTGACGGCTTTTTTAACAATTGAAAGTCAGGACAACTCATTGGTGGAAATTGGAGAAATGATTAATTTTGCAGTCCATAAAAGAGATTCGTTTTTTATGGATACAAAGTACATATTCGTCACGGGAGGTGTCGTTTCCTCATTGGGAAAGGGTATCATCTCCGCATCAATCGGCAAACTGCTACAGGCACGCGGTTATAAGGTGACCATCCAGAAGTTTGATCCCTACATCAATATTGATCCAGGTACGCTGAACCCC
>OCTW011617009.1_pt1 | contig 20287 bp, 10 predicted proteins | sample 1539671 | NCBI WGS metagenome assembly OCTW01 (sample SAMN02144230, study PRJEB22623) | gut metagenome | biome: sheep rumen | host: Ovis aries | place: New Zealand
ACAATTCTCAATAGAGGTGTGACAAACAGTAGAAGTAAGGACTTCTATGATTTATATATCATCTATAAATTAAGATGGAATGATATTAATATTTCCACTCTTAAAGAAGCGTTTAATAATACGTGTAGATATAGAAATACTATTTTTTCTTCGGGACACGCGACCGAAATAAAGAATCAAATTGCAAATGATTTATCTATGCAGAAAAGATGGGAATCATTTTTAAAGAAGAATGAATTCGCCTCTGATATATCGTTCTCTGACGCAATTTCTGTATTAAACATTATTTTAGAGACAGTGCTTAAATAAGACATTCCTTATAGCCACCTTCATAAAATCGTGAATATAAACATCTTCAAAAAAGTAATAAAAACACGTATTTTTACGTACGTGTCTTGACAATCGAGGATGGCGGAGAAGGAGGGATTTGAACCCTCGCTAGGCTTGCACCTACTAGCAGTTTTCGAGACTGCCCCCTTCGGCCACTTGGGTACTTCTCCGTAGCGTTAGTAATCATATCGCTTTCAAGTGACCCAAACAAGCAAAGAAATCGATTTCTATTTCATAGAGAGGGGGAAGAAGTGGTAACATTAGTTAGGCCCTTGAAAGCCGCCTTTTCGTAATGACGTTTATTATCATCTTAGAAAATTTTATCGACCGACTTGTCGCCTGGCTTTCTCAACTTGATTGGGCGAGTGTTTTGCTATGGATTGCCATCGGTCTTGTGGCAGTGGTTTTGATCACTTTGGTCGTTACTTATTCCGTTTCTTGCGCTATGGATGAACATTTTGCCAAGACGATTGAATATGAGGCCTCTGGCGCTCGCGTCTATCGCATCGATTCGATCAATGACAATGTCACTTACTTTGATTTATCACGAATCTCACAGAAGAAAAACGTCAGCTTAAAACGGTTTTATTCGTCCTTCCCGGCAGAAGAGCAAGACAAAGTCCGTACTTGGGTCGAAAGCATCCTTTCCGGAAAGCAAACCCCCGATTTCTTACAAACCAACGTTTATCTCCGTTCCTCCAAGAAAAACACATCCTCCTATCTGAAAATCACCAAATCTGACCCTTCTAATGGTCTTTTGCATCTAGAAAGCTATCTCTTGCAGACTTCAACGAAAAAGAAAACCTCCTCGATTGCTCACCCATTCGTTTCCGAAAATCAGTTCGCGACTTCCTTAAAAGAACATGGCGCTTCCAACGGGACGACATTCTGTTTCTCTTTGAAACGCAAGAAAGTCGATGGTTACGACAACAACGTTCCTAGAACCGTCTGTTCCAAATTCCGCCTTGCCTTGGACCATTATCTTTCTGGCAACACAAAATTGATGAAACTTTCCGAGAATCAACTTCTCGTCTGCAATTTCGATATCAACGATCCCGAAGAAGCGGTGGCTTATGCTCTCCGAACCGTCAATGGAGTCAATAACGCCCTCTCTTCGAAACTCAAAAACAACGAACCGACTTATGTCCTAAAAGCAGGCGTTGTCTCCAACAAAGACGTCTATGGCGACCCCGATGCCATCATGGAATCTTCCCAAAGAACCTCCGTTCATGCCTATGAGACGGACAGTTCCTTGTCTTTCTACAAGAAAGGGTTTGACGATTTCACCAATTTCGATGTCTCCAAATATCGTTCCGAAGTGGAACGTATCATCTTCGATAAACGGATCAACAATTATTTCCGCCCTGTCTATGGCGTTTCCCGTCACTCGGTCTTAGGGTATATGGCCAAAGCCGTTCCTGATGCCGATCGCACTTCCTTCTCCACGATCGAGGAGTTGAAGAATTATGCCATCCGGGCGAAAGACCAAAACAATCTCTTTGGCTATCTCGCCAAAACCATCGTCTCTCGCTTTGTCTCGGAACGGCCACTTCGTTCCCAACGTCTCTTCTATCCGGTGATGATGAGAGAATTGCCAACCATCCCAGCGATTTTCGGGAATCTTCGCGGTGCCAAAGAGGCCAATATCATGTTCTTATTGCAAGAAAGCGATTTGAATTCTTCCGTCCGTTCCTTAGGGATGAATAATGTCATCAATATGCTGAAAGACATTCATGAGACCGGCTTTGCCATCGGCATGATCTTAAAAGGGAAGTCGCTTTCCGCGGACGATGCGATTTTGAAATTGATGGACATCTTCTTCGTCGATTTCCATAATGACGACACGGACTCTAAACATATGGATATGGCCATCCGTTCGCAACTACACGCTTTGGTGGAACGTTTACTAAAATACAAACGGATCTTCGTGGGCACGGATTTGCCTGATTGGAACGCGATTGAACTCGTTGTCGGCTCTGGCATCGATTATGTCGCCTCCGATGTCTTTGGCCCTTATCAAAGTGGTTTCGTCCCACTCAACGAAAAAGACGAGCTCCGTCTCAAGGAAATGAAAGGAAACAAGCAATAATATGGAAAAGAAAAATGAGGCTATCACCAGCCGCGATGTGGACTTTGCCAAATGGTACACGGATGTCTGCCGGAAGGCGGATTTGATGGATTATTATTCCGTCAAAGGATTTATCGATTACCTTCCCTATAGCTACGCCATCTGGGAGGAAATCCAAAATTACATGAACCGTCGTTTCAAAGAAAATGGCGCGGAAAACGTCTATGTCCCTATGGTAATCCCAGCCTCTTTGTTCAATAAAGAAAAAGAGCATGTGGAAGGATTTGCCCCAGAATGCCTGGTGGCCACCATCGGCGGAGGAGAGACTTTATCTGATCCTTTGATCATCCGTCCAACTTCCGAAGTGGTGTTCTCCGAATTATTCAAAAAACGTGTCACGTCCTATCGCGATTTGCCAATCCGTTATAACCAATGGTGTTCCGTCGTCCGTTGGGAAAAGACCACCCGTCCTTTCTTACGGGGCGCCGAATTCCTCTGGCAAGAAGGACATTGCCTTTTCGAGACGGAAGAAGAAGCCAGAAAAAACACCATCGACATGCTCCATGTCTATAACGATTGCGGAAGAGACCTTTTGGCCATCCCTTTCATCGTCGGCAGAAAAACCGAATCGGAGAAATTCGCCGGCGCGAAAGAAACCTACACCATCGAGGCTTTGATGCACGATGGAAAAGCCCTTCAAAGCGGGACTTCTCATTATTTGGGCCAAGGTTTCGCCAAATCTAGCGGCGTTCAATTCTTAGGAAGACAATCCGTCTTAGAGACCCCTTATCAGACCTCTTGGGGTGTTTCTACCCGTCTTTTAGGCGCGATCATCATGGTTCATGGGGATGACAATGGCTTAGTTTTGCCTCCTTATGTCGCCCCAATTCAAGTCGTCATCGTCCCGGTGAGAATGCAAACGCCAGGAGTCTTAGAGGCCTGCCATAAGCTCTTCGAAGAAATCAAAGCCTTAGGAATCCGTGTTAAATTAGATGATGACGATAATCGGACCCCAGGATGGAAATTCGCCCAATATGAGATGAAAGGCGTTCCTTTGAGAATCGAAATCGGCCCGAGAGATTTAGAAAAAGGAGAGGCTATCCTCACCAAACGTGTCAATTCCGAAAAGACAACCGTCAAACTCGATACCTTAGCTTCCTTGCTTCCGCAAATCCTCAAAGACATCCATGAAACGATGTATCAGAAAGCGTTAGAGAATCTCAATGCCCACATCACCGACGTTTCCTCACTCGAAGAGATGAATGATGTTCTTAATACCAAAGGCGGATTCGTCCGCATGGCTTATGATGGAAGTGCGCCTTCCGAAGCGGAAATCAAATCCAAAACCAATGGAGCCACGGCACGTTGCCTTTATCAACGTCTGCCAGAAGACACTTCCCTCCGTTGTCCGGTTTCTGGGAAGCAGGCTAAAGTCATTGCCTATTTCGCAAGAGCTTATTAATCCCATCTTTCCTAAAAAAGCAAAAGAATCACTGAGTTGGTTCTTTTTCTTTTACAATAAGATTAGGCTATGGGGCGGCTCGTTAAATGTAAAAGTTGTCTGAAGCCATTAATGGCAAAAGAAGGGACCAAAGTCTTTGTCTGTCCTTCCTGTGGGATGAAGCAAACCCTTCCTCTTTCCTTTGACCCTATTCTTCTTGATCTGATGGAACAAGCCACCCTTTATCGTAACAAAGGGGAATATGATGAAGCGTCCGCTGTCTTGGAAAGTCTCCTTTCCGATCATCCCCAAGAGCCGGAAATCTATTGGAATCTTCTTTTGGCCCGTTATGGGGTGATCTATGAAGGGGAGAAGATTCGCTTGGGAAGAACCTATCTTTCTTCCTTGCTGGAAGACCCTTTATATCGAGAATTGCTCCATCTTGCTTCCGAGGAAACAAAAGAAGAATATCGTCGTGAAGCCAAAGAAATCGCCTCTTTGCAACAAAGAGAAATCGTCAAACAGGAACAAGAAAAAAGAAACGAAGATTTCTATCAGCAGGCATTGAGCCTGAAAGAAGAGAAAGATTATTCGGAAGCAGAAGAGCTTTTTTTGAAGATTGGCAATTACAAAGATTCTAAAAAACAGGCGAAAGAATGCGTGGAACTTAGGAATAAGAGAATCTACCGCAAGGCAATGAATTGCATCCTCGATATGGAATATGAATCCGCGATCGCCCTTTTCCGTTCCATCCCAGATTATCAAGACGCCAAAGAGAAAGCCGAAGAATGTGAGGAATCCAGGAAAAAAGGAATCTATCGGAAAGCCAAAGGGTTGCTCGAAGAAAGAAAATACGATTACGCCATCGCCCTTTTCCAGACGATTTCGACCTATCGCGACGTAAAAGAGAGAATCGAGCAATGTGAGCAAGGCAAAAAGCAAGATCTTTACGATAAAGCCTTTGCTTGGAAAGAAGCGAAGCGGTGGGAGGAAGCCCGTCTGATTTTCGAAGGGCTGGATGGCTTCCTGGATTCCGCCTATCAAGCGAAAGATTGCCGATTCCGAAAACGGGAAGAAAGAAAAGAAAGAGTCTATCAGGCGGCTCTTCTTAGAGAAAAAGAATACCGTTTTGACTCCGCTTTATTTCTTTTTCAAGCCATCCCGACTTACAAAGATGTGACTGCCCACATCCAGCATTGCGAAGAAAATAAGCGAAAAGAAGAAATCTATCAAAACGCCTTGGCTCTTTCTCGTTCTTCGAAAAAAGACCCGGTTTTATTGCGGAATTTTGTCTTTTCCTTGCCGGTTCGTTATCGCGATTCTGAAATTTTGCGAAGCCAATTCGACGCTTTGCTTAGACAAAGAAGGAATAAGATTATAGCCGTTTTGATTGTTGGCATCTCCCTTCTTCTTTTGCTTGCTGTTATGATTCTTTTGCTCTATTTTCGAGGCCGTTAACGATGAATCCCCTAGATGATAAAATCGACATCCTTTGTAGCATCTCTTATCTCAACGAAACCATCCTATCCTTGCCCAACCTTTCTTCGTCAAGCCAAGAAGAAACCAGAGAGGCGGATCGAAAAATCGAGGAAGCCTATCAAGTGGATGGTTACGAGAAAATGAAGATGCCTTTAGATTCGTTTGCCTTATTAACCAACGAAGGACATTACGATTTTGTCCTCCGCCTATTAGAGACCATCCATTCTCTCTCTCTTTGGGTCAATCAGAGAATGTATCTAAATTGGGAAGAAGACGATGTTGCCTTCCTTTCTTTCTTGCTTCATCACCGAACTCTTTATTCTGATGATATGATTTCTGCCCATCGGCCCTTATTGCGATTATTGATGAAAGAGGCTTTGATTCCTTTCTTCTTGGATTCGAAACCCGAGGATCCTTTCTTTGACGATATGCGTTATTGGTTTCAGAAAAAAGGAAAAGATTTGCTAAGACGAATGGAGTTGGCGAAAGAAGGGGAAGAATTAGAAGAACATTTTCAGGCAAAAGAAAAGAATTGACCTTTTTTCGAGAAACGTCCTTTTAAACTAGACCTCTAATTTCACCGACAATCAAAACGTCAAAAAAGAAAAAATGAACGCTTCGATGGCGTTAGCTCAATATTTTTTCTTTCTTACGTTGAGCCCCTGTTTTTCATTGACTTGTTTGGCGCTTTGTCAGGTGAAAAAAACGATGTTTTTTATGCCAAAATAAGGGGGACGTTGCTATAATTTTGATATGAACGAGAACAAAGCGGGGATTTCCCTTTCCTTAACGGCGACGAAGATCGTCAATTACGTAAATTACCAAGCCTATCTGTTGAAAAAAGAAGCCAGTGGCTCCAACAAGGCGAATGCTTTTTCATTCCTGAAAATGGTTACCATCACCAACAATTCTGGGGAAGATATCCGCGATTCCGTTCTTCGTTTTGAAACCGTCCCTAATTTTGTCTCGATCGCGAATATCCATATCGGTTTGTTAGAGAAGGGCATCCGTCCGACCATTGTCAACCATTTCCAGATTTTTATTGACCCTCAAAAGCTTTATGAGATTTCCGAGACTGTTCCTGGCTCTTTAAGAGCCACATTAGTCTCCAAAGAGGGAAAACTTCTGGCGACTTCTTCGGTGAATCTTCGTTTTTGTCCCATCGAGGAAAGCGCCTCTTCGGATCGAATCGATGACATCCTTGCTTCTTTTGTTACCCCCAATGAGCCTGCCATCACCGAATTAATCTCTAAGGCAGCCGCCTATAAAAAAGAGAAATATGGGGATTCTTCTTTCGACGCCTATCAATCTCATGACCCCAATGAAATCTTGAAAGACATTGATTCTGTCTATAACACCGTGAAGGGGTTGAACCTCCGTTATGTGGTATCCCCGGCTTCTTATGAGAAAATCTTCCAACGCATCCGTTTGCCAAAAGATGTTCTGAAAGACCGTTTAGGGAATTGTTTGGATCTTTCTTTGTTGCTGGCTTCGATTTTCGAAGGGATTGGCTTACGTCCGATTTTGGTGACGTTAGGAAGCCATGCGATGGTCGGAATATGGTTAGATGAAGAATCCTTTGCCATGCCTCTGGAAGAAAATGGTCAAGTGGTGATCAATGCCGCTTCCAAAGGATTTGAACATCTTTGTGTCTTAGAATCCACCGCGGTGGTGGAAGGAAGCACGATGTCTTTCCAAGAAGCGAAAGACGCGGCTTATAAAACCCTTCAAACGGAAAAGAACTTCCATTATGCCCTCGATATCGCCCAGTGTCGTTCAGAGCTCCTTTACCCGATTCCTAGCCTCAAAGAAGAAAACGGCGTCAAATCCATCGTCGTCCCTTCTTTGGATGTTGGTCAGAATCAGCAATTCTCTGGCGTCGATTTTATGGCCAGACGGTATTTGCCAGAAAACTCTAAAGCCAAGAAGAATCGTTATGATTTCTGGGAAGATAAATTATTGGACCTTAATCTCGGCAATAAGCTCATCAACCTCAAAATCAAAGCGAACACAGTCCAAATCATGGTCGATTCTCCTGAGGATTTTTTCTCTTTCTTGGCCAAATACGATGATCGGAAGGTCACTTTGGCGGAAACGGAGCTTGTCGGTGATAACCAAGAAGATTTAAAAGGCATCCTGACCTTCCATGACCAAGCATCCAAACGGCAAATCAAAGATGGATTTGAGAAGGGGCGGATCATCTCTTTTAGCAAAGGGGGATTGAAACTAAATGCCACTAAATCCCTTTCTCGGAGAGCCAATACTTCCCTGGAAGAAAGTGGTTGCAACCCTCTTTTTATCACCCTAGGGCTGATTCGTTGGTATGACACGGAATCCAGCGCCTTGCATGGAACGGGGGCGATGTATGCTCCTTTGTTCTTGCTTCCGGTGAGAATCCCCCGGAGAAGGAATGGGGCTTTCTACACCTTAGAATACGATTTCAACGAAATTGACATCAATCACACCCTATTTGAATATTTCAAAGAAAATTATCATCTTGATTTCTCGCGCCTTTCCTCTTTGCCTAAGAAAGAAGACGGAACTCCAGACCTTCGCCTGATCTATAACGAAGTCAGGAAGATCATCGCCCCGATGAAGAATTGGCTTCTTTTGGAAGAGCCGTCGGTTCTTTCTCTCTTCTCTTTCGCCCATTTCGTGATGTGGAATGATCTCAAAGTCAACAAAGAGAAGATCATGAAAAACAAAATCGTCTCCTCTTTCGTGAACGGAGAAAAAGACTGGGTGGGCAAAAAAGAAGATGGCAAAAGATTAGACCAGAAAGTCAGGCCGGATGAAGTGGCCATTCCCCTCAATGCCGACTCTTCGCAGATTCAGGCCATTTTAGATGCCGAAAAAGGAGAATCTTTCATTCTGGATGGCCCACCAGGGACAGGCAAGTCTCAAACCATCGCCAACATGATCGTGAATTTCCTCTATCATGGCAAAAAAGTTCTTTTTGTGGCGGAGAAAGAAGTGGCTTTGGATGTGGTCAAACGCCGGCTGGATGATCTGATGTTAGGTCAATTCACGTTAGAGCTGGCGAATATTCAAACCCCAAAAAGCCAGGTGTTGGACACGTATTCCCATCTTTTGGCGATGGGTCCCTTGGCCGAGGATGAGAAATTTGATTCCTTGGCGGAGAATATCGAAAAGAATCGTTCTGCCTTGAATGAGAAAATCTCTGCCCTGCACGATAAAGGGGAATTCTTCCTTTCGCCTTATGAGGCGATTCTCATCTATTTGAAAAACGAGGAAGCCGGAGAGCCATATCGTTTTCCTTATGAATCGTTGGCCAAATTCACGTCAACCAATTATCAGGAGACTTTGGAATTATTAGGCAATATCGCCTCTCTTTCCGATCATTTCGAGAATTATCCTTCCTCTCCTTTCTTAGGGTTCCAAAATCGGATTTATTCGATGGAATATCGCAGCGCGCTGAAAGGGGAGTTGGAAGAATTGCTTCCGATTTTGCAATCCTTAAAACTCGATGTCTATAACCTTTTCCATAAGAAAGGCCTTCTTTTGGAAAGCAAAAACAACGCCGAAGGATATCGAGAGATCGTTTCGGTGCTACGAAGTGGGATCCAGACATGGTCGGAATGTTATATGGACGAAACCTTCGTGAAAAAAGAAGAAGAGATCAGACAAGCAATCCAGCTGCGAACCGACATCTTGAAGACCAAGGAAAAGATTCTCGTCTCTTATCAAGAAGATTTCCTAGAACGGAAAGGAAAGGAGATGGGCCAAGAATTAGAAACGGCTCATTCTTTGCCTTTCTTCCAGCGTCACAAAGCCCTAAAAGCCCTGCGGAGCCAATTAAAGCCATACGCCAAATTCAAAGATGCCTACAAAGGCGATGCCTTAGAGATTGCCATCTCCGATCTTACCCTTTACCAACGCCAGATTCAGCGATTTGACTCTCTTGATCCTTATGTTCGTTTCCTTTTGGGCAAGCACGATTTCCTCCATTGGCCGGATGGAGAGACGATTCTCAAACAATTCGAAGCCACCTTAACCATCGCCAAACGAGCGATTCTCCTTGATTTTGCCGAAGGGAAGAAAGAAGATGGCGGACGTTATTTATCCGATTTGGACCAAGGCTCCCTTTTCGGCGGCACCATCAATAAATTTTTCCGTGATTTCGAATTTTTCTCCAAAAAACGCGAGACTTTGAAATCCTTGTACCAATTTGATTTGGATCTCTATCCGGACAATGCCCAATATTACGGTATCTTATATACGAAAATCCGTTCTGCTTTGGGCTCCTTGGGCCGTTTAGCAGAATGGTCGAGTCTCTTAACTATGCTCGATCGGGCCGAAGAATACGTTTCCCCTGGCTATCTCGCCCTATATAAGCAAGGAAAAATCAAGGATGCCTTATTGGTTTCGCATTTTGAGAAATCCCTTTCTTCTTCCTTGATTCTTTCCACCCTCAAAGAAAGGAACATTTCCACCCTTTCTAGTGAGGAAATGGACAACATGGTTCGAAATTATGCATCCGATTTGGAAGAATTCGCCTCTTTGACCACAGCCGTCACCGCGGCAAAGATTTCTTCCTCTTTCCCAAGAGATGCGATCAATTACGCCCATTCCACGATGGCCAACCAATTGGCTAAATTGGCCCGCAATGGTGGCAGGGGCGTCTCCCTTCGAGCCATCTTCCATAATTACAAAGACCTCATTCAAAGCCTTACCCCATGCTTTATGATGTCCCCGATTTCGGTAGCTCAATTCTTAGATATCGACGATTATCAGTTCGATGTCGTCATCTTTGATGAAGCTTCTCAGATTCCCACCTCCGAAGCCATCGGGGCCATTGCCAGAGCCAAATCCGTCGTCATCGCCGGCGATGAGCAACAAATGCCGCCGACTTCTTTCTTTACGACCACGATCGGCTCCAACGACAACGACGATCTGACTTCTTTTGCTTCCTTAGACGAAGACTTGGAATCTTTGCTTGATGACGCGATTGTCTTGGGACTTCCGAGGAAACGTCTCTTATGGCATTACCGTTCCCGTCATGAATCCCTGATTGCTTTCTCTAACAACAAATTCTATGGAAACAACCTTTATACTTTCCCTTCTCCGCGGAAGGAGAGGGAATCTGTCTCTTACCATTATGTGAAATCCACTTATGAAAGAGGGAGAGGCGTGAACCGTGCCGAAGCCAAAGCGGTGGTCGCAGAAATCATCCGCCGTCTTTCAGACAAAGAATTACGGACCCATTCTCTTGGGGTGGTGACTTTCAATGAGGCCCAGCAAAATGTCGTGGACGATCTTTTGGACAAGGAATTGGCCAAAAACCCAGATTTAAATCTTGAGCCGGGAGGAGAGAAAATCTTCATCAAGAATCTCGAGAACGTCCAAGGCGATGAACGGGACGTCATCCTTTTCTCAACTACCTATGGACCAGACAAAAATGGGACTCTATCTCTCAATTTTGGCCCGCTGTCCTTAAAAAAAGGAGAACGAAGACTAAATGTCGCCGTCTCCCGAGCAAGAGAAGAAATGATGGTTTTCTCTTCGATCGATCCTGCCGAAATTCGCGCCGAAAAAGCGAAAAACGATGGGGCCGCCTACCTCAAATCCTTCCTTTATTTCGCAAAATACGGATATGATTATCTCCCTCGAAATGCCGCGAATCTATCCTTTGGCGAAAGCGAAGGAATCGGACATTATCTGGCCGAGGATTTAAGAAAACTGGGCTACGTGGTCAGCGAAAATATCGGCGAATCCACTTTCAAGATCGATGTCGCCGTCGCTTTGAAAGAAAAGCCGAACGAATATGTCTTAGGGATCCTTTGCGACAACGAATCTTTTGCCAAGATGACCTGTCGGGACCGCCATGTCAATGAGCCCAATGTCTTGAACCGTCTTTCTTGGAAACTTTATCGCGTCTATTCGGTCGAATATATGGACCACAGAGAAGAAGTGATTAAAAAAGTCGTTCAGGCCATCAATGAAGCCATCTCCCATCCGGAAGAAAAACAAAACACCCTTTCTAAACCGAAAACCCCTCTGTTTATCAAGCAACCCGTCAAACGAAATTCGATCCCTTATGCGATGGGCAAATACCATTACGAGACCGAATTCGATTTAGATGACTTCATCTTGGAGGTCATTCAAAGCGAAGGCCCGATTTCTCGCGAGCTTTTGAATCTCCGCCTTCGTGAGGCAATGGGGGTGCAACGGATTGGCAGCCGGATGAAAGACAAAGTCGAACGTGCCCTTTATAACATCGGGAAAGCCATCCAAAGTTTCAAAAATGGGGAAGTTCTCTTCTACGCGCCCGCTTCCTTTGACGAGACCAGATATCGGAATTATCGCATCGACCTAGAACATTCTTCCCAACGCACCCTCACGGATATTTGCTATGCGGAAATCGCTAATGCCTGCGCCGATGTTCTCCGTGAGCAAGGGGCGATGAACATCGATGATTTAGCCAAACAAGTATCCTTGCTATTTGGTTATAAGACACTTCCTGTGAGCAAAAACACCTATCTTCAGAAAGCGATTCGTGACAGCAATTGCAAACGGAATCGGATCATCATCAACGAAAACCAAGTCGCTTTGGCCCCATAAAAGGCAAAAAGGACTTTCCTCATCAGAAACAATAAACGTATATCGAGGAGGTTCCTATGGACGAATTCAAATTAAATCCCAATTATGCCGAGCGGGAGAAAACTTTGATCGCGGATTTTATCGATCGTTTTCTTCTGCCTGCCGCCTTTGAAAAAGTCGCTTCTTTGAAAGTGACCTGCCATCTTTCGAAAGAACCATTGCCGTTCAAAAAAAGAAAATCTCTTTCTGCTCGCCTAATTCATCCAAATGAAAAATGGGGCAATCATGATTTCACCTGCGCTTGGTTCCATGTCAAAGGAAAGATTCCTTTTGGTTTGGATTTGGAGAATTTGCTTCTTAATTTCCAATGTGGGGGAGAAGCCCTTCTCTATGACCAAGAAGGGAACCCCATCAAAGGGTTTTCCGATGGGGTGTATGCCTTTTCTTCGCCGGAATATCGTTATCTAAAATGCCATTATCCATTGAAAAAACTGGTTCATGAAGGGAAGGTCGATCTTTGGCTTGACGCGGGAGACAACATCATTTTTCCCCATCGTTTCCCTCACCCAGGGGTTTTCCAAGAATGCTGTCTCGAAATCGAACACCCAGAACATTCTTCCCTTCTTTATGATATCGAAGTCTTGTGGGATTATTTGACCCATGCCACCAAAGAAGACCCTTATTTTGGGGAGATCCTAGAAGGTTTAAGAAAGGTTCGCGATCTCTATGTCTATGATTGGCCAGAGAAAGAGAAAAAAGGCAAAGAAATCACCAACCGTCTCCTTTCCTTGCCTTCCTCCAGCGATTACACTGCCTATGCCGTCGGGCATTCTCATTTGGATTTGGCTTGGCTTTGGCCATATCGGGAAAGCAAAAGAAAGGCCATACGTACGATCTCCAATGCCCTCGATTTGATCAAAAAATACCCGAACTTCGTCTATTCTCTCTCACAGCCTCAGCAAGTCGAATGGATCAAGGAAGAAGCCCCGACGCTTTTTCAGGATCTTGTGGTGGCAGAGAAAGAGGGAAGAATCGATTTGGTCGGTGGAGGTTGGGTGGAGCACGATGTCAATAATGTCGGCGAAGAGGCTTTGATGCGGCAGATGCTATTGGGTCAAAAATTCTGGAAAGAACATTTTGGCCATTATGCCGAAGTCGGCTGGCTTCCTGACACTTTCGGATTCAGCCCTTCCTTGCCAGAAGTGTTGAAAAGCACCAACCAATTCTATTTCCTGACTTGTAAAATGAGCTGGTCGTGGGCCACTTTATTTCCTTATTCGACTTTCCAATGGAAAGGGCTAGATGGCTCTAGCGTCCTCACTCATTTTGGACATGGGCCGAACGGTTACCACGGTTTTTGCTCTCCTAGCGAATTCTTGGCCATGCCTTCGAATAATTTGGAAGAGCCTATTGTTATGCAAGGTTTGTTGCTTTATGGCAACGGCGATGGAGGGGGAGGTCCTTCCGTAGATATGGAAGAAGGCTTGTTACGAATGGACCATAACCTCAATCTTCCTCATATCTTGCAAGAGAGAGCCACGACTTTCTTCCATGATTTTTCCACCCTATCCCATTCTCTTCCGACTTATCAAGGAGAACTCTATCTCGAGGCTCATCAAGGAACCTATACCTCCCAATCGAACCTCAAACAATGGAATCGAAGATTGGAAGAGAAACTTAAAGTGGTGGAGATTTATTTGGCCGAGCAGGGACATTTTGAATATGACGCCGCTTTGAAAGAGATCTGGAAGCAATTTCTGCTTTATCAAGTCCATGATGTTTTGGCAGGCTCTTCCATCGCCAGGGTCAACGAAGAAACCGAAAAGGGATATCGGCAATTGAATCAGAAATTAGATGCGATCATGAAATCCGCCTCGGAAGACAATTATTCTCCGACATACAAAAAAGGCTATTACGTTAGAAATTTTTCCCAATATCCAACCCTCCATGAGGAAAAGAAGGGCAATTGGTATTATTCTTTCAGCCTACCGGCGAATGGAAACAGCAACGTCTTTAGAAGATTCAAGGGGAAAAGAATCGAAAATCAGAATTCTTTGGTGACGAAGAATTTCATGATTACTTTCGCCGAAGATGGCTCTTTCTTGACTCTGGTGGACAATGAAACGGGGAAAGATGTCTTGGAAGGATATGGCAACAAACTCCGTGTCTTTATCGATGGCAAAGACCCAAAATATGCGAATTGGAATCTCTTAGACAATTATCGAAATCAGCCTGAGCAATATATGAAGTTGCAAAAACGAGGCATGAAACGTTATGGTCCAATCATCGAAATCAATGACACGTATGCCTTTAAATCCTCTTTCTTAAGGCAGACCATCCTCATTAACGACGATTCTCGAATCATCAAAATCCATCATGAGGTGGATTGGCATGACGATGATTATCTTTTAAAGGCCTGTTTTGCGGTGCGAGGGATGCCTCCGAGGGTAAGATGTGACACTCAATTTGGCTATCATGATCGTTCGACTTTGAATGACACCCCCCATCGGAAAGCCCAATTTGAATGTGCCACCTACAAATGGATCGATCTTTCTTATGAAAATTGCGGAGTTTCTTTCTTCAACAAAACAAAATCCGGTTTCTACGCCAAAGAAGGGAAAGTGGAGCTTTCTTTGCTTCGCAGCGCGAATTACCCTTGTCCTCATATGGATCAGAAACCGACTTCTTACGATTATGCGATTTATGTCCACAATTCCTCTTTCGCCCATGCTCATGTCGACGAATTAGGAAACCTCTTCAATGCGCAAGTGCTTTATTTCAAAGAAAATGAAGACCCTAAAAACACCATATTCGTCACCAACCCATCGATTGTGATCTCTTGCTTTAAAACGGCATATTCAGGGGATGGATTAATCGTTCGCCTTTATGATTCCAGCGGCTTAGGAGGAAATTGCGCCCTTTCGATTCCGGCCTCTTATAGCAAAGTCACTTTGACGAATGCCTTAGAGGAGCCGATTGACACCATCGACCCTCATGAAATCCTTTTCCGACCATTTGAAATTAAGACGATTTGGATTCATTGATTTTGAAAATCAAAAGAAATTAATGCGAAAAAAACTCTTTTAGTGTATAGTTACTCTTGCACGGAGGCATACCCAAGAGGCCGAAGGGGACGGTTTGCTAAACCGTTAGATCGGGCTTAACCTGATGCGAGAGTTCAAATCTCTCTGCCTCCGCCATCATCGATTGTCGAGACACGTACGTAAAAAAACGTGTTTTTTATTTTTAAGCATTATTTGATATATTTGGTCTTGTGGAAACAACTTTATTCAATTTGTAACCGGACACATAAAAGCCCAGTGAAAAACTGGACGGACACGAGGTTTAAACCTATTTCACTATATAGAGGAAACAGGGAGAACATAACAATCTTCACCAATTGAATAAATCGCGTGAGTAGTACACACTATTGCGTTTTTGGTGCGTCTAAGTTTTGTTGATTTGAATAAGTCAAAGGCTTTTATATCGTCCTTTTTATATGTTTCTCCACTTTTTAATTCCACTAGAGAAATATTACCGTCGGATACAATCACTAAATCAACTTCATCCTTATCAAAGGTTCTAAAATAATAGAAAGATGCATCGACATCCTTGTGGTTGTTTTTGTAACTTTTAATTATTTCATTGATAATATAAGTTTCAACGATATGTCCTTTTAAATAAGAGTTTTTTAATGTCTCTGGAGAATTAACTCTTGCCAAATAACACGCCAATCCTGTATCGGAGAAATATACTTTTGGTCTTTTAACAACCCGTTTAGAAACGCTTTCTTCATAATATGGTTGCAATAAATGGATTATATTTCCAGCTACCAAAACACTAATCCAAGATTGTACGGTTTTCATATCTATCCCAACTTCTTTTGCTAAATTGTCATAGATTAATTCTTGACCAGTAAGAGAAGCTAATATTGTCATAAAATTAATGAATTTTTGCTTGTCTTTTAAAGTTATTAAATCCGAGACGTCTCTTTCTAAGTAAGTTGTTACGTAATCCGCATAAAACGAACCAGCATCCAAATCCTTATTATCATAAAGTTCCGGATAAAAGCCTCTTACAATGTATTCATAAAGGCTATTCGTTTCAATCATATATGTTTTACATCTTTCGTTAATATGATTGATATCAATTACAAATGGTTGTTCAGAAACATTATTAATCTCACTCATAGATAATGGTTCCATTGAAATAAGACCAACTCGACCAGACATAGACTCAGTGATGCCTTTCATAAGTTTATAGGCTTGAGAGCCTGTCAAAACATACAAACCTCTCTTTTTTCCAGACTTAATAAGAGCATCCACTGTACCTTCTAAATAATCAAATAGTTCTGGAGCTTTCTGTATTTCATCAATAATATATGGAGCTGGATGAAGAGATAAAAATTCAGCAGGATCATTTTTGGCTGCGTTTCTAACAAGTGGATCCGCTAAAGAAACATATCCGAACCCTAAATCTTTTTCAATTAAACCACATAAAGTCGTTTTTCCGACTTGCCTAGCGCCTGTAATAACGGTAACCGCTTTGTTTTTAATTGTTTTAATAATTTCTCGATAAATAGTTCTTTCAATCATTATTTTTACCTCAACTATATTATATTTCGTAATTTTTGGAGTTCAACTCCTAATTTTTCATAAATACATAGTAAGTGAAATCACTAAATGTGTCGAAAATAGTCGCGGTTTAGCTGATTCATGTACAGACAATTGGACCTTAAAATGTATTAGGGTACCGACAATTGGAGACATCCTTAATTGAAAGACACGTACGTTAAAATACGTGTTTTTATTATTTTTTGATTTTTAAATCATTTTCTCTTTCTCAGTTACCAAGAAAACTGTTGTTAGGACCATCCTTTAAAACCTTTAGGAAAATGGACGGACACGAGAATTGAACCCACATCTCCAGTTTGAAAGATGAATCATTCATTAAGTAAAAACTTTTTTAGTGGAACAACCTTGATTAAAAAACCATCGATTTCGATTGTTTTTTCCTCTTCGTAAGTAACAATTATCAAATTTGATTTGGAGTGATCGGTTTTAGCAAAAGCGATTAAATTGCTGACTTCACGATCGTAAGCTTCTTTTTCGTTGATTGAATACGATACTTGAATTGCGGTATTAAGTTCAGAAAGGAAAAAATCAATGTCAGCTTTATTACCTTTAAAATAGTAAAGGCATTCTTTGTGAGTTCTATATAAGTGTAGAGCGACAATATTTTCTAATAACGAGCTTCTTTTGTCGTCTAAGAAAAGATTTAATATTCCGTTGTCCATAAAATAATATTTCGGATTGCTATTCCTATCTAAAAAAGAAGCGCAGTAATTTTCTAGTGTGAATAAAAGAAATGCATCCTTGCAATATCCACAGTAATCGATAACTATATCCTTAGATATTCTATATCCTATACCAGTGATATTATTTTGAATTTTAGTAAAGGAAAGGTCTTGCTTCACCGATTCGGCAATTGTTTTAATCATCAGTTTGATGCCGTTTTCATTTCTTATCTTGTTATGAACGATAATGTCGTTATAAAGAACCTTTTGATAAATGCTCGAAACGCATTCCCTTTTGTTTTTAAAACTAACAGATTTGGGGAAACCGCCATTAACAAAATAATCGTTTAACAAACGATTAATTCGTCCAATCTCTTTGATAGAATATCCATCTTTAGATGCGTTATTAGCTCTTAAAAACTCATCAAAAGAATAGGTCATGATTTCCTTAGAAATGTATCTTCCGCCCAGCTTAGCTTCCACCTCTTTGGAAAGCATTTTTGCATTGCTTCCGGTAATATCGACTTTGTATCCTTGGTTTGCCATACGAATAGCAAACTTTTCCCAACCATCGATATTTTGAATCTCATCGAAATAAAAATAATGCTTTTTGTTTGATAATTCTTCCGCGACCAAAAGAATGTCATCAAAATCGTTAATGGTGAATCCCAGCAACCTTTCATCATCAAAATTAATGTAAATAATTTGATTCCAATCAACACCTTCGCTGATTAATTCTTGCACTCTTTTATAAAGCAATGTTGTTTTGCCGGCTCTTCTTAATCCCACTAATACATAATTAGCGTTTTTTTCTAAAACAACATCCCTGTCAATTATCACGGCATCTTTTATCACTTGATGCTGATCAAAGATAATTCTTTTCAAAGTCTCGCGATTCATAAATACCTCTTTGTCGAGTATATTCTACATTAAATACAAATATTTGTCGAGTATGCTAGACATTAATTTAATATTCGTGATGAAATAGAGCTGGTGTGTGCCGACAATTGAATTAAAAACACCTCGTGTGGTCGGACGCTTACGGGCAACCTTGATTGTCGAGACACGTACGTTAAAATACGCGTCTTTTTCTTGTTACTTTGACGATTTTTATTAAATACGATGTTTCTCTATTTCAGGATAGGAGCTGTATAGGGCTGCCCTTTAAACCCCTTGCGTGATTTCGAAAAGGTTGCGAAATTCGAGCCAAAAGGAGGATTTCATCGCTTCCTTATCGCTAAAATCCGCCTTCGTTATATAATGGGGAAGAGAAAAAACAAGGAGGCTAACTTCATGTTGGTTAACACAAAAGCTAGAGTTGGCGTTTTCGCCATCGCGCTTGGCGCCTATCTTCCCCAATTCCCTCAATTGGTGCCAGAATTCCAAGAACAATATGAGGCATTTAAGAAAACATTGCCCACGAGCGTGGAATTGATCGATGGAGGCATCGTCACCACAAAAGAAGAATCGATGGTCGCCGGAGATAAATTCCGTGCTGCCGATGTTGATTTGGTCATTCTTCAAATGCTTACTTATGCCACATCTTATAACATGTTGCCAGCCATCCGTGATTTGGATGTCCCTGTGATCGTGGTCAACGTTCAGAAGAAGGCTGTTCCTGATTACAAACATACGGATATCCCGACTTGGTTAGGAACTCTCTATGCCTGTGGTGCGACTGGAGAAGCGGTTGCCGATTTAGAAAGAGCGGGCAAACGCCATGCGGTGATCACCGGGGTGGTAGAAGGAGGGGACCCAGAAGTTCAAGCGGAAATCGAAGATTGGTGCAAAGCCGCCCAAGTCAGAAGAAGATTCCGTGACACCAACATCGCTCAAATCGGAAGACCATATCCTGGCATGATGGATCTTTATATCGATGAAACCAATCTTTATAACCGGATGTTCCTTTATACGAAACAATTCGATTGGGAGAAGATGTGGGCCATCGCCGATGATATCACCGATGAAAAAGCCATCCGCGAAAAGGCGGAAGAAATCCTCGACACTTTTGAAATCGAAGGAGGGGCTAGTGTTGAAACCGTCTGGGAGATGGCAAAATATGTCGTTGCCTTCGAAAAATGGGTCAAAGACGAGAAACTTGGATTAATTGCATCTCACTATGATGGTTTTGCCAAAGGAGTCGCCGGGAAGCTTGATTCGATGTTGATCCCAGCCTTCTCGATGTTAATCAAACAAGGGACCGCCTGTGCCGTAGAAGGCGATATGAAAGTCGCCATGGCGATGTCGATTTTAAAAACCATCGCCGGAACAGGGCAATTATCGGAGATGTATTCCATCGATTTCGACAAAGACGTCTGCATCATCGGCCATTCTGGCTCTGGGGATGCGGATATCTCCCAAGCGAGAAAACCGTCGATGAAAATCGTCCCTGTTTTCCATGGCAAAGCCGGTGGTGGATATCTCACCCAATTCTATCCTCCTGTCGGAGATGTGACTTATTTGGCCATCACGCAAGACAAAGACGGCCATTTCAAATTTGTCTGCGCAGAAGGCGTCAACGAACCAGGAGAAATCTTCACTTTTGGCGATACCAATATGCGAACCAAATTCTCCTGCGGGGCGAGAGAATTCGTCAACCGTTGGTCCGAAGCAGGGCCAACCCACCATATGGCAGCGGCCATAGGGAGACATATCCACACCATTCAAAAAGTGGCGAAAATCCTTAATCTTCCTTGCGAAGTCATCGTTCAATAAAACCAGGAAAGAACGGAAAAGCACCCCAATTCTAAAATCAGGGTGCTTTTTTCTATTTTGCCTCGACTTTATGGGTGATGAAATCGATGAAGGAATTGATGATTGGCGTCATTTTGGCGTTGCGGTTCCAGGCGACGACAATATTCAATTCCAAAGGGTTTTCGAACGGGATACCTACCAATTCTTCGTCACTCTTGCTCAGTTGATGGAAGAGAAAACCCCCATATTTGCCCGTGGCGATCAGTTCTCTCATCGTGGTCAGCTGGTTGGTTCTGATTTTGACGTTTGGGTTGATGTTGCGTTTCTTATATTCGTCAAAGACGATCTTCGCCTGCAGACAGTCTTGCTTCATGATGACCAATGGCTCATCGGCGATATCCTCGATATCTAGAGAAGT
>OCTW011614400.1_pt1 | contig 20283 bp, 16 predicted proteins | sample 1539671 | NCBI WGS metagenome assembly OCTW01 (sample SAMN02144230, study PRJEB22623) | gut metagenome | biome: sheep rumen | host: Ovis aries | place: New Zealand
CGTCCCTTCGGTAGCAAGCGAGCAGAGCTCGAGCGCTCGCCGTAGGCGACTAAAAATCAAGGCTTTCGCATGCTTGCGAAAGTTGAGTAAGCTTAGTCAATGTCGACGACGGTGATGCCGGCGCCGCCGAACTGCACGTGTTCGTCGCGGAAGTGGCTGACGTTGGGCACGGTGGCCAGATACTGGCGGATGAGCTGGCGGAGGATGCCTGAGCCCGTGCCGTGGAGGATGCGCACCCGCGGCATGCCCACCAGGATGGCGTCGTCGAGGAAGTAGGTGACGGCCTGGATGGCCTCGTCGCCGCGCATGCCGCGCACGTCGAGGTCCTGTCGGAAGTTGAGCTTGCGCGAGTCGATGGCCGAGCGGGTGCTGCTGGACAGGTTGCCGTAGCTGCCCACGATCTCGGCGTTGCGCTCCTCAGCCTTCGAGGCACCCTTGACGGGCTCCTTGGCCTCTTCCAGACGGTCGAGGCGCATCTTGGTGCGCATGCCTCCGAAGATGGCGGTGGCCATCTTGCCGTCGATGCTCTCGATGGTGCCCACGCTGGTCAGTCCCTTGATGCGGACGGTGGAGCCCACTTCGAGTTGAGAGTTGAGAGTTGAGAGTTGAGAGGTGGCTGGCGCCGTCGTTTTGTCAGTCGGTTGAGTGTTCGCTTCGCTGGCTTCCTGCTTCTCGTTCTTACGCTTTTCCTTGCGCTTGCGGCGCTCCTCTATCTGGCGCATCTTGCGCTCTATCTTCTCGTCGGTCTCCTTGGTGTCGATCTCGCTGACCTCCTGCTTGAAGGCGTCGAGCTCCTCGCGGATACGGCGGGCGGCCTCCTTCTCGGCCTGCTGCTCGCGGATCTCGCGGATGGCGTTCTCTATCCTGCGGTTGCTCTCGCGCAGCAGCTCCTCGGCCTGCTCCTTGGCGTGGCGCAGGATCTGTTTGCGCTCCTGCTCGATCTCCTCGATGGAGCTCTCGTATTTGGCGATGCGCCCCTCGAGCGACTTCTCGTGCTGGTGGATGGTCTGTCGCTTGCCCTCCCAGTAGCGCTTGTCGCGGACGATGTCCTGCAGGTACTTGTCGCTCTGGATATACTCCGAGCCGACGATGTCGGAAGCGTCGCGGATGACCTCCTCGGGCAGTCCCGTCTTGCGGGCTATCTCGATGGCGAAGCTGGAGCCCGGCTGTCCGATGCTGAGCTGGAAGAGGGCGCGCATCTCGTGGCGGTCGTAGAGCATGGCACCGTTGACGACGCCCTCGTGGTCGTCGGCAAAGTGCTTCAGGTTCTGATAGTGGGTGGTGATGACGCCGAACGTCTTCTTCTTCCAGAACTGCTTCAGCACGGCCTCGGCGATGGCGCCGCCGATCATGGGCTCCGTGCCGCCTCCGAACTCGTCGATGAGCAGCAGCGTGTGCTCGTCGGCATGGCGGATCATCTGCTTCATGTTCATCAGGTGCGACGAGTAGGTCGACAGGTCGTCCTCGATGCTCTGCTCGTCGCCGATGTCGATCATGATGTTGCGAAACAGGCCGCACGTCGACCGCTCACCCATGGGCACGCTCAGTCCGCATTGCAGCATGTATTGCAGCAGTCCCACCGTCTTCAGGCATACCGACTTGCCGCCCGCATTGGGGCCGGAAATGATGAGGAGGTGAGAAGTGAGAGGTGACTTCTCACTTAACATGATGTCCAGCGGCACGACCTCCTTGCCCTGCTTCTCGAGCGAGAGGGCCAGCAGCGGATGGATGGCGCGGATCCAGTCGATGTGGGGGCGGTCGAGCACCTGCGGCTCGATGGCCTTCGTCAGCCGTGCCAGCTGTGCCTTAGCCTGGATGAGGTCGATGGTGGCCAGAAACTGATAGGAGTCGAGAATCTCCTTCACGTGGGGGCGCACCTCGTCGCTGAAGACGGTCAGTATGCGGATGATCTCGCGGCGCTCCTCGGCCTCCAGCTCGCGGATGCGGTTGTTGGCCTCGACCACCTCCGTCGGCTCTATGAACACGGTCTTTCCCGTGGCCGACTCGTCGTGGACGATGCCGTTGATCTTGCGCTTCACGCCCGGGCTGACGGGGATCATCAGTCGGCCGTCGCGCAGCGTCGGCGCCGCATCCTTGTCGACGAGCCCGTCGCGCTGCGCCGTGTGCAGTATAGTATATAAGGTACGCGAGATGCTACCCTCCGTCTTCTGCAGCTCGTGGCGGATGCCGGCGAGGGTCATCGAGGCGCCGTCCTTGATCTTGCCGAACTTGTCGAGAATCGAGTCGATGCGCCGTATCATCGCGGGGAAGGTGACGACGCCTTCCGTCAGTCTGTGGAGGGCAGGGTAGGGCACGTCGTCGCCAGCCTCGTCGTCGGCGTCCCTGGGCGTCAGGTAGCTGACGATCTTGTGGATCGTCTCCAGCGAGCGCCTCAGGTCGTAGACCTCCTGCTCCTCAAAGTGGGTGCCGGCCAGTCGGATGCGAGCGACGGCCTCGCGCACGTCGAAGAAATATTGCAGGGGGAAGTCGTCCTTCGTCTCCGTCAGCTGGCGGAACTCGCGCACCTGGCAGAGCCGCTCGTTCACCTCCTGGACATCGTCCGAGAAGTCCAGCTCGTCCACCTTCTCGCGGCCCAGTGAGCTCAGGCAGCGCTCGCGCAGCAGCGTGCGAATCTCGTCAAAACCTATCTTATGTTCATAGTTGTTCGGGTAAATCATGGTGCAAAGGTACTATTTTTAGTTCATAGTTCATTGCCCTCAGCGCATAGTTTATAGTTTATTCCGTTAAAAATTGCAAATGGCCGCGCATTTTTCAATTCCCGATTCTCAATTCTCGATTTTAAGTCGTACCTTTGCATCCGCTTTTCGGCCAGGGAAGGATGGTAGAGTGGTCGATTACACCGGTCTTGAAAACCGGCGCACGGAGACGTGCCGGGGGTTCGAATCCCTCTCCTTCCGCAGAAGACATTTTGTTCGGCGGGGGAAGTCGCAGGTGCGGCTCCCCCCGCTTTTTTCTATGCGCATCATCAATGAGTCAAGAAAGATAATTCCGTAAAAATCATTTTCATAATTAAAACAAAACAGAACGACAATGAAGAAATTTATGAAGACGTCAGCCGTCGTGCTGACCAGTGCGCTGCTCATCGCAGCATGCGGCAACGCGGGCGACGCCCGCAAGAGTGGCGACACCAACGCACAGGATTCCGTCGCCAATGCCACCGTGGAGAAGGTGGAGGTGAAGGCCGTCGAGGGTCGCCGTAACTTCAGCGACAAGGTCGTCATCACGCCGCTGCCCGCCATCATGATTGCCACGTGGGACGAGGCCCAGACGCCCGACGTGATGATGGCAGCCTGGGGCGGCCAGTGCGGCCCGAAGCACATCACCTTCGAGCTCTCCAAGCACAAGACCACCGACAACATCCGCCTGAAGAAAGCCTTCACCGTCAGCTTCGCCACGAAGGACGACATCGCCCAGAGCGACTACTTCGGCACCGTCTCGGGCTACGACGTGCCCGACAAGGTGGCCAAGGCCGGCTTCACCGTCACCCCCAGCCCCAACGTCGATGCCCCCATCATCAATGAGTATAAGCTGACCCTGGAGTGCAAGGTCGTCACGTTCGACGAGGACGAGAACGGCGGTGCCCGCGTCGTGGGCGAGGTCGTCAACATGAGTGCCGACGAGAGCATCCTCGACGAGGCCGGCAACGTCGACCTCTCGAAGCTCCAGCCCGTCATCTTCGACTCGGCCAAGAACACCTATCGCGTGGTCGGCGAGAAGGTCGGCGACGCCTGGGGATCGGGCAAGGCCCTCATGGAGCAATAATCCGGGCCTGCTGCATCTACGTTTCAGAAATAAGGAAGCGGCGCTTTTTGATGGTAATATACCCCTATATTACTTTCAAAAAGCGCCGCTTTTAGTGACTGTAAAAACCTGAATTGGTACAATCAGCCTGTCCCTGTAGGAGGCGACGTGTCCCCACGTCGCACTTGCCGCAAGTGTCACGTGAGGACACGTGACCTCCTAAATCGTATCAAGTTATTTTTTAACGTTCACTTAGTATTGGGTATGTAAGGTCGGGGGGACGTCTTTCAGCCCTTGTCGGAGATCTGTTTGAGGCGGCTGAGGTCGAGAAACTGGATGCGGCGGCCCTTGATGGCGATCAGTCCCTCCTGGGCGAAGGCCGAGAGGGTGCGGATGGCGTTGCTCGTGGTCATGTTCGACAGCTGGGCGAGGTCGTCGCGGCTGAGGTAGATTGCGAGCGTCTGGCCGTCGGCCTCCACGCCGTACTTCCTGTGGACGGCCAGCAGCACCTCGGCCAGGCGGCCGCGGATGTGCTTTTGCGTCATTGACATGGTGCGCATGGCCGACGTGCCGAGCAGCTCGCTGAGCTCCTTGATGAAGCACATGGCGAAGGCGCCGTTCTCCCAGATGAGATGGAACACGAGCGAGAGCGGCAGCAGGGCCACATAGGCATCGTCGCTGGCGACGGCCGTGGTCAGCTGCGGCTCGTCGTTGAACGAGGCCTGACATCCGAACGTGTCGCCGGGCACGACCAGCCTGACGACCTGGCTGCGCCCGCCGACGCCCTTGCGATAGAGCGTGACGCGGCCGTCGAGCAGATACATCAGGTAGTATGAGGTGTCGCCCGTCTTGAAGATGGTGTCGCCCCGCTGATAGGTGACGACCTGGAGCGACTCCGCCATGACGGCACGCTCGGCCTCCGTCAATGCTTCCCAAAGGGGAGACATTGACTCCGCAACGTGTCGTACGTCAACGTTAGTCCAGTCTGTCGTGCTGCTTCCTAACATGTTGCAAATGTACGAATAAAATGTGAAACGTCCAAACTTTTTCCCGAAAACCGCCCTTTTTAAGCTAAAAAAGGAAAAAAAAACGGTGTTTATTTTGCCATACTGAAAAAAATGTGTACTTTTGGGCTGTAATCTAAAACGAATTAACAAAACGACGAAACAAACCTTAAGATTCAATATTAGGAACTATGAGTTATTTACGATTTGAGAAAGCCGTGATGACAAACTTGGAGGAGAGTCTGCGTCGCGAACTCCTCCGTACAAACCGTAGTGGCGCCTACAGCTCGTCGACACTCGTCGACTGCAACACGCGCAAGTACCACGGTCTGCTTGTAGTGCCCGTGCCGGAGATCGACGACGAGAACCACGTCCTCCTGTCGTCCTTCGACTGCACGGTCGTTCAGCACGGAGCCGAGTTCAACCTGGGCCTCCACAAGTATCAGGGCAACAATTTCAGTCCGAAGGGACACAAGTACATCCGTGAGTTCGACGCCTCGAAGGTGCCGACGACAACCTATCGCGTGGGCGGCGTGATCCTCAAGCGCGAGATCATCTTCCGCCACTACGAGGACTGCATCCTCATCCGCTATACGCTTGAGGACGCCCACTCGGCCACCACGCTGCGCTTCCGCCCGTTCCTCGCCTTCCGCTCCGTGCGCCAGTTCACGCATGAGAACTCCGTGGCCAGCCGCGAGTATCACGACGTGGAGAACGGTATCAAGACGTGCATGTATCAGGGCTATCCTGACCTCTACATGCAGTTCAACAAGAAGAACGAGTTCCACTTCCAGCCCGACTGGTATCGCGGCATCGAGTACCCCAAGGAGCAGGAGCGCGGCTACGCCTCCAACGAGGACCTCTACGTGCCCGGCTATTTCGAGGTGCCCATTAAGAAAGGCGAGAGCATCGTCTTTGCCGCCTCCACCAAGCCGCAGAAGACCAACCAGCTGAAGCGCCTCTTCCAGGAGGAGGTCGACGAGCGCGTGCCCCGCGACAACTTCTACCACTGTCTGGTCACCGCCGCCCATCAGTTCCACAACCGCCACGTCGCCTCGGGCGACCTCGCAAAGGCTGATGACAACGACGACCGCTACCTGCTGGCCGGCTATCCCTGGTTCAAGTGCCGTGCCCGCGACACGTTCATTTCATTGCCCGGACTGACCCTCGCCATCGAGGAGTCCGACTACTTCGAGCTCGTCATGAAGACCGCCGAGCGCGGCCTGCGCGAGTTCATGGAGGGCAAGCCCCTGAGCGTGAAAATCTACGAGATGGACCAGCCCGACGTGCCCCTCTGGGCCATCTGGGCCATCCAGCAGTACGCCAAGGCGGAGGGCCGCGAGAAGTGCTTCGACAAGTACGGCCAGCTCGTCATCGACATCGTCAAGTATATCGAGGAGGGCGGCCATCCCAACCTGCGCCTCGACGACAACGGGCTGCTCTACAGCAACGGCCGCGACCGCGCCGTCACCTGGATGAACTCAACAGCCAACGGCCGGCCCGTCGTGCCCCGCTCGGGCTATATCGTAGAGTTCAACGCCCTCTGGTACAACGCCCTCCGCTTCTGCGCCTCCATGGCTCAGGACCGCGGCGACGTCGCCTCACAGCAGCACCTCGAGGCGCTGGCCCAGACGACGAAGGAGTCGTTCGTCGCCACCTTCGTCAACGAGTACGGCTATCTGCTCGACTACGTCGACGGCAACATGATGGACTGGTCCGTCCGGCCCAACCAGATCTTCGCCGTCGCCTTCGACTATTCGCCCCTCTCGCAGCAGCAGATGAAGAGCGTCGTTGATATATGTACGCGCGAGCTGCTCACGCCCAAGGGCCTGCGCTCGCTCTCGCCCAAGAGCGGCGGCTACAACCCCATGTACGTCGGCCCGCAGACGCAGCGCGACTACGCCTACCATCAGGGCACGGCATGGCCGTGGCTCGGCGGCTTCTACATGGAGGCCTGCCTGAAGCTCTACAAGCGCACCCGCCTCTCGTTCGTCGAGCGTCAGATGGTGGGCTATGAGGACGAGATCGACTATCACGCCATCGGCACCATCTCAGAGCTCTTCGACGGCAACCCGCCCTTCCATGGTCGCGGCGCCATGTCGTTCGCCATGAACGTGGCCGAGATCCTGCGCACGATGAAACTGTTAGAGAAATATTCATATCAAAAATGAATTTAGAATTTAGAGTTTAGAATTTAGAGTTTTAGAATTTAGAGTTTAGAATTTAGAGTTTAGAATTTAGAGTTTAGAATTTAGAATTTAGAGTTGTCGGCTGACGCCGAGTAAGAATGATGAATTTAGAATTAACGGCCAACGATATAATTTTAATTCCTGATTCCTAATCGCCAAAGGCGAAAATTCTTAAATCTTAATTCATAATCGCCAAAGGCGATAACTCATAACTCATAACTCTTAACTCATAACTTCTAATCGCCAAAGGCGATAACTCATAACTCATAACTCTTAACTCATAACTTCTAATCGCCAAAGGCGATAACTCTTAATTCTAAAATCTTAACTCTAAATTGAAAAAGAAGAGAATATGAAAGTATTAATGTTTGGATGGGAGTATCCTCCTCACGTCTTTGGCGGACTCGCCACAGCCAATTATGGAATATCCGAGGGACTGAAGGCTCAGGGCGACATGGAGATCGCCCTCTGCCTGCCGCATCCCTTCGGCGATGAGAGCCAGCATGCCGCACGCATCATCGCCATGAACGCAGTGCCCATCGCCTGGCGCGACGTCGACCGCGACTATGTCGCACAGCGCGTAGGCAACACGATGGACCCCGACTACTATTTCCGTCTGCGTGACCACATCTACGCCGACTTCAACTACATGAACGTCAACGACCTCGGAGCCATGGAGTTCGCCGGAGGCTATCCCTCCAACCTCCACGAGGAGATTAACAACTACTCCATCATCGCAGGCGTCGTGGCACGCACCGAGGAGTTCGACATCATCCATGCCCACGACTGGCTCACCTTCCCTGCAGGCATTCATGCCAAGCAGGTCTCGGGCAAGCCCCTCTGCATCCACGTCCATGCCACCGACTTCGACCGCTCGCGCGGCAAGGTCAACCCGACGGTCTACTCCATCGAGAAGAACGGCATGGACAACGCCGACTGCATCATGTGCGTCTCGGAACTGACCCGTCAGACCGTCATCAACCAGTATCATCAGGACCCCCGCAAGTGCTTCACCGTCCACAACGCCGTCTATCCCCTGCCCGCCGAGTACGACGCCATCCCGCGTCCCGACCATACGGGCAAGGAGAAGATCGTCACGTTCCTCGGACGCATCACCATGCAGAAGGGCCCCGAGTACTTCGTCGAGGCTGCCAACATGGTGCTCCATCGCACCCGCAACGTCCGCTTCTGCATGGCCGGCTCGGGCGACATGATGGACGCCATGATTCAGCTGGCAGCTGAGCGCGGCATCGCCGACCGCTTCCACTTCCCGGGCTTCATGCGCGGCAAGCAGGTCTACGAGTGCCTCAAGGACTCTGATGTCTACTGCATGCCCTCCGTCTCAGAGCCCTTCGGCATCTCGCCCCTCGAGGCCATGCAGTGCGGCACGCCCTCGATCATCTCCAAGCAGTCAGGCTGCGCCGAGATCCTCGACAACTGCATCAAGGTGGACTACTGGGACATCCACGCCCTCGCCGACGCCATCTACTCCATCTGCACCAACGACTCGCTCTTCCAGTACCTCAAGGAGGAAGGCAAGCGCGAGGTCGACCAGATCACCTGGGAGAAGGTGGGCCGCTGGATCCGCACCCTCTATCGCCGAACCCTCGGATGGGAACAGGCCTGAAGTGAAGAGTGAAGAGTGAAAAGTGAAGAATTTGCTGCCGCAATAATGGGAGCGGAATCTGAAACTTGCTCACCCGGAAGTCTTCATGAAAAGAATATTAATAATCAAAGTTTAACATAAAAAAAACAGAGTGAATGTCAGAGAGATGCAGGAATGGCGGTAGCAAATTCTTCACTCTTCACTCTTCACTCTTCACTAAAAAGATTATGAAAACAATTTGCTTATATTTCGAGATCCATCAGATCATACATCTGAAGCGCTATCGTTTCTTCGACATCGGCACCGACCACTACTACTATGATGACTACGAGAACGAGCGCTCCATCAGCGACATCGCCGAGCGAAGCTATATGCCCGCCCTCAACACCCTGCAGCAGATGATCGCTGAGCACGGCAAGTACTTCAAGGTTGCCTTCTCGCTCTCGGGCGTCGGCATCGAACAGCTCGAGATGCACGCCCCGCAGGTGCTCGAGAAGCTCCAGGAGCTCAACGAGACCGGCTGCGTGGAGTTCCTCGCCGAGCCCTACAGCCACGGCCTCTCCTCGCTGGCCAACCCCGAGGCCTTCGCCCGCGACATGCAGAAGCAGGTGAAGAAGATGGAGGAATACTTCGGCTGCAAACCCACCGTCGCCCGCAACTCGTCGCTCATCTACAGCGACGACATCGGCGCCCAGATCGCCGCCATGGGCTTCAAGGGCATGCTCACCGAGGGTGCCAAGCACGTCCTCGGGTGGAAGTCGCCCCACTACGTCTACAACTGCAACATCGCTCCCTCGCTGAAGCTCCTCCTGCGCGACGTCGACCTCTCCGACGACATCTCGCTGCGCTTCAACAACCCCGAGTGGGAGGGCTATCCCCTCTTCGCCGACGCCTATGTCGACCGCATCGCCCGCCTGCCTGAGGAAGAGCAGATCATCAACATCTTCATGGAGCTCTCGGCCCTCGGCATCGCACAGCCGCTGTCCTCCAACATCCTCGAGTTCATCAAGGCCCTGCCCGTCTGCGCCAAGCAGCGCGGCATCACCTTCGCCACGCCCACCGAGATCTGCATGCGCACCAAGAGCGTCGGAGCACTCGACGTGCCCGACACCCTCTCATGGGTCGACGAGGAGCGCGACGTCTCCTGCTGGCTCGGCAACGCCATGCAGCGCGAGGCCTTCCAGAAGCTCTACAGCGTCGCCCCCCGTCTGCTCATCGCCAACGACCCGCGCATCAATCAGGACTGGGACTACCTGCAGGCTTCCAACAACTTCCGCTTCATGACCACCAAGCCCTCCAACGTGGGGCTCGACCGCGGCATCTACAGCTCACCCTTCGATGCCTTCACCAACTACATGAACATCCTCGGCGACTTCATCAACCGCGTCAACGCCCTCTATCCCCTCGACATCGACAACGAGGAGCTCGACTCCCTGCTCACCACCATCAAGAACCAGGGTGACGAGATCGAGATGAAGGACCGCGAGATCGAGCGCCTCAAGGCTAAGCTCCAGAAGCTCGGTGCCGACCCCGACGAGAAGCCCGCCCCCAAGAAGAAGGCTGCTCCGAAGAAGGCTAAGGCTGAAGCCCCGAAGGCTGAGAAGGCCGAGAAGGCCGCTAAGAAGCCCGCAAAGAAGGCTGCCGAAAAGGAATAAAACCGGCCGCCCCAAGCGCCACGCCTGCGTGACGCCCGCTGAAAGAAAAACCCCTCGCTCTTCTGTTACAGAGCGAGGGGTTTTTTCTTTTACAGCAGCCGCAGACGTTTTTAATCGCTCTCGGCCATCATTGCCCAGCCGCGCAGCATCGCCATGTAGTCCATGGCTGTCGGGCCGTTCTCCTGGATGGCCATCGCGGCGCCCAGCAGCATCCAGCGGGCAGGCTGCATCGAGGGGATGCCGAGCGGCTCGTCAGGTCCTATACCCGTCAGCCGGCTGACGGCCTCGATGTAGGCTTTCGTGTTGTTCTCTGACGGCGGAGCCCACCGGCTGACGATGCCTCGGATGGTATAGAGGCGATACTGATGATAGTACGTCCGTGTGAGCAGCTTGAAGGCGGCCCGCCATCCATATTCTAATTGTTTGAACTGGCAGAACTGCGCATCTGTCTGCACTTCTACAAGACCCTTCCATTGGTCTTTCGACCGCCGAATGTTCAGCGGGTTGTGGTTTCTGATTCCTCGTGGTAGCATAATTAATATTGCTTATGGTACGGTGTTATGGTGTTATGGTGTTACGGTGTTTCGGCGACAGTAATTGCCTCAAATCATATGGCCTATCTTTCTATACTTTGCCTTAGATGTACCATTATCGACAAAGTCTTCAATTTTCTCCGCTAAATGATCTTTAACAAGCCGATTGATCCTTGTGCGACCAGCTGCGCTATTATTTAGATTGAAACATCTCACAACATCGTCCACCGTGAACACCTCGGGCAGCCGCTCGAACCCCTCGATGGTCTTCTGGCGGCGCTGCACATTGGCGGCAGCCTCGCGCGTCTTGTCATCGAAGTACTTTTCTGCAAGAGCACCGAAGTAGTAGCGCTGGCAGGCATACTGTATGTTGACCATCAGCTCAGCCAGCCGCCAGTCGGTCTCGTCCGTCTCGAACGTTCCGCAGAAGAACGTGCCGTCCTGATGGATCTCCTTCCAGTGGCGCATGACGATGAAGGGAGCCGAGAAGTTCAGCCCGTGGTAGGCGCAGCGCTTCAGCAGCATCTCGTCGGCCTTCGAGTCGTTGTCCTTGGCGTCGGCCATGCGGCGTGCCGTCCACTCGTAGAGCTCGTCGACAATCTTCTGCAGGCTCAGCTCACCCTTCATGCGGTCGAGAAGGTAGGCCCATTGCTTCAGCCGTCCGTCGCTCTCGAAGTCGATGTAGCTCTCGCGTGCCATCATCTCGAAGTTGGTGGCCGGCAGGGGGATGCAGGTCAGTCGCGTGGCCAGACCCGACCCGAAGTTCTGTTCGTTCACCTTCTTCTTCAGCGCTATGGGCGTGCCCGTGTAGATGTAGTTCCACGTGACGTTAAAGTCCTGCATGATGGAGTCGACATTGGAGTAGGCCTGGCCGTCCTCCTCGTTGTGAAACGCCTTCAGCTCCATCGAGAACTTGTCGATCCATGAGCCGCCCTTCTGCACGCTGACCGTGTTGTCCAGTTCCGTGTCGAAGGTCAGCATGTGCAGCTGCATCTCCTCGCCGTCGACCACCTCTACCGCGTTCACCATGTCCTGGATGAACTGGGCGTTAGAGGTGCGGGCGGGGTGCACCCTCACCACCACCTTCGGCTTCGCGGGTTTCTCCTTGTTGGCACCCTTCGTCTTAACAAGTTCGCGATAGGCGTTGATGGCCTCCTTGCCAGTCTTGTCAGCCGCAACGATGGGAGCTGCCAGCAACTTGAACAGGCGCGTGGCGAACGACTTTCCGCTGGCGGGATCGCCGATGATGAGCACCGAGCAGTTCAGGCGCCTGAGCTCCTCCGGGCGATGATAGAATCGATAGGTGCAGCGTGTCATCAGCGTCATGAGCAATCCGCCCGCCACGAACATAGCCGCAGGGTACTGGTTGCGCCTGAGGCCCTTGCAGATGTCCTTCAGCAAGGGATAGTCCTCGCTCAGCGCCTCAATCTCTTGGCCCCACGTCTCCAGCTGTGCGTCGAGGTTCTGAGCTTGCAGGTCGGTCGCCTCGCGCCTGCCCACAATCGCGCGCATCGCCTTCGAGAGACCCTTCGGCGGCTCCTTGCAGGCCGACTCCACGATGCGCTGCAGCTCCTGTTCGTCAAGTCCCAGTCGCGGCATGACCCGCAGCAGCTTCGCCTTGTCATTGTCGCAGATGGCCCTCAGGTTGACGGCCAGCTGATAGAGCTTCACGTTGCGCTCACCCTCCTGCGGCACGCCTCCGTTCTGTTTCCACCACTCGTCGATGATCTCGCTGTAGGGCCGCCCACGGAAGGTCAGCGCCGCCGCGTCAGCAGCCACAGCTCCGCCATTGTCAGCAGCGCCTCCAGTGCCCGTGCCGGCGTCAGCAACAGCCTGAGTGACAGCACTACGACCAGACCTGTATTCTGCATTATATTTCTCAGCAAACTCCATGTTCTCATAACTAAACAACTCATCACTATTAATAAACAGAATATCCTCCTCCTTGCAGATGAAGCTCATGCGGGAGGCGTCTTTGCAGGCCTCGTCGACCTCCACGCCCAGCACCTTCGCCATCGCGTGCTGGTTGTCAATCAGGTTGCCCTTCTTGGCATCCGCCTTGAAGACCACCTTCAGGCCGTGGCCCGAAGGGGTGACGTAGACAAGCAGGATGCCCAGCCGCGAAAAGTCGAGCGTCTTCCACTCCCCGAATTTCTCCAGAGGATTCTCTACGTGGTCTACGTCCATCACCACCAGTCCCGTCAGCCGCGTCGCCGCCTGTTTGCGCCAGGCGCCCTTCAGGCCAGTTCTTGACTTAGTCACGTCAAACATCGCCTGGAAGATGAAGGCCGGCAGCCGTCGCTTGTGACGTGCATCGCCCGTCTGGCGATACAACTCAATCTCTTCCTTCCATTTCGTCGCCCGGACGAGCGCAGAGAACTGCGCTTCGTCAACGGGCAACGTAGGATTCACGAAATTCTTCTGATAGCAAAACATACGGCTCAGAGCGTTTGAATGTCCGTGATATAAAGCATGTTCTCATGGCGCGTCTGGCCTTGCTGATCCTGCCACGTGCGGTGCTTCCAGAAGCCCTTCACGACGTAGCCCTGACCTTGATAGAACTGCTGGTCGCGCTGCTTCGAGGCATACTCGCCTGTCATTTCGCCGTACATCTCGTCACCGCCGTGCTTCATCACGATGCCGCGACTCTTGAAGTACTCCGTCGAGCCGTCGGCCCGCTGATACTGGCGCTCTGAGTATGCGCCCACCTCCTTGATTGTTACGATTGCTTCCATGGTTTTTTGATTATTAAAGGGTTAGACATTGTTAAGAATCTCCTCAATCTCGACAGCGTTCATCGCCGTCTTCAGCTCGCGGTTCATCACCACGCTGACCATGCGCCAGCCCAGCTCCTTCTTCACCGAATTAAAGTACTTCAGGCGCTCGGGACTCTCCTTCAGCCATCCGTGCTCCAGCTGGCAGACGATCCTGTCCTTGCTCTGGCGCGATCGGCGCTGGTAAGCTCTAAAGGTCATTTTACCTGTCACCTCGTCAATGCGAAGTGAACCTTCGATGCACTTGCCCTCCATGAGGCGTGCCACTACCGTTTCCGGCACTTCTACGTACTTTTTCATGATAATAGACATAAAATTAGATATTAGATAATAGATAATAGATAATAGATGGCGGCAGCAAATTCTTCACTCTTCACTCTTCACTCTTCACTTCTCACTTCTCACTTCTCCAGCCTTCCTCATCCCCTCCGACATTTCCCACTTGCGGCAGACGTCTCTCTGCCCGACCTTGAGCTGGCTCAGTGCACAGAACCTGTCACCATTGATGTCTACGATGCGGTATTGACATGAGGCGCACATTCTCTTGACTTTAATCCCGTGTGCGTTACTGACTCTCATAATTCTTCTCTTTTTTTCCATGATACTTTTGTTTTGTTTGTTGATACTTTGTTTCGATTGACGATGCAAAGTTACGACTCAAAAAAGCTGAAAACAAGAAAAGGCGGAAAAGGCGGTAGACACCCCCCTTCCGCTTTTCCTCAGCGCCACAGACACAAAATCGAAAACTTTTCCACGCTCTTGCCACCAATAATCGAAAACCTCCCCGACTTTTCCATCGAGGCGGTGGAAAAGATGGAAAACGTTTCCGCTTTTTTCTCCGTCGTTGAAGGAAGAGAACGAAAAAAAGTGGATAGCCCCCTGCAGGAATCTATCCACTCTTTTTTTTCGGAAATCTAAAACATCTCGCTTCCGCCGCCTCAGACGGCCACGTTTTCCCTCCTGACGGCCTCGATCATTCGCTGGAATGCCTGCCGCTGACCCAGCGGCGTGATGCCCCGCTCTTTCTGATCCTTCCGCTCCTTCGAGACGCTCGACCACGCCAACAACTGATAACGGCCCTTGTATGCGTCGCAGAAATACTTGTAGAGCCGTTTCTCCTTCGTCTGCTCCACGTCGCACCAGCGCAGGAAGTAGACCATCGAGGTTGAGTCGAGCTTGCCCTCCTGTCCCTCGACATCCATCTCGTCGAAGTGCTCAATGGCCCAGCGTATCTGCTCAACGCGCTGGCTGTCGTCGCGCCACAGGTAGGTCTCCTCCTCCGTCAGTCCCTCGCTACGGCCCTGGCGCACGGCCTCCAGCCAAACGTAACGCTTGAACTCCCGCTTCGTCGCCACGTGATATTCCTTCCTGAGAAAGTCGTCCAGTGAGTGCGCCTTCTGGCGGCGGCGGTCCATCTCTGCCTCAGGCAGCTCCTCGCGCACGCCCATGAATTCGGCATACTCGCGCACGGAGCTCATCAGCTGCGAGCAGCTCTCGTCGTAGATCAGCTTCAGCTGCGCCTTGTCCTCGCGCACCATCACCTCTTTCTCTATCATCTCATGGCAGAGCGTGAGCGTCGACGTCGCCGTCGTCAGCAGCACGTCGAGCTGCTGATAGAGTGCATTCACGTCGTCGTCATAGCTGGCCAGGCCAAAGATGTCGGCCACGCAAGGCCCATACGACAGGGCCGAGCGCTCCCACACCGTGGGCTGCGCCACCTCCTCAGGCAACTGCGCCATCGATCGCGGCGTCGTCTTGCGAAACACCTTCTTCAGGGCGCACAGCGTCGAGCGGATGCGGTTGAACAGCCGTTCCGCCGCTTCGAAACATTTGTTGTTGTCCGTCGCAAACTGGCGGATGAAGTCTTCCGAAAATCTCCTCAGGGCGTGTGCTTCCATGTTCATTCTGTGTTGGTAGACCCCCACCATCTCCAGTGCCTGCTCGATGTCATACTTCGTGTAGTGGCGCGCCTGCAGGCCTGCTAAGAACCTGTCTTTCTCAAACTGATCCAGCGCGTCGATAATCTCAAGGAGCGTCCTGTCATCCTGCTCCACAATCGTAGTAATTCTCATACTCACAAATGGATTTTTTAGTTAATAATGATTGATGTGTTCTTTATGGTTTTACGGCTGCAAAGATAAGAAAAATCCTTGAAAGGTGATTCATTTCCCCCTCAACCACCCCTGATTTTTACATATTTTAAGCGGTTTCAAAAATCGACGAACATTTTGTGCACACTCAGAGGGGTGACGGGAAAGAAAAACATAACCACAAAAAAGCCTTGCGGCCTTCACAGGTGGCAAGGTGAAGAATTTATTCTTTTAATTGCGGCTAAAAGAGAATCGCAACCTCTTTGTGGCACACAGTGCAAAAATACGAAAAAACAATTGATAAGCAAAAGGGGAATGTAATTATACAATTTTAACAAAAACACCGTGACACTGTGACACTGTGACACCGTGTCATTAGTGGTGAGAAAAAGATTTGGATATTTATTTTTATATTATATATAATATATTATATATAATATAAACATTTATTACTCATCTGGCCTTAGAATATGAATTATAGAAATGGTACGGTGTCACAGTGTCACAGTGTCACAGTGTTATGGTCTGTCTTTTCCTGAATAAGGTTCTTTGCATGCAAAGCGAACAAGTTCGAGCGGACTCCTTTCACCCCTTGTTTTTTTAACATTTGCCTATCCGTACGGAAAAGGTTGACTCGCCCTACTGGAAGAAGTTGACGACCTTCCCTGAGCTGGTTGACTCTTTTGCTAAGAACGTAGACTTCGTACGGATCTTGTTTACTGTTCATCTGTTTTTTCTGCTACTTCTGCGCTAATGAAAAAAAGATGCAAGAAATTTTGTTCATGTCAGAAAGAGTTTGTAACTTTGCACCCGATTTGCGCGGACATCCATTAGCGCAGTGTGTGTGCGCGCGTGAAAGCGCGCCGTCAGACAGCGAATATCAAGTTACATTAATCAAAAATACAAAAATTTTATGTTCAAACATTTACAAATCAAAACATTACTCCTGCTCCTGGTTTTAGTGGGAGGAGTGACGACGGCCTCGGCCGAAAAAGTGACCTTTGATTTCTCTGCTCTAGCACAAACAAACAGCTGGGCAAACGGTACAGCCTACACACCTGTTACTATTTCTCCCATTACTCTAAATGGTAATGGCGGCGGAAATAATGCCAAGTACTATACGTCTGATAAAAGTTGGCGTATGTACGGCGGTGGAACAGTTGTAATAGAGGCTGCTGAGGGATATGAAGTCACTGCTGTTACTTCTGAACCTACTCAGACTTTTACCATTTCTGAGGGGAAAGCTACCCTTTCGTGCTCATCAACAATTAGATTTACTAAGATTGAAGTGGAATATGTAACCGTTGGTTCACTCACTAAAAGTGATTTTGCTTTGAATGGCGCTTCTGTTGCATTGTCCTTTGATCTTTATAATAACGCTTCTGCTCAGGTCATCAGCTATACGACCTCAAGCACAGGCACCGTGACGGTTGAAGAAAGTGATTATGTAACTACCGCCGTCGATCAGGCTGCCAAAACAATTACGGTGACTCCCAAAAAGAAAACATCATCACCCGTGACCCTGACAGTGTCACAGGCAGCTGATGACACATATTCCGCCGGAACGGCCACGTTTACAGTCAGCATTGATGATACGACACCATCTCCCTGGGCCTGGGTCGAGACCGATCTTAGCGCCCTTACTGCTAACGACGTGTTTGTTATTGTTGGTAGTCACGATGGCACTTATGCAATGACAAACGACAACGGCACGGGTAACGCACCTAAGGCTGTCGCTGTCACTGTTGCCGATGGTAAGATAACCAGCTCTGTCGATAACAACCTGTTGTGGAATACCAACGGCTCGACATTCTATCCCAACGGAGAAACAGATAAATGGCTGTATTGCAACACCACAGCATCTTCAAGCAGCAACAACAACATGCGAGTCGGCACCGGTGATAGGAATGTGTTCGTGATTGATGAAAATAAATATCTGAAGACAAGCGATTCCCATACTGCTCGTTATGTCTCTGTGTATAATGGAGAGGATTGGCGTGGTTATGTAAGCAGTTCTACTACTGTTAAGTTCTACAAGCGAGTCGATGCTAATGCTCCTCAGCTGGCTGCCACCAGTCCCGATGAGTTTTCTTACGATGCTACCAGCGGTGCGATTGACTATACACTGACGAATGCTACTGTTGACGGCGTGCTGACCGCAATCAGCTCAGCTGATTGGCTCACCGTTGGCATGCCTGCTGATGGTAGAGTTGCCCTTACCTTCTCTGCCAACAATTCTCGTGTTGAGCGTACAGCCACTGTTACACTGACCTATACCTACAATACCAGTGAGACAACAACAGCCAGCGTTGAGGTGTCTCAGGCTGGCGACGCCAACGCAACAATGACCTATGCCACACTGCCGTTCGAATGGGAAGGTGGCCCTGAAGCAGATCTCGGAGCTCTGGACGGCGTATCATCAGAGGGGCTTGGAAGTTACGCTGAATCGCATAATCCCTATCTTGTCAAGTTTGACACCACTGGCGACTACATTCAGGTGAAGACTGATGGGCAGCCTGGATTCGTCACCGTAGGCGTTAAGATGATTGGCGGTGCCAATTCGTCTTCTATCACCGTAAAAGCTTCTGCCGATGGCGAATCTTTCATTGACGTTGAGACCTTGACAATCAGCGGTAACCAAAATGATATCCTGACTCTGACCACAAGCAATTATTTCGCTGCTACTGACAGATACGTTCGTTTGGAATTCACAAAAGGCTCGAACGTTGGTGTAGGTCCTATTACGATTACTGGCTGCATCAGCAAGGAAGTTTCAAACGCAGGTATGGCTACGTTCGTTCCTCAGTACGCAGTAAAAGTGCCCAACGGCGTGCAGGCCATGATTGTCACCGCCATCAATGAGAAGTCTGTAACTACGGCTGACGTGACGACTACTATCCCTGCAGGTGCTCCTGTCGTGTTGAAGAATGCTGGCACGTTTAACTTCCCCGTCGTTAACTATGAAACAACGACAAGCAACATCAATGGCAACCTGCTGAAGGTCGTCACGGCTACTGAGCCCGCTCCCGATGGCAGCTACGTGCTTTACAACGGCGATAAGGGCGTAGGCTTCTACGAGTGGACTGGCGCTGCACTGGCCGTTGGCCGCGTCTACCTCGCTCCTGCCACGAAGCCGGGCTCGCGCTCGTATCTGAGCATCGGCGGCGACGCTGACATGACGGGCATCGAAACAATGTACAATGAAAAATGTACAATGAACAATGAGGTCTTCGACCTGCAGGGCCGTCGCGTGGCTCAGCCTGTCAAGGGTCTCTATATCGTGAATGGTAAGAAAGTCATTAAGTAATAAAAATAGGAGGATAAAACAATGAAAAAGACATATCAGATGCCCAGCACCAAGGTGCTGAACGTGATGCCCCAGACGCTGATGGCTGGCTCGATCGATAAATATGATGAGGGGGTCAGCGACGAGAGCAAGCTGCTGAGCCGTGAGCGCGGCGGCTTCTGGGACGAAGAAGAATAATTAGTTTTACTGATTAAAGGAAAACTGGCCTTAGAGTGCCGCCCGCGAGGGTCGCCGCCAGATAATTTGTACAATTAAAAATGTATTTTTGCCTATGACCGCTGTCCGTGAGGATGGCGGTCATTTTTCGTTAGAAATGGAGCGGTGCTTTGGCATCGTTAGAGCGCCGTTGTGCGACATACACAACGGCGTAACGTTCTGAAAGAAAGAGCGTTTCGTCGGCAGCCATCAAAATAAATCCGAAACAAAAGTTCTGAAAATTTGGAATCAGGCATTTTTTTTCGTACCTTTGCATCGTGGTTCAGGAACAATAGCGCGCATGATTCCAAGAGGCCACAACGAACCTAATTATTAACCATTAAAAACACACATTAAAATTATGGCAAAGCTTTTTTACCGAATGTATCAGAACACGATCAACAACGAGAAGACCAACGGCAAGTTCTACGCCCGCCTCGTACACACCGAGACGCTGGGGCTGGAGCAGCTGGCTGAGCACATCGCCCATCATGGCACGGTCTACACCGAGGACGTCGTGCTGGGCGTGCTGAAGAAGTTCTCGAGCTGTCTGCTGGAGATGCTCTACGACTCGAAGAAGGTGAAGATCGAGGGCCTCGGCACGTTCTACCTCTCGGCTGCATCGACGGGCGCAGAGAGCGTCGACGAGTTCTCGGCCGACAACATCAAGCGCATCCGCGTCCGCTTCCTGCCTGAGCAAGTGCGGCAGAAGCTCTCCTCGACCCGCCTGCGCTCGGAGGTCAGCCTGCTCAACATCGCCAACCTGACAGAGGTCGGCGACAGCGGCACCGGCGGAACGGGCGGAAGCGGCAGCGGTGGCAGCAACACTGGCGGCGGCGACGACAATGAGCCCGTCGTGGAGAATCCGGGTGACTGAACCCCTCCCGGCCTCCCCGAAGGGGAGGAGGGGCTGGCGCGCGGTCCGCGGCGGGGATGACGGCGCAGATAGGGGGGAAGGCTCGCGGTCTGACGGGGATGACGGCGCAGCTACTCCCCTCCCTTCAAGGGGAGGGGCCAGGGGTGGGGTCTCTAACTTTTTCCGCCTAAAGAATATACAGACCCCAACACCCCATTGAAATAGTTACAGACCCCACCCCCAACCCCTCCCCTTGAAGGGAGGGGAGCGGCTGCGCCGTCCTCCGCCAGTTTTCAATATTCAATCTTCAAT
>OCTW013371826.1_pt1 | contig 20276 bp, 17 predicted proteins | sample 1539671 | NCBI WGS metagenome assembly OCTW01 (sample SAMN02144230, study PRJEB22623) | gut metagenome | biome: sheep rumen | host: Ovis aries | place: New Zealand
GTGAATGAATCCTTTCAAAGACGACTCATCTACCATGTAGGCAACAACTGCGGATTCTTTGTAGAGCTCAACTATATGCTCAACGCCATGCTCTATTGTCTGGAGCACGGGCTGCGGTTTCAAATCTATTTCGACGCTTTGTCTTCAGCCGGGCATCCCCCTCGGGGGCTTTCCACCTCTCAGTTTTCAGTTCTCAGTTTGAGCCCTGGGGCTCATAAATATCCCCCTCGGGGGCTTCCCGGCGAGGGATGGACGGAGTTTTTCCTGCCTTTCTGCACCGAGGTGCATGAGCCTTTTCATCGCAGATACAACTTCCACCGGCCGCCTTCATGGAGACGCATAATCAGAAACACCCTTCGTGAAAGGAGCTTTAGGTTCGTTGTCTGGAAACTGAAGACCATGCTGCTGACGGTGATTGGTCATGTGAAAGCCTATCGGGTCTACGGCGAACGTGTGTTGCTAGGACAGGACGTCGCATCAGAGCCCGCCACATACTACCACATTCCGGCGCTTGGAATTCAAGGCGACTACTACCAAGTCTACGGAGAGCTGGCGAGGATGGTGTGGCGGCTGCGGCCCGAGATACTCGCCCGTGAGGCGGAAGTCGTCCAGGCCCTTCGCCTTCCGCCACACTATGCGGGCATACAGATACGAGGTGGCGACAAGTCTTCTGAGGCGCAGCTCATTGATGGGCGGCCGATGGTGGCGGCACTCGCACCGGCCGATGGCGACTGCGTCTTTGTGCTCACCGACGACGTGCGACTGCTCAACGACGTCAGGACAGCCTTTCCCCGCGTTCGGTTCTTCTCGATGTGCAGCCCAACCGACAAAGGATACGACCATCAGGCATTCAGCAAGGCCAGTACACAAGTCAGGAAGGCCGCCATCGTGCGACTGCTCATCTCTGTCGACCTGCTGCTTGCTGCCCGCCAGTTCGTGGGCAGCATCACCACCGGCCCGAGCGTTTTCATCATGAAAGTAAGGTCCGACGACACCGCGGTGCGCGCCGTCGACTGTCCCAGACACCAGCTGAAGTCCGTGCTCACCCTCACCATCGACCGCCGAGCCGCCATCTCAGCCCTCCATTCTCCGTCCTCCGTTTGAGCCCATCGCCCACACGTTCATGCAAACTTTTTTCCATTGCCCCCTTTGTCATTACCATTTTATTTTATACCTTTGCGCAGAAATCTATCAAATTTGTCAAATATGTCTCATAGGCATTCTTCATTTTATATATGAGAAAGATTTTGTGTAAAGCATTAGCCATCGCCATCTGCCTGCTGGCAGGTGGTAGTTGGATGACGGCATCGGCGCAGACGCAACAGGGAATCGTAAAGACCAAGGGCCGCATGGTCCCAAATGTCGCCAGGTCGTACAACAACATCGGTTTAGTATACGACTCACAGGGAGACAATGCGCACGCAATGGAGTACCTTCAAAAGGCCCTTAACATCTGGAGAAAGGTGTATAGAGAGAATCACCCAGCTGTTGCCACGTCGTACCACAACATCGGCTTTGTCTACTACTCTCAGGAAGACTATGCGCACGCATTAGAATACTTCCAGAAGGCGCTTGACATCCTTATAAAGGTGTTTGGAGAGGAACAACCGGATGTCGCCACGTCGTACTACAACATCGGTGCTGTCTGCTACTCACAGGGAGACTATGCACATGCATTAGAATACTTCCAGAAGGCTCTTGACATTAGAATAAAGGTGTATGGTGAGGGGCACCCGAAAGTTGTAAAATTGAAAGAGTTAATAAATACTGTAATAGAAGAACAAAGGGGCGCGGCGATAGAAACAGAATAGGCTTGCTGGACAGTCTTGGCGCGAGACTCGCTTTCGTGCCTTAGTAGAAGCGCCACTCTGGCTTGAAGACTAAAGGAGGGGAGGGTTTCTTTTGTGTTTTGCTTGCCTCATTGATGGTTTGAATAAAATTCTCGGGGTCGAGCGAACAAATGTTGTTTGTTTTCTTCTTGCTTCATCGAAATTTTAGTACCTTTGCAACCGACTTTTCGGCATTGCGAAAGCAAACACGAATAGTAAAGGATACGGACCCCACACCTGGCCCCTCTCCTTGAAGGGAGGGGAGTGGCTACCGCCGGAAAGCCAGCAGCAGTGAAGGACTGATGTGTTGAACCGGTAAGCACGAGGGAAGTGGCTACCGCTGGAAAGCAAGCCGCAGGGCGTTCCACCCCCTTCAAGGGGAGGGAGTCAGTTGTGAGGGGCTGTACTTGGCTATATAGAAGCCAGAATAACATAACGAACAAGGAATAAAGGAATTATCAGGAATGAGTCTGACAGGAATCGTTAAGAACGTGTTCAATGCGAGGCTGAAGGAACTGGAGCGATACCAGAACAACGGCGCCGAGATGCAGCAGGAGGTGCTGGAGTATCTCGTCGGCGAGGCGCGCGACACGGAGTTCGGGCGCAAGCATCTGTTCTCTGCCATCAACGGCTACGAGCGCTTCGCAGAGCATGTTCCGGTGGGCGACTATGAGTCGCTCAAGGCCGACATCGACCGCATGCGTCACGGAGAACGAGACGTGTTGTGGCCTGGGCAGGTCAGATGGTACGCCAAATCTTCTGGAACGACCAACGACAAGTCGAAGTTTATTCCCGTGAGCGGCGACGGTTTGCGGCATATTCATTATGCCGGCGGCACCGATGTGGTGGCGCTTTATCTGCGCAACAATCCCAAGAGCAGGCTCTTCGACGGCCGTGCGCTCATACTCGGAGGCAGCCATGCTCCCAACTACACTTTGCCGCATTCGCTCGTCGGAGACCTCAGTGCCATCCTCATAGAAAACATCAATCCCCTGGCCAATCTGGTGCGCGTGCCGAAGAAGGCCACGGCTCTGCTCAGCGACTTTGAGGAGAAGCGCGAGCGCATCGCACAGGAAACGCTCCACAAGAACGTGACCAACCTCAGCGGTGTTCCGTCGTGGATGCTCTCCGTGCTCACCCGTGTCATGGAGCTGTCGGGCAAGAAATACCTCAACGAGGTGTGGCCCAACCTGGAGGTATTCTTCCATGGCGGCGTGGCCTTCACGCCATACAGGAAGCAGTATGAAGAGCTGATACCTTCGCCAGACATGCACTACATGGAGACCTACAACGCCAGCGAGGGTTTCTTCGGCATACAGGACGACCCCGCAGACAAGTCGATGCTGCTCATGCTCGACTACGGTGTGTTCTATGAGTTCATGGAGATGCAGCCGGGCGCTGCTGACGGCGGCGACACCGACGGCGGACGCATTGTGCCCCTCTGGGACGTGGAGGTGGGCCGAAACTACGCGATGCTCATCAGCACGTCGTGCGGATTGTGGCGCTACATGATAGGCGACACCGTGCGCTTTACTTCAAAAAACCCCTATAAGTTCGTCATCTCCGGACGCACCAAGCACTATATCAACGCCTTCGGCGAGGAACTCATCGTGGACAATGCCGAGCAGGGACTGGCCTACGCCTGTCGTGAAACGGGCGCCGAGGTGATGGAGTACACCGCCGCTCCCGTGTTCATGGACGGAAAGGCCAAGTGCCGGCACCAATGGCTCATAGAGTTTGCGCGGAAGCCGTCCGACATCCGTCTCTTTGCACAGTTGCTCGACAAGAAGCTGCAGGAGCTGAACAGCGACTACGAAGCCAAGCGACACAAGGACATCACCCTGCAGCCGCTGGAAATCGTTGTGGCAAAGCAGGGACTGTTCAACGACTGGCTGAAGAGCAAGGGAAAGCTGGGCGGTCAGCACAAGGTGCCGCGACTGAGCAACGAGCGCAAGCACATGGACGAGCTGCTGAAGAGGAATGGGGAAGAGTAAGGAGTTGCAGGAGTTGCAGGAGTTCAGGAGTTACAGACAATACTCTAAGCGATTGAATCCTGCGAAAGGAGCTGATAATACTATCGTCTGTAACTCCTGTAACTCCTGAACTCCTGTAACTCCTTACCGATGTAACTCCTGCAACTCCTTACCTCCCCTGCAGCTCCTCAAGCGAAGCGTAAGCAAAACAATAAAGTTAAATGATGAAGGAAATGAAGGGCTGTCTGCTGTTTGTCCTGACCGTGGCAATGGTCGTGGGCTGCAGCGATGAGGCCTCCACACGGCAAGAGCAGAACCTGGCGCAGCCGAAGACGGTGTGCATGGTGAGGACAACTCCTGTGAAAGACCAGGGGCGCAGCGACTTTTGCTGGATCTATGCCATGCTGGCCACCATCGAGAGCGAGCACCTGCTGGTGGACGACTCGGTGAACCTGTCGGCCCATTTCCTTGCCCGTGAGCTGCTGGAAGAGCAGGCCGAGCGCGTCTATCTGTCGGACGGACGCCAGAAGATACGCACCCGCGGCATGGCACAAGACTGCATCGACCTGATGATGCGTGTGGGTCTCACCCACTACGATGCCTTCCGCTCGGAGGCCAACTACCGCGTGGTGGCGCGCAAGGTGGAGCAGGCGGCGCGTCAGGGTGTGGCACGGCGCTGTGGACTCGCGCAGATGAACAAAGAGGTGGCGCATCTTCTCGACGACGCCGTGCACCCTTCGCTGAAGTCGGTCTTCTGGCTTGGTGCCGAATATGCGCCGCTGGAGTTCGCCCACAGTGTGTGCATGCCCGACGAATATGTCGCTCTGACCAGCTTCAGCCACCATCCCTTCGGCCAGAAGTTCGCCCTCGAGGTGGCCGACAATGTGTGTGGCCATGCCTTCCGCAACCTTCCGCTCGACTCGTTGATGCATGTCATAGACAATGCCCTCAGCACAGGACATCCCGTATGCTGGGAAGGTGACATCAGCGAACCGGGATTCCAGCAAGCCAAAGGCTTCGCCCATCTTGAGAATGAAGACCAGACAGTGACGCAGGAAATGCGACAACAGCAGTTTGACAAGCTGCAGACCACCGACGACCACTGCATGGAAATCGTGGGTCTGGCCACCGGTTCCAACGGCCGCCGCTACTACATCTGCAAGAACTCATGGGGAAAAGACAACCGCTTCGGCGGCCTGATGTACCTCAGCGAGAACTATGTCAGGGCAAAGACGCTGGGTGTGTGGATGAGCTGGAAAGCCCTTTCGGTAAACTGAGAACTGAAAACTGAGAACTGAGAGGTGAGGAGATGTCTAACTGAGAACTGAAAACTGAGAACTGAGAGGTGAGGTTTGCCATCCATCACACCTTCATCTTTCATCCATCACCCTTCATCTTTCTCCCCGTCACACCTTCATCTTTCATCCATCATCTTTCATCCTTCTCCCCATCACACCTTCATCTTTCATCCATCATCCTTCATCCATCACTCCATCATCCTTCATCCAAAACAAAATGAATTACAAAGCCGTAATCCTCGATTTCGACGGAACCATGGGCGACACGCAGCAGCTCATCGTCAAGACCATGCAGCAGACCATCGACGCGCTCGGTCTGGAGAAGCGCACGAACGAGCAGTGCCAGGCCATGATAGGGCTGCCGCTGAAGCAGACCTTCACCGACCTCATCGCCATGACCGACGAGATGGGCGACCGCTGTGTGGAGGTCTACCGCCGGCTGTTCGACGAAAACAACCACCCCGACGCCGTTCCCATGTTCCCGCATGTGGAGGAAACCATCCGGCGGCTGCACGAACAAGGCTTCGTGCTCACCATTGCCTCCAGCCGTTCGCGAAAGACGCTCGAGGAGTTTCTTGAGCGCATGAAGCTCCAGACATACATTACCTATATAATAAGTGCGACAGACATCGACAACGCGAAGCCCGCTCCCGACATGGTGCTGCGCACGATGGCCGACCTCCATCTGCAGCCCTGTGACTGCGTTGTTGTGGGCGACACATGGTACGACATACGGATGGCCCACGGTGCAGGCGTCGATGCCGTCGGCGTGACCTACGGCAACGGCACGCGCCAGGAGATGGAGGCCGAGCACGCAGAATACATCATCGACGACTTCGGTCAGCTCATCGATGTGTGTTGCAATTCCGTTTCGTTCTGTTGCAATGACAAGGCCGTTGACTGAACGAAACGGTTTTTTCATGGGTTTTTTTTTGACCGCTCAGCCCCTATTTGCTACCTTTGCACCGTCAAAACCAAGTATTCACCGCATGGAAGAACTCATTACAGCCTTTCGGCCCATCACTCTTGAGGAGATGAGTGGTGTGAAACTGATGAACCGCATCGACACGAAGTTCATCACCACACGACCCATCTTGCAGCGCCTTCTGACGATGGCGCAGGCCGAATATATGCTGCAGGAAATCGACGGCGAGCGCAACATGCTCTACCATACGACCTATTTCGACACCCCCGACTGCGTTATGTTCAACGTACATCAGCATGGCAACGCCAACCGTCAGAAGATCCGCTTCCGCACATACGTCAGCAGCGACCAGCATTTTCTGGAGATCAAGACCAAGAACAACCACGGCCGCACCAAGAAGAAGCGCATTGCGGTGACCGACATGGACCTTTCCGACGCTGCGAAGTGCCAGTTTGTGGGCAAGCATCTGCGCTACGACATCAATACGCTCAGTCCGGCGCTCACCAACAGTTTCCGCCGTCTGACGCTTGTGAACACAGCCCGCACCGAGCGCGTCACCATCGACACCGAGCTGAGCTTCCACAATGAGCGCAGCCAGGCAGACCGCCAGATGGGCTCGCTTGTGGTCATCGAGGTGAAGCGCGACGGCCTTTGTCCCTCGCCCATGCTCGGCATCCTGCACCAGCTGCGCATACAGCCCCACGGATTCAGCAAGTACTGCATGGGGTCGGCACTGACCAATCCCGGCCTGCGCATCAACCGCTTCAAGCCGAAGCTGCACGACGTGGAACGGCTGCTGGGGGGCAACAGGGGGTAGACTGCGGCACTGCCGCAGTTTACACAACAGCAAGCCGCAGTTTACACAACAGCAAGCCGCAGTTTACGCAACAGAACAGTGCAGGAGACATTACAACGATAATCATCAAGAAAAGATATGTTTGATCTAACTATTTCCTCAGACTTCGCCCACATGTTGGTGCGTTTCTTCATCAGTGTTGTTTTCAGCTGGGTCATCATCGACCGCCTCTACTTCCGCAAGAGCCAGCGCCGTGAGTTCTATTTCACGTTCATGCTCATCTCCATCGCCATCTTCTTCCTGGTGTTCTTCATGATCTTCGTGCTTGAAGACATGAAAGGCAAGACCGGCATTGGCATCGGCATCGGCCTGTTCGGCATATTCAGCATCATGCGCTACCGCACCGACACGATGCCTGTTCGTGAGATGACCTATCTCTTCGTGCTCATCTCGCTGAGTGTGGTCAACGCCCTGGCGTCCACCATGAGCCTTGCCGAGCTGGTGGCCACGAACACCATCATCCTGCTTGCCGTGTGGGTGTGCGAGCGCAACCTGAAGTTCCAGTCAGCCAAACTGGTGCAGTACGACCGCATAGAGCTCATCAAGCCCGAGTGCCGTCAGCAGCTCATCGAAGACCTGGAACAGCGTCTGGGCGTGAAAATCGTCAAGGTGGAGGTGGGAGCCGTGGACATGCTGCGCGACATGACCGTCATCAAGGTGTTCTACGACTCCGACGAAGACCTCCACAACAGCGTGGACCAGATAGCCAAGCTGCCCAAGATGTAGTCACACTAACAACAATAAGCAATGAAAAAGAACCAAAACCAGACATCCCCCTCGGGGGGTGCTTCCCTCCGTCTTCAGTCGGACATCCCCCTCGGGGGCTTGGGGTACTTCCCTCTGCGTGCCCTCTTCCGCGGCCTGCTCTGTATGCTGGCCCTTGGTGCCCTGCCGCTGCATGCCCAGGACTCTTCCGAGACCGGTCTCTGGATGAGCGCCGAGGCGCAGAAGAAGCTGAGCAAACAGTGGAGCGTGAGCGGCGAAGCCGAATACCGACTGCGTGAGAATCTGGGCAGCACCGACCGCTGGACGGTGGCGCTGTCTGCCGCCTACAAGCCCGTAGGCTGGCTCAAGTTCGATGCCGGATACAAGTTCATGCACGTGCTCAACGACGATGAGAGCTCCTTCCGCGACGACGGCACGCTGAAAAAGTTCACTCCTTCATGGTGGTGCACGAAGCATCGCTTCTTTGCATCGGCCACCGGAACGCTCTCTGCGGGCCGTCTCGACCTCTCGCTCCGTGAGCGTTGGCAGTACACATACCGCCCGGAGACCACCGTCGACCGCTACGACAACATCGAGGAGGAATGGGAAGACAAGACCAAGGACGGCAAGGCCAGCCACGTGCTGCGCTCGCGCCTGCAGGCCGAATACAACATTCCCTCGTGCAAGGTAGACCCCTTTGCCAGCGTGGAGCTCTACAACCAGAGCGGCGGACTGCAGAAAGTGCGCTACACCATTGGCGCCGACTGGAAGATCAGCAAGAAGCATCAGCTGAGCCTTTTCTACCGCTTTGTGGACGAAAAGAACAGCGACGACTCCGACCGCCATGTGATTGGTCTGGGCTACAAGGTGAAGCTCTGACTTCAGCGCCGCTCTCTTAGCCCACCAAGACCGTCAGGTTCATCGCCCTCATTGGCCAGCGCAGAAGGCCAAGCCTGCCAGACGAGGAGGTTGATATATTGAACACAGAGACACAGAGACGCAGAGTCTTTCCTTTTTGCAAAAGACCTCTGCGTCTCTGTGTCTCTGTGTTCAGTTTATTATATAAGTAGATTTTGATTCGTTACCTACATGTTTATCTCGTGCATATTCATGTGGCGCCGCAGGCAAACCAAAGACTTTGCCCATGTCTTCTGCTGTTTTTGAGCCGTCAGTCTGCCAGTTTCAGCAAGCAAAACCGCCAGTTTTTGTAAACGAATCCATTGGATTCGTCCAACGATTCCATTGATTTCGTTCAACGATTTCAATGGATTCGTTCAACCATTCCAATGGATTTGTTCCGCCATTTTGCCGCTTTTGCTGCTCCAGTCCGTCGTTTTCGCCGTTCGATTTCGGCAGTTCTGGCCTCGCTGTCCGTAGCTTCATAGCTTGCGAAACCTGAATTTTCCTTCTTCAGGGCTGCGTTTTCCTATTTCACGATGGACGTGATGGGGTTGCGAATTCCCTTCATACTTGTGAGGAACGCCTTGGCCGAGCCGAAGCGCAGGAACATGTCGAGTCGCACGGGAATGTGGTTCTGGTCGTCGGTCACGTAGAAGCGCACGATCTCTTTGTATTTCCCGTTCTCTTTCTCCATGTAGCTGAGCTCGAGGCAACGGTATTTCTTTCCGTTGTCGGCCTTCACGGTGCCCTTGCCGCGGTAGCGCAGCTGTGCCTTGTCGATGCCGTTTCCGTCGGCGATGGGTATCTGCAAAATGTATCCTTTCTTCCATCCTGTGGGGTTGAAGCTGCGTGCACGGAGGAAGATGTTGAGCATGTCGAAGACGCACTCCTGCGAGGTGTTCTGGATGGTCTTGCGGGTTCCGTCCTTGCGCAGACGCCTTTGTGTGAGGTTGACGCGCGACCCTCCGGGATAGCTGTACCAAACCTCGTCGACGGTGTATCGCTTGCCCTCGCGGGCACCTTTGCGGAAGTAGAGGGGCGCCATGTCGAGCGAGGAGTAGCAGAGCAGCGTGTCGCGAAGGACAAACATCTCGTCTACCTTGTTGTTTCCGCGCGTGATGAGGCTGGCGCGATACGCATCCTTGCCCTTATAGTGGCTCTGCACGGTGGACATGCTGGCCGAACCGGCCTTCACCCACACAAACTGCCAGTTGTAGTAGAGGTTGTAGGACAAGAACTCGCCGCTGCTGAACGCGGTGTTCTTGTATGTGCACTGGGCGCCGACAGGCAAGGTCAGCGCGAGCAGTGCTGCCATGATGGTGTTCTTCAGTTTCATTTTCTTCTTTTCTTTTGTCAGTGTATCACTGTCTATAAGATGTTTTTCCTGTGAGAATGTTTAAATCCGACAGATGGAAGCCCCCCAAGCCCCCGAGGGGGATGTCCGACGAAGGAAGGTCCATGCTGTTAATAAGGTATGTTCTCCTTGACGTAGTCGATGCCCAGTTGCCGTGCGCGCTCGTAGTTGCGTCGCTTGATGGTCTTCTGCTTCTCTCCCTTCTGCTTGGTGATGGCTTCGGGTTTCTGCTGTGCGGCATTGAGCAATGCGGGCTGCCATGTGGGGAGCGTGAGGTCCCAGTTGGCCTTGCACTCTATCTTTTCGGGGTAATAGTAGACGGGTTCTGCCTGCAGGTCGAGGTCGTAGTTGCCCGTGTCCCAGCGTCCGTTTCCGTTCAGGTCTTCGTAGAGTCTGAGGTAGTAGGTGCCCGGCATCACGTAGAAGAACTCGACGGTGGCGCGGTCGGAGTGCGCAGTCTTGACCAGCTGGTCGTTGCCGTTGAGCAGTTCGGCCACGAGATTGTCCGACTGCAGTCCGCTCACGGTGAAGAGAATGGTGGCGAACTGGTCGTTGTTGGCCACCTGGAATCCTGCCTTCGAGGCCTTAGTGGCAAGGCCGTAGATGTCGACGAACGCTGCCGAGTCGGTTTCCAGGCTGTATTTCACGCCTGGTCGCCATTCACCCATCAGCTCGTAGGTTCGCGGTCGGGTGGGGTGAGGTCTGAGCAACATGGGCGACCTGAACCACAGCGTGTCCTGCTGCGAATAGAGGTGTATGCGCGACGTGTCTGCCACTTCGATGGGGGTATCGAAGGCGATGAGGGGGTTCTGGTCTGGCGCCATGGCCTGTGCCGTGCTGAGCTTCATCTCCAGCGGTTTGGTGGGCATCTGGTCCTCCACGGGGTCTCCGCGCTTGCGGGCCTTCTCCTGTTTCTTCTCCCACTCCTTGATTTCCTTCTCGCGCTGCTTCATTCGCTTCTCGTAAGGCTCCTTCGACAGCAAGGTCAGCGTGTCGGTGTTGAGCTGGAGCTTTCCCACAGAGTCGGTCTTGAAATAGGTAGCCTCCACGCTGAGCGTGTCCTGATTGATGAGCAGAGAGTCGCGCAGCCAGTAGGTGATGGTGTCGCACCGCAGGCTGGGCTCTGCCACCCATGCGGCACTGTCGTTGAAGTTGAGGCCGCGCAGACGGGGCAGCGTGTCGCCGCCGAAGCTGAAGAAGAGGGTGAAGCGGTTGGCGTTCTTGCGCTCCTGTTTGAGCAGGTAGCGGTCGGTCTGTTCCTCCTTGAAGGCGCGAAGGATGATGTCGTCGGGCAGGAAATGGGTGTAGGGCACCCGCACGATGGAGTCTATGTGGAGCGAGTCGCGCCAGATGGTGTCCTGCCTGACGTCGGGTTTCCACGACGGCTTCACCGTTTCGTGGCTGAAGGCGATGCGCTCGCTCTTCTGGTTGAACACGAAGTTGCGGTCGGCATCTTCCAGTGCGTAGATGCGGTATTCGCCGTCGGCCACGCCCTTGATGACGAAGTGGCCTCGGCTGTCGGTGCGGCTCACGCGCAGCATGGGCTCTTTGCGGAAGATGGTGTCGGAGAGGTTGCTGTAGAGTCCCACCAGCATGCCCTTGATGGGCTCCAGGTTGCTGGCGTCGAGCACGTAGCCCGACACCTCGAGCGTGTCAATATGGTCGCCCGTGGAAAACGAGTAGGTGTAGTTGCCCAGGGGGTTTCCCTCGTTGTTGTCGCTGATGGCGTCGCTGAAGTCTATCGTGTAGGTGGTGTTGGGTTTCAGCGAGTCGAGCAGGTGGATCTTGATTTGGCGGCCGGCGCTTTCTATCTCGGGCAATTCCAACTGTGGCGGCGACACCACGACCTTCTCCAGTGGGTTGTCGAGTTTGATGTATTCGTCGAACACGATGGTCATGCGCTGCGCCGTGACGTCTGTTCCCCGGTCGGCGGGTGTGGAGCCCATCACCCTCGGGGGCGTCTCATCATACCATCCTCCGTCGGGGTTTCCCATGCGTGCACACGACACCATGAGCGCCATGATGCACAGCGCCAGCATTAGAAAAGTGCAGTTTCTTGCTTTCACTTTTTTTCTCTTTGTTTTGTTCGTCTTCTCACTTGTCACATCCCCCTTGGGGGCTTGGGGGACTTCCCCCTACAGTTGTCCGCTCTCCACCATGCGCACCACGCGCTCCGTCAGGCGGTCGGTCTTCTCGGGATCGTATTTCTTTGTGAGGCTGGCGCCGAAAGCCCAGGCAAAGGCCTGGTAGAATCCGGCGCGCACAGGTCCCAGAAAGGCCTGGATGAGCTCGTAGCCCGACGAGTTGCACTCGCGGTAGACCAGCTTGATGAGCAGTTTTCCCTGGGCATAGCTGAGCTTTTTCATGCGGGGTCCGTATTCCTTTTTCAGGCTGGCCTCCACGCGCTTCATGTGCTCTTCGCGGCTCTTCTTGTCGGGCAGAGTCTCCAGATAGTCGTAGGTTTCAATGATGACATGGTTCACCTCCTTGGCAATGGGCAGCACCTTCTTCACGTTGTACACCAGTCGCAGGTAGGCCTGCTTCTGCTTCTCGCTCTTGAATTCGGGCTGCGGATACACGTAGACGCGGTTCAGCTCTACGTATTGAAGGCTGTCGGCACCCTGTTTCACCTTGCTCACTTTCAGCATGGGCACAAAGGTGGGATTGTCCATGTCCACCTCGCGGTCTTCTGGATTCACGTGCTGCGCCCACACACCCATGGCGAGCGTGCACAGCAGGGCGAAAACGCACATGCGCCGTCTATTCATGGCGCAAAAGTAAGTCTTTATTTTCGATTTCTCGGCCAACAGGCGGTTTATTTAAAAACTTTTATATATATTTGCACTCAAAAAAGGAGAAATCACGGCGCCACCGTGCCAGGATCACGGCGCCACCGTGTCAGGCGCGTCAGCGCCTTGATATAATATATGCACTAAAAAAAGGAGAAATCATGGCAGGATATGACGTCAGGAAGCTGCAGCTGCGGCTACTCGACATACTGGTAGACTTCGACCGTGTCTGCCGCGACCACGGGCTACGCTACTACATGACCTACGGCACGATGCTGGGAGCAGTGCGGCATAAAGGGTTTATTCCGTGGGACGATGACGTGGACCTGGGCATGCCGCGCCCCGACTACGAGCGGCTCATTGAGCACTGTCGCGAATGGCTGCCGCCGCACATGGAGTTCATCTGCGCCGAAAACGACCCCACCTATCCGATAGCCTTCGGCAAAGTGCAGGACGCGCGCACCACGCTCATCGAGCGGAAACACTACTATTATCTTGGAGGCATCTACCTCGACATCATGCCCATCGACGGCATCTGCCGTCAGCCTTTGCGCCGCTGGTTCCACAGACAGCACTACCATTTCTACTTCCGTGCGCTCTACTTGACGCACCGCGACCCCTACCGACATGGCCACGGCGTGTCGTCGTGGTTGCCGCGGCTCTGCCGCAAAGTGTTCACCGTGGAAGGCATTCAGGCCAAGATACGCCAGATATTGCTCCGTCATCCCTACGACGAGAAAGGACTTACCTGTCTCTACGACGACAAGCAGGCCATCTTTCCCATGAGCGTTTTCGGCACGCCCACGCCCATTGAGTTCGAAGGTCATCGTTTCTTCGGGCCTGAGCAGGTGGTGCCCTATCTGCTGGCAGTTTTCGGCGACACCTACATGCAGTTGCCGTCCGAGGACAAGCGACATGTGCACAACTTCTACTATCTTGACTTCGACCACAGCTACCACGACTATCATGGTCAGGCCGAACAACCCTAAACACCCATCGAAATGAAAATAGAGATAGCCGACAGCTACCGGCCTGTGACCCGTTTTCTGGAGTCCGTGCCTATGTTGTTTGACAAGGGCGAGGGCGAATTGCTCTACCATGAGCGCAATGAAGTGCGACGGCTGGAGCACAAAGGACTGGTGTTCATCGCCAAGCGCTACAAACACGTCAATCTGGCGCAGAGCATAGCATACACTTTTTTCCGTCCTACCAAGGCAGCACGCGCCTATCGCTATGCCAGCGAGTTCCGAAAGCGCGGTGTGCAGACGCCGCGCGAGATTGCCTACATTGAGACGCATGAGCTGGGACTCTTCACCGTTGGCTATTTCATATCCGAGGAATGTCATGGCCGCGAGACACATCTTGACCTCCGTGAGGTGGAGAACTACGACCCAGAACTGGCGCATGCCGTGGCCAGACAGATGGTGTTCATGCACAGCCGCGGCATCTTGCACGGCGACACCAACCTGACCAACTTCCTCTATGAGCGGCAGGGCGATACCATTACGTTCAATATGATCGACATCAACCGCTCGCACTTCACCGACGGTTGGCCCACCGACGAGCAGTGTCTGCAAAACCTCGTCAGGCTGACCCACCGCCGCGACCTCTACGAATTTCTGGTGCGCAGCTATGCCCGCCTCCGGGGATGGGACGAAAATGACACCGCCCAGCAAGCCCTTCAGCTGCTGGACCGCTTTGAGAACAAACGATTCAGACTATAGATATACCATTTAATAAATGATGAATGATGGGACGGCAGTAAAACCTTCACTTTTCTTTCTTATCATGACTATCAAGATCAGCGACAATTCAAATAGACAAAATTCATCCTTCACCCTTTATCCTTTATCCTTCTTTGATGAACATGATTTCATTCGTTGTCCTCAATTTCAATAACAGTCGTCTGACACTACAGTGTGTAGAGTCGGTAGTTCGTTATGTTCCCGAAGCGCGACGAGAGATTATTGTCGTGGACAACGGGAGCAGTGCCGACGACTGCCAGCAGTTGGAGCATTCGCCCCTGGCGCAACACTTTCGGTTGGTGAAGAGCAGAAAGAACACGGGCTTTGGGGCAGGAAATATGTCGGGAGCCAATGTGGCCGCGGGTCGGTACTTGTGTTTCTTGAACAATGACGTAGTATTGCTCGATGACTGTGTGACACCGCTGTGCGATTATCTGGACGGGCACCCCGACGTGGGCTGCATAACGCCCGTGCAGCTGAACCAGCAGATGCGGCAGACGCATATGTTTAAGCACAATCAGGGCATACGGCATGAGCTGTTTGGCGACAGGCTGTTCGAACGTTTCTGTCCCAAGCGCTTTCCACGCCGTGACGCCAAGATAGAAGGTGATCCATTGGAGGTGATGCAGTTGAACGGTTGCTTCATGCTGTTTCCTGCCGCCAAGTTCAGGGCCATAGGAGGTTTCGACACGAATATTTTCCTCTATCATGAGGAGTACGACTTGGCCATGCGACTACGTCAGCATGGCTGGAAGCAGATCATTCATCCTGATTATCACTGTGTGCATGCTCACGGTGCCACAACCTCGAGGATTCCCAAAAAGGACATCATTCGTGAACTCTACATCTCAAAGATCTATACTTATAGGAAATACCACTCTCTGCCGCAGTCGTTGCTCTTCCGGATGATAATTGTTGCAGGACTGCTGTTCAGGCCTCACAAGTGGTATCTGCTGAAGGTGGCCACGTGTGGCGATGTTCTTAGCCTCTCCATGCGGCACCGAGTGGCGTGAATGACGGTCAACGACTGATGCCCAGCAGTCGGCAGTACAGCTGAACATATTGTTTTGTGTAGCGGTCATAGTTGAACTGCAGCGAGTGTTCGCGTGCGGCAGCGGCCTGTGCCGACTGCCGGTCCCATCCGTTGATGGCCTTTCTGACCACCTCGGCCATGTGTTCGGGGTCGCTGCTGCTCCAGTAGGCGGCATGGCAGGCGCACACTTCGGGCAGACAGGTGTGGCGCGACGACACCACGCGGGCACCGAAGCGCATGGCCTCGAGTACAGGAATGCCGAAGCCTTCGAGCGTGCTCGGGAAGAGGAAGGCATCGCAATGGGCATAGAGCCACAGCTTCTCCTCGTCGCTGATCATGCCTGTGAGCACGATGCGGTCGCGGTCTTCGGGGGCGATGAGCGCACGAATCTCGTCGGCATAGGGCCAGTGGTTGTCGCCGCAGATGAAGAGACGATGATGGGGAAAGTGTTTCATCATGGGGACAAGCGTGTGGAAATTCTTCTTGCGACGCACTTGTCCGATGGTGAAGAAAAAGGGCTGGAAGTCGGAAGAAGACTGAGACGCTGTCTCGGTGTTCGCAACGGTTGAGCCACTGTCTATGAATGACGGGCGGCGCTGAGGCTTGTCGCTGAGGTCGGCAATGCCGTTGTAGATGACCAGAGGCTCTTTGTTGAGCAGGGGAATATGGCGCTCTATCTCGGTCTTCACGTGGTTCGAGATGGTCGTAATGAAGTCGGAGCGCCGGATAAGCCACGGCATCTCCAGCTGGTGTCGCCAGAGATGGATGCCCTTTTTCTCGTACAGATAGTTCAGGTCGTGCACGGTGAGCAGCTGCAAGGTGCCGCGGGCGTGGCGCCGATAGCGGAACTGCTGGTCGGTGGCGTGCCAGAGGTCGATGGCGTTTGGGTAGGCCTTGAGCTGCCGGCGCAGCTGATGACGGTCGAGATAGTCGATATGCGGGCCGAAGCGTCCGATGCAGTCGGTGGGCACGACGAACACGAAATGGAGGCCGGGCTCGTGGGTGGCTGCCAGACGGGGAGCGAAGTTGCGGGCGATTTCTCCAAAGCCGCACAGGTCGTTCAGGCTGGAGAAGTCAACGAGTATGGTTTTCATGGGTGGTGGGTGATGGGTGTTGGGTGGTGGGTGATGGTGGGGTGGTGGGGAGTGCTGACAGCGTCTGGGCGATGAAGGGCTGCAAGCGCTGCCACACGCGGTCGGTGGTGAGCAGGTCGTATTGCTGTTCGGCGGTCATGCCGGAGAGCTGCTCGCGGGTGGCGAAGTCGATGGGCGCGATGGCATCGGTGGGTACATCGGTGTCGGTGGGAATCCACACGGCCTTGGGAGCGCTGGGAGAGCAGATGGAGAAACTGGGCTTCTCCATGGCGTGAACGATGTGGCGGGCGCCGCCCTCGTTGCCGAAGTAGAGCGTGATGTTGGCTGCCATGGCCGCCAGCTGGCGCGCTGAACGTGCCTGCAGGTTGATGAAGATGGAGGCCGGGTCGCCCAGTTGCTGGCAGATGTCGCGGGCAGTGAGCTCCTCCTGTCCCGGTGCATAGTTGAAGATGAGCTGCAGCTGTGGGAAGTGCTTCATGACAAGCGCCACCAGCTCCGCCATGTTCTGCGTGGGCCAGGTCTTGTCGGCCAGCTTCGACGTGACGGCCACCAGCGCCACGGGCCTTGCAAAGTCGATGCCCTGCTCCTGCATGTACTGCCGGAACGAACTGATTTCCTCGGGCTGTATGCCCAGCGAGAGGCGGTTGCTATAGTGGATGGTTGCCAGCGCTTCCAGAGGGCGAAGCGTCTGCTGCATGTGGTGAACCATGCTCTCGTCTTGTCGGCAGGGGGTCACCAGGTGGTTGAACACCAGGCCTGTGTATGATTTCCGCTGGCCGATGCGCCACGGCGTGCGGCGCGAGAACAGGGCAAAGGGCAGCGTGTTGGGTGTCGAACGCTTGTCGATGATAATGTCGTAGCGCTTCTGGTGAACCACACGCCACACCTTGCGCAGATAGCGCAGCGGGCTGTGTTTCTCTTCCTCGCTGAAGGTGATGATTTGGTCGATGCTGGGGTGATGACGGAAAAGTGGGGCGATGCGCTCGTTGAGAACGAAGTCGATGTGCGCCTCGGGAAACGACTGGCGCAATGAGTTGAGCAGCACCGTAGTCATGACGGCGTCGCCCATTTGCCGGAATCTGATGACGAGAATATTCATGTTTAGGCGGCACGGCGTGCCTGAATGAAAGATGATAAATGACAGATAACGAAGAGTCGGGTGGGGCTCAGAGTCCCGGAACCAGCTGTCGGTAGACGTCGAGCATCTGGGATGCCACGTCGTTGCCTTCAAACCGCTGGATGTATTTCTGGGCCCGTGCCACGCGCAGGTCGCGCCCCTCGGCGCCCTTGAGCACAGAGGCCACGGCCTCAGCCATGCCCACCACGTCGTCGGGATCCACATAGATTGAGTCGTTGCCGCCCGCTTCTTCCAGACAGCTTCCCTTGCAAGCCACCACGGGCAGTCCGCTCTGTATGGCCTCGATGACGGGAATGCCGAAGCCTTCGTAGCGCGACGGGTAGACGCAGGCCTCGGCCATCTGGTAGATGGACGGCAGGTCGGCGTTGGGAACGTTGTGGAGCATGAGCACGCGGTCGCCCAGGCGGTTCTCCTTGACGTAGTGTTTCACGTAGTCGGCGTAGGGCGTTGGGCGACCCACGATGACCAGCGACAGGTCGGCAGGCAGCCGATGGAGCGCCTTTACAGCCAGCAGAATGTTCTTGCGTTCCTCAATGGTGCCCACGCTGACAATATAGCGCGCCGGCAACATGTAGCGGGCGTTGACGTCCTGCAGCTTGTCCTCGCTCTCGCGCAGCTTGAAAAAAGTGCTGCACGACTGGTAGATGAGGTCGATCTTCTCGGCGGGAACACTGCCCAGAAGCATGATGTCGCGCTTGGTGCACTCGCTGATGGCCACAATGCGGTCGGCCTCCTGTATGGTCTTGCGGAACTTCCATTCGTAGACTTTTCTGTCGAACCATTTGTAGTATTCTGGATGGCGCAGGAAGATGAGGTCGTGGATGGTCACCACGCTCTTGATGCCCGACCGGCCGATGCCTACGGGCAGTTCGCCAGACAGTCCGTGGAACAGCTGTATGCGGTCGCGTTTCAGGTCGTCCACAATCTGCTTGCTGCGCCAGTACCATTTGGGCGTGCTGCCCTGCGGATAGCAGAAACGGATGGAAGGTCGTGGCGTCACCTGACGGCGAAGCTGCTCCAGGCCTTCGTCGGGCGCATAGAGACAGAGGCGCGTGTCTGGTGGAACAATCTCCGCCAGGTCGTTGACCAGGGTGCGGCCGTAGCTGCCCAGACCTGTGTTGTTGCGCACAATGCGCTTTGCGTCAAAACCGATGTTCATGGATGCGGCAGTGCATGAATGATGAATGAAAAACGATGAATCTCCGACCTCGCCTCAGTGTGCCTTCAGCTTTCCCTCAGCGATGAGCTGGTTGTAGGCCTCATGGGTGCGTTTCCAGCGGTCGTGGGTCCACAGATAGAACTCAGGGGCGCGGCGGATGTCGGCTTCGAGCATCTCGAAGTAACGGCGCGTCAGTTCGTTTTCGGCTAACGACAGCGGCTGGTCGGTCATCAGCTCAAACGTGCACACATACTTTCCGCGGCAGGGACGTTCCATGCGCATGTAGAACACAACGTTCTGCATCTTCCTGATAATGCGCTCGGCTCCCGTGAACACGGGTGTGTCGTGATTGAGGAAAGGCAGCCACAGGTGGATGTTTTCCCATTTCGGACTTTGGTCAAGAACATAGCCGAAGTAGCTCAGACGCTGTTCTTTCTTCAGCTCGACAAGCTTGCGCAGGATGTCTTTCTTTGGGACACATGTGCCCTGATTATGCTCGCGGATGTTGATGAAGAGGCGGTCGAAGGCTTTGTTGCTCAGCGGATGGTAGATGAGTCCGAGTGAAAACTTCCCCTTCCAGCGCTTCATGGGCTGCGACATCGACGTCAGATATTCCCAGTTGCAATAGTGTCCGATCATGGCAGCGCACGACTGTCCGCGGTCGAAGACTTCTTCTACCTGGTCAAGGTTTCTGAACTCTATGTGGCGCAAAAGCGTCTCGGGCTTGACCGACAGCAGCTTCATGGTCTCGAAGAAGTAGTCGCAGAGCCAGTGGTAGAAGCGTTTCTCGGTGCGACGGTTGTCTCCATTGGGAAAGGCCGAGGCGAGATTGCGGGCCACCACTTTGCGCCGATAGCGAATGACATGGTAGACCAGCAGGAACGTCAGGTCAGAGAGCACGTAGAGCGCTCTGTATGGCAGCAGAGACACCAGATAGGTGACTCCGTAGAGTAAGCGGTAAGTGATATCTGAGCAAAGTTTCTTCATGATTGCATGTCGTGGAGTTTCTTGTAGTAGCCATCGTGTGCAAGCAGCCCGTCATGTGTGCCGCGTTCCACGATGCGTCCTTCATGTAATACACAGATTTCGTCTGCATTCTTGATGGTAGAGAGCCGGTGGGCGATGGCCACGGTGGTGCGCGTCTTCATGAGTCGCTCCAAGGCGTCCTGCACCAGTCGCTCGCTTTCGGTGTCGAGGGCCGACGTGGCCTCGTCGAGTATCAGTATGGGCGGGTTCTTCAGAATGGCGCGGGCAATGCTGATGCGCTGCCGCTGACCGCCCGAGAGGCGTCCGCCGCGGTCGCCGATGCTGGTGTCGTAGCCTTGGTCCGAGGCCATGATGAAGTCGTGGGCATTGGCAATGCGGGCTGCGTTCTCCACGTCCTCGAGCGTGGCGTTCTCCACACCGAAGGAGATGTTGTTGAAGAACGTGTCGTTGAACAGGATGGCCTCCTGGTTCACGTTTCCTATGAGCTTGCG
>OCTW011103419.1_pt1 | contig 20271 bp, 13 predicted proteins | sample 1539671 | NCBI WGS metagenome assembly OCTW01 (sample SAMN02144230, study PRJEB22623) | gut metagenome | biome: sheep rumen | host: Ovis aries | place: New Zealand
CTTCTGGGTGGAACCAGACGCCGGTCAAATACGGTCAGATACTTTTTGACTGGAATTGCCTCTACTTTGTCATTGATCGGAAGTTCAAGCATTTGCTGACTTTTTTTAGAGATCAACACACCCCACTGAATCCCATCCATCTCAGAACCGGCCTTTTCTTCCGTGGTGATACTGCGAATGTCAACTCTCGCGGCACTTAGAACAGCCGGATGGTACTTTTGCCATACTGCAAGTAAATCGCTTATGCATTTATCCCTGATATACTCAAAATTTTCGGATATCGGAAGATAATACATTTCATCACCATCTTGTAAGGTCCACGGATTTTTTTCCTTATATTTCGGAAGTTCTCGACTCAGTTCCTCCGTATATTTGATAATCTCCTGAAGATGGAACAATTGCTTCTTTAGTAATGGGATATTGCTGTTCAGAATACTAAGTGTTGATTCATAATCATTATCCTTTAAAAGAGATTCAATATCAGATGCTGAAAAACCCATGTCACGATATTTGATGCACTCATTCAAAGTTGCAAAGTCAGGCATTTCATAAGATCGATACCCATTAGGCTCAACGCTGGGAATCATAATGTGATGTTTTTCGTAGTATTTGATAAAATCAGGAGTGACCCCGGAGTATTTGGCAAATTTCCCTATGGAATATTTTTTCATAAGCAATACTCTCCGATCTCAGGAAGTAAACTCAGATTTTATTGATAAAATTTGTAAGGCTGGGCTAAATTCACTGATATCAGTTTATCAGCCGAGTGTTATCTTTACAAGATTATCAGGAATGATTTAACTTTCTGACATTCTACTATGTATCCGGTTTATGAAATGTACCATATCAGGGATTTAACGGATCCGTTACGTAAGAACGTTTTTCATCATTGATGACATGCTGTCCAGTTGCAATTAATTCATCCAAAGCAACAACAGAGAGTACATAAATGCGAATCGCATCAAAAACGCCTGCAATATTTCTTGCTTCATCTGGTTGGTGTACTGCGCCATGCCCTTTTGGCAGAAAATCGGCATGGCTATGGTTACCACCGCCATACCCGACAGCGTTTTTTAGTTTCCGGGCATATGTTCTGCCTTCAATGATATAGGGCGGATCACTCTTCCCGGTAGCTTCTTTATACACATGCATTAAAGTCTTTACAAATCTGCTGTCCGGGTCAAGATACATAGGCTCATCATTTGCTATATTAATTAGGTGAAACTCAGAAGTATTTAATTTATCCGTCAGAGCTGTCTGAATTCGTTCTCGATAGTCTGAAATCGGATATCTTGCATCAAACGTCAGACGTAAGCGATGATTATTAAGTTTTCCTTCTACAACTGACACCACAAGATTTCCGGAGATTTTATCACGTGATGCAATTCCCAGTGGATTTCCAAGAGTATCATTTGTAAAGGCAGCAGCTGTTGAAATGACAAAACGGTCTTCATCGGAAATCAAACCTTCCTTTAAAAACTGAAATAATACATTCACAGCATTAATGCTTCCATTTGGCATGGAACTGTGTCCCCCTGTACCGGATGCAATCACGCTGATACAATCTGCATCGCTCTTGATACGAATCCCTGGATAAGCAAAAGATAAGCGGATAAGGCGATCATACATTTCATCCGAATGCCGTATTTTTGCATCCGCCCGCTCCGGTATTTTGTTTCGGGCTTCTCCTGCGTCGAACCAGATCAAATCCTTTAATTCGATATCAGATTCTATAGTAAATAGTAGTCTGCCTTTCTCGCCAAAGCATACCGGAAAAAACAGATCTGGAACCAGGGAAAAATCGGGCATCAGATGTTCTTTGGCAAAACGTTCGATATCTCTTGCGCCTTTCTCCTCGTTGCAGCCAAAATAAAGCATCAAATTACTTCTCAGAGGGATTTTCAGTTCTTTGATCGTTTGCATTGTATAGAGAGCAATAATGGCTCCACTTTTATTGTCGCCTGCGCCACGGCCAATTAAAAAGCCGTCTTTCTCTGTGGGCTCAAATGGAGGATATATCCAGTTTTCTCCTGGTTCCACAACATCGAGGTGTGAAAATATGCCGATCAGTCCTTGGTCTTTACGCGCTTCTCCATACAGTGCCGTGCCATACCAGTATTCATGATTATTGACATCACAACCTCGCTGTGCTGCCATAGACAGCGCCAGGTCCAGTGCCCTGGCGCAATCTTCTCCAAATGGAAATTTTCCATCCTGACATCTGCTTATGCTGGGGATCCGAACAAGTGATTTCCAATCTTCCAGTAGTTCATCCCTGTGAATTCGGAGATATGCCTCAACTTTTTCAGATAGTTCCTGTCTGTTCATAAGCAATTCGGTTCCTTATCTTCTTTCCAATGAACGCATGGTTACAGATATGCAGCAGATCATGACTTTGCAGACTGCCAATATGCATTCAAATACTTTTCTGTATCTCCAGGCTGATAATTCGGTCTGATACCGGTATCCAGACATGATGCCAGCGGACTGTTACACTCGATAGCATTACCTGCCAGTACAGATTTAATATCATTAAATACGATACAGGAGGAAATCGCTTTTCTCAGATCCACGGAATCAGATACTACAGAGTTTCCATGCATATTGAACGCAAGAACATACACCCTGAAGCCCGGGAATATAGACATATAGAGATTAGAATCATTTTTTACTACATCATACTTTGTTTCCGGTATACTGTAGCAATAGTCAACATCACCGGAACGAAGTGAAGAAAGCGCTGCATCCTTATCAGTGATGAATTTTACAGTTACTGTCGAAATCGGGTGATAGCTTGTATCATTTTTAAAGAGATACGGATTGGCAGTGAAATTCATCTGATAATCATTCATGGAGGTCAGCACATAAGTTCCACTCAAGCTAAGCTGATTATCATAAGATGCTCCTTCTACCGTCTGTACCGAATCGCCATAAATGTGATCCTTGGATGCGTCGTAATTCTTAACATCCAGGTTTTTGTTCTGGGATTCTACCCAATCGCTATCTACAATACCAGCGCCGTGGAAGGTAAGGCAGTTAAGGATCTGCGGATAAGGCACCTTTGTATTAACACGCACCACCTGGTATTTACCGGATGCATTGTTTACATTATCTCTTTTGTCTTCAAGCTCTGAAATTGGTGTCAGTCCGGCTTCAAGTGTTTCCTTTACAGTTTTTCCATCTGCGGTTTTGGTTTCCTCGAGTTCTTTAAGATCCGTTACCAGTTCAACGTTATCGATGTTGCTGAACATACTATAGGTCATATGCATCGGTGTGGAGTTAGGATCTTTTGCCCGATTGAGCGAGTAAACAACATCCTCTCCGGCAATCATCACACCGGAATCCGTAACCTGTTTATCTTTGTTGATTCTTGCAAAGTGACAATCATCTCTCAGAATAAAATAGAATGACTGATTTCCCTCTGCGATGCAAAAATTATAAGACAGAGAACTCTTGGTAGAAACTGACCAGTCTGGTTCCAAAGTAAGCAGATGGATATACATATGGTCAAGTGCATAACCTGAGCTGGAATCATCTGCCCTGATCGGATCAAAGGTAGTAATACTGGAACCAGTCTGCGTCAATACAAGTGGTCTCTGATCCGTCATAGAAGAATCCTCATAAGCAAAACGCTCCCAGCGTTGATTGCTGGTGACAGAATCCTCGGCCAGAATCTTGGAAAATGCTCTGCCAATGACATTCTGGTACAGCGGAGTCATATAAACCTGATCCTCAATGACTCTTTGTTCAGCTTTACCATATGCCTCTTTATATTGATCAGACGTAACTTTTGATGCCTCGTTGATCATTTTATTCAGTTCTTCGTCATTAATACCTGTACGGTTTCCATCTCCTCCTGTCTCCCAGATACCGCGACATCCATAATCCGGCGTTCCAACAGGATTTGCCCAGCTTGCAATTGCAATATCAAAATTACCATTCGACTGCTGATCCCGGAAGGTTGCGCCATCTGCAGCGGCGTTCATTGTCACGTTAAAACCAGCCTTGCTAAGTTCATCCCGTACAACATTGGCAACATTTTCCGTATTACTCTGGTATAGTAAGTTAAGATTAATTGCCTGACCAGAGGATGATGCTGGAGCTGAAGCAGTGCCTTCGCCGCCTGCCGGTGCTGCTGTACCCTTTACTTCACTTTTGGTCTTAACCCCACAGGCTGATAATGACAGCATTGCAGCGACAAGCATGCAAGAAACGAGTTGCTTTTTTTTCATACTGATTCCTCCTTTAAAATAGTTCTGTGAACATAAAAAACAGCAAATAGTATTAACTTGGTCATAGATCTACTTGTAATTTTGTAAATCCGGCAGCTTTTCCGACAGATTGATAAAATTTGCAGTTGGATTCCGATCAGAAATGCACAGATCCATTCAAGATCTCATCTGTTCTCCAGCATGCAACAAAATGACCAGGAAGCACCTCGTGAAATGCAGGGTCAGCACTTATACATTGCTCTGTGGCAAATGGACATCTTGCAGCAAAACGGCATCCGGGCTTTGGATTCACGGGAGACTTTATTTCACCCTTCAGAATGATTTTCTTCTTTTTCTCCAATATGTTAACAGAGGGTATTGCTGATAAAAGTGCTATTGTATACGGGTGGATTGGATGATGAAATATTTCATTCTTACCTGCCTTCTCGATCATTTGTCCAAGATACATAACCCCAATATTAGTGGAAATATGTTTGATTACAGACATATCATGTGAAATAAAAATATATGTCAGATGCATTTTTTTCTGAAGTTCCATCAGCAAATTAATAATTTGTGCCTGCACGGATACATCCAGTGCCGACACCGGTTCATCGCAAACAATGAACTTTGGATTGACTGCCAATGCCCTAGCAATAACAACCCTTTGCCGTCTTCCACCATCAAATTCATGTGGGTACATATTATAATGTCGTTTGGATAATCCGGTAAGTGCCATAAGTTCTTCCACTTTTTCTCTGCGTTCCGCACTGTTTTTACACAAATTATTGAGTGCCAACGGCTCTTCGATAATTTTAGATATGGTGAATCTCGGATTAAGAGATGCATAGGGATCCTGAAATATGATTTGCATTTCTTTTCGCATCTGACGCATTTCATCTTTTGAAAAAGAAGTAAGGTCCATACCATTAAAGATCACCTTGCCATCCGTCGGCTCATGGAGTCTTAATATTGTTCGTCCCAAAGTACTTTTACCGCATCCTGACTCACCTACAATGCCCAGAGTTTCACCTTCCTGAATTGTGAAGCTGATATCATCAACTGCATGAAGCATTCCACCATTGGCGACGGGAAAATATTTTTTCAACCCCTGTACTTCCAGTATTGTACTCATGAGTCTTTTTCCTCCTCTTCTTTTCCAAGCGGATAAAAGCATTTATATTTATGACTGCCTCCGGTTATCTCAGGTGACTGTGTCTTACATTTATCCTGACAATACTTGCACCTTGGATGAAAATAGCAGCCGGATGGAGGTTCTGCCATATTAGGCGTCAATCCCGGGATCGGAATCAGCTTGACATCATCATTATCAAGCTTGGGGATAGAATCAAATAATCCTTGTGTATAGGGATGTCTGGGATTGAGATAAACCTCACGGACCGTTCCGGATTCAATAACCTCACCTGCGTAGATTACTGCTACTTTGTCACAGGTTTCGGCAACAACGCCGAGATCATGCGTAATCATAATCAGGCCCATTTTGAACTTTTGTTTCAGGCTCATCATAATATCCAGTACCTGTGCCTGAATCGTAACATCCAAAGCTGTTGTAGGTTCATCGGCGATGAGCAGATCCGGATTGCACAACAATGCCATCGTAATGACCACCCTTTGTTTCTGTCCGCCCGAGAACTGATGAGGATAGTCATTAAAACGATCTTCCTTAACACCTACCATCTCAAGCATTTCAATACTTTTTTGCTTTGCTTCTGCCTTGCTCATTCCTTTATTGTGTCGTCTCAGAACTTCAATGAGCTGATCACCGATGGTCATCGTCGGATTCAAGGCCGTCATCGGATCCTGAAAGATCATGGATATGCCATTTCCACGAATTTTCTGATTTTCTTTCTCCGAATTAAGGATCAGATTCTCTCCTTTAAACCAGATTTCACCTTCTGTAATGACTCCTGGCGGATCCGGAATCAGCTGCATGATTGCCATCGCTGTCGTTGTCTTACCTGCGCCGGTTTCTCCAACAAGACCGATACTGTCGCCTTCCTGCAGACTGAAACTTATACCATTAACGGCACGTACATCTTCTTCCTCGGTAATATAATGAACATGCAGATTTTTTACTTCCAGTAAAGTTTTTTTCTCCTGTGCTTTCATTGCTTTTCCTTCTTGATTTATCCATTATCCATGTTTTATTTCAGCTTTGGATCCAATGCATCTCTTAACCCATCTCCCAGGAAATTAAATGCAAGAACAAGGATTACAATTGCAAATCCCGGAAAAATTGCCATATAAGAATTGGTTTCCAGATATGTACTACCGGCTTTTAAAATATTGCCCCATTCAGGAATCTGGGGTTCAATTCCAAGACCAAGGTAACTAAGGGAGCTGACAGCGGTAACTCCACTGCCGATACCAAGGGTTGCACGGATAATCAGAGGAGCAAGGGCGTTTGGCAAAATATGCTTAAAAATAATAGTATTGTCCTTTGCTCCGCAGGCAGCAGCCGCTTCAACAAACTCTGCATCGGAAAGCGTCATTACAGATGCTCGTATAGTACGTGCATATCCCGGTATAGCGCCGGCGCCCAGTGCAAGAGTAATATTGGCTGTGCTGGTTCCAAATGCAGCAATAATTGCAATGGGAAGAAGCAAGCCTGGAATAGCCATAAACACATCAAGAATACGCATGATGACGTTATCAGTGGCATTAGAGTAAAATCCGGCAAAGGCTCCCAGAATAATTCCTGCCACAATGGATATCGCTGTAGATATGATGCCTACTGTTAGGGAAATTCTTGCTCCGAACACAACTCTGGTAAATATACATCTGCCATAATCATCCGTTCCAAATGGATATGCCAGAGACGGATTCTGTAAAATTAATGAATAATCGTTATCCACTGCAATTCCATAATCAAATGTGAGGTTAGCGCATATTGATAAAGTTAGTAAAAAAACAATGATAAATGCTCCCGTCATTGCCATCTGACTTCGTGCAAGACGCTTTATAACATCGATCCATGCGATAGAAACATAGTCTTCTTTGACCATTGCTTTTCTGAGTAACATGATTCCAAGCAGTAGAGAAAACAGATTTCCGGTGCATGCGGTCAGGATCAGCACGATGCCCAGAGGAACAGCAGCGGCATCAGCCTTATTCCCGTGAACCAATCTTGTTACCATCAGTAGTGCTGCTATATGAATGAGTATTACAGCCGCAAGAATTCCAATACCGATAAAAAACGTATTAGCTACATATGGTTTAAATAGATTCAGGCATGAAACAAGCAGAATCAGCACTTCAACAAGAAGCATATTGCAGGCAACGGTATACTCAATATTTTTCTTATCTTTTATCAGAATGAGACCGGCAAGGGCACAGAAAAAATTTCCATTCAGGATCATCAAAATCAGAATCAGACCAAGAATACGTGCAGGTTTCCGGATTCCACCGTTACGTATGATTTCGCTTCTGATCAGCAGCCAAATCAGAAAAGCTATAGCTGCCTCGCTCAAAAACACTCCTGCAATCATCAAAGGGATAGCTTTAAATGTAAATGTTTTGATATCAAACGCAAGCAGCAGGCATATCAAAACAATAATGATGGACGCTCCGGCAGCAAATAGTAAACTGCTGTTTTCCTGGAATTTGTGCAGTAGACGTACTTCAGCTTTCTTTTTAAAAAAATCTGCATTTTTCATATAAATCCTTCCTCTATGAGTTCTTAAGTCTCGACTTAATGCGAGGATCAAGATATACATAAATCAAATCAACAGCGAGGTTCACGATACTGATAACGATGGATACATAGACTACACCGCCAAGTATTGCCGGAATATCCGGAAGAAACTGTTTATCGACAATATAGCTTCCGATACCTTTTACATTAAATACCTTTTCAATAATGGCAGAACCACCAAGAGACCCGCCGAATTGTAAGCCTGCTACGGTTACAATCGGGATCATTGCATTTCCGAGAGCATGTTTTAAAATCACACGCATATTGCTCAGCCCCTTGGCTCTGGCTGTAACAATATAATCCTGCGACAGTACTTCAAGAAGCGCTGATCTTGTGTTTCGTGCAAGACTTGCTGCCAGTTTTGTTCCGGCAACAATTGCCGGCATAAGCAGTGACAGATTGTTGCCCTCAATGTAACCAGCAGGCAGAATATGCGTATTGATTGAAAATGTCAGAATCAAGAGCATGCCAAACCAGAATGCCGGCAATGAAAGACCAATGAGCGCAATAAACATAAAGATATAGTCAAACGCAGTATTGGCTTTGACTGCTGATACAATACCAATTGGCAGAGAGACCACGATGGCAAGCAAAAATCCATATATACTCATTTGCATAGTGATAGGAAATTTTCTGGCAATAGATGCCATGACATCCTCATTACCAGAGTAAGAATTCCCGAGATTGAAGGTTGCCAGATGTTTGAAGTTGGTGAAAAGCTGTACAATGTAGGGCTGATCCAGTCCATAGGTATGATTGAAATTGGCGATTTCTTCCTGCGTTGCCTTTTCACCAAGTACATTGACTGCCGGATCTGATGATGCAAAGTGCAGAATGGTAAACACAACAAATACTACACCAAAAGCAACAAAGATCATCATAATCAATCGTTCAAATATATAGCGGCTATAAGGATTGGAAAAAATCAGCAAAAGCAGATACATTGGCAGAGATGTAATCACGGAGACTGCCAGCACTACTTTGTTATCCAGTAATTTGATCAGAAAATCAACATAGCTTTCTTGTCCTGATAAACCCTGTTCCCTATAGAGTCGATTTATCTCACGACTAATTTCACGCTCTGTATCCGATGCAATCAGTTTCTGCATTTCCTTCTGGTAATCTGTACCAAGAGGTTTGTTAAAATGCTTGTATTTATTTTGGGTATATAATTCCGCTTTTTCTGCAATTTGCTTAAAAATGCCATCGGATTCAAGCTTTTGACTTGCAAGGCTGCGTAGTTTCCGATACTCCTGCTCTTCTTTGTTCCTGGATGTCAGATACAGGATCCATGCCACAATATTTGTGGGAAGCCCGAGCAATATCAAGGCAATCCGATAAAGTGGTTTTCTGAATGCGCGTCGTAGGATTTGATCTAGTCTGCCTTTCATAATTTACCCTCCAACAAAAGCAAACAATCTATACTTGCTAGTTCTATAGTAGCATTGTGGAAATTTACCTACTAATGATTATTTTTGATGATTAATAGTGTAAATATTAATGAATACTTTTGAAAATAAAGAAACAGTACTTGTGTTTGAAATGTTATCAAAAAGGTCCGGCACAACGTGCTTTAAAGTATGCGTTGTGCCGGACCTTTGACACTGCAAATATCACATAAACCAGTTCTTTAGCGGGTTGAAGCCGATTATTGCTCCCACAGGATCCCTTTACCATGAACAATTATTGCAAGCATCTTGTGAATGTTCGTCATAATGGGATTTAAGAAATTTCAGAAAATCCCTGGTCATCTTATTAAGATGGCGACCTGCCTTCCACGCTGCATAGTAGGTAATGTATGGAATCGGATCCTCTATGGAAATAAATTTTATCAAATTACTTCCGGCATAAGCCTTTATACGGGATTCAGTCATTAATGCCGCTCCCTTGCCGGACATCAGCATTTCCGGGAACTGACAATGATAACATTCCACCGTAACTTTAGGGGTAAAGCCGGCTTCTTCACAGATTTTATCTGTAACCATACGATATTCATACTGTTTGGGAAGACTGATGAAATTGTGTTTTTCTGCATCAATCAAGCGAATCCAGTCATAGGCAGCCAGTGGGTCATTTGCGGCGACTGCAAGAAACAGTCTTTCTCTATGAATCGCTTCACTGATAATTTCCGGGTCATGACTGATGCAATTGGTAATTACAAGATCTATGGTTTCGGCTTCAAGTTCCGTTTCAACATCTGCTGGATTAACATTAATCTGATGAATCTTAATTTCCGGATACTTTTGCTTCATATCCATCACAAGAGTCTGACTAAAAGGCTTATTGACAATACCTAAATTGAGGATAGAATTCATGCGGTCTGCATAACGATCCACTTCATCCTGCGCACGTTTCAAAAGATTTAAAACCTGATTTACATATTCAAGATAAATCTCGCCGCATTTGTTAAGATATATTCCTCTGCCTACACGATTAAAGAGGGGCACTCCTACTTCATTTTCCAGACGTGACAGACTTACACTTAATGTCGGCTGGGCAACATTAAGTTTTTTCGCTGCATTGGTCAGATGTTCACATTCGGCTACTGTTTTAAAGTACTCTAACTGAACTAAATCCATAGCTGCCTCCAGAAAATAAATATATAGAAAGATTTTACTATTTATAGAAAATTATTCAATCGTTTCTGTACCATGGATTTAATTATTTAGTGTCTGCTCAACAAAGCCCCCAAAAACCACGAACAGCTGTGAACACCCGTAGCGGGAGGTTACGCTGCTTCGAATTCGATGAAATGGCTGGAATCTGTTCCGATTTCGCTTTCCGCAAAATAAAGCAAAAAAATATTGCCGGCAGGGCATACCCTTCCGCCATATAGGCCTCAAGGTATCCAAGATCGCGGCGGAGGCACTCCAGCTGTTTGCGGATCAGGGAACGCAGCTTTTTCGTCGTACGTTTCTTGCTCTTTGCAACAGCTAGGTACTCCCTGCGGGCAGCATTCCGGTAAGTTCTTGGTTTCTTCCATGGGCATAAGTTTTATGGAAGTAATCAATCATCTCCTCGAGCTTCACGCGCTCGTCATTCAAGAGTACAAAGTCCTGCGGATACTTTATGTTTGATGGCGAGCAGGTAGCGTCAAGGATGAATGTCCTGATATTTTCCCCGTCTTCCGACACACAGACCTTATCCCCTGCGTGTTAGGGCGTAGCACCAGCCTTTTCGAGGAATAGCTCGTTTGCCCGCGTCAGGAAGCTGACGCTGAACCTTTTCCGAAATATGACCAGCGATGTTGCCTCAAAAGGGCACTCATGCGAGTACTGCTGTATGCTAAGGAAGTACTGGAGATACGGGTTCTCGGCGATCTCTTTCACAAGCGCGGTCGGACAGCTTTTTGCGCTTTTGGATAATGAGGGCCCCAATCAATTCGTGTTGAAAGGACAACCCACTCGTTCTTCTCATCAAGCTGCATCCCGCAACTCTGGTTGAAATCGGAAAAGGTAATTTGGTGTCCGGTAACTGTCTTATACATGGCTGGATGATTCTCTAAATGCAAAGATAAATATGAATAGTCAAAATAACTCTGCACTTATTATAGCATATATGGCATAAAAAACCATGTTTAATAAATATATTTAATTATTAAGCAGACACTATTTAATCAAGTCATCATGATCAGAGTTTTTTTAATTAATAAACAGTCTTCTCCATTCCCAATGGGCTTGCTTGACCATTTATGCTGATATTTCTCATATTCTTCCAGTGTGTCAATATCGTTTAGTTCTTCTTGTGTTACGGATAAACCGTCACATTGCAGTATTTTCACCGGAAGGGAAGATATTGCCCGGTACACTCCATATCTTTTGCATCGGACAGCTTGTTCAATACAATCTATCCATGCTGGTGAAATCCGATAAACTGCGTTGAGCGGATAATAATTGCCGTTGACATATGGAATTACGCCGGCGAGTTGCGGATCTTCTTCAAGAGTATGAAACATCGTCCGATAAAGCCCGGGACGAATATCCGGTGTGTCACAAGGAGCCACGGCAAGCAACCTGTCTGCAGCAGATGTCTGAGGGAGTTCATGTATCAGAGTATAAAGACCTGCAATCGGACCGATTGAGTCAGTTAAACATGATGTATCATAAATAGTCCGTATGTTATCTTGCTTTTTTGCTGCGGCAGTATCATTTCCATTTTTGCAGTCCGATTTTTGAAGCGTTTCAGGAGCATGTCTTGAAATAAATATTGTATTCAGCGGAATCAATCGGAATATAGTAATGATCCGGGCTTCAAATGATGTATCAAAATATTTTAGATCGCCTTTATACTTCCCACCCATCCGGCGGTTCTCTCCTCCGGCAAGCAGAAGTCCGATTCTTTCAATCTGTTTCATAAGGTGTAATGAATTTTACAAAAACTGCCCAGTGTTTAACCGGGCAGTTTATCAGAAAAATTATCAGTAAAAACTTACTGTTGATGGTTTTGGATTATGATTGTTTTTTAATGATAATTGTCTCTTATGCGTTATCGTTCATTTGTTTTTGCTTAAAGCTTTTATAGCGTAACTCCATTAACAGAATTGATACAACAATAAAGATACCAGTATAAATCCATTGTCTTACAGTTAACCCGGACAAGCTTACAATTGAAGTTGCCGCTAAAACGATAAATACTATCAGTAGCATTAGGTTTAGTTTGGCTGGAGCAACATAGAGCACAGATTTTTTATACTGTTCCGGAAGGAGTTTGGGAAGACGATAGCAGGCATATACCATCATAAGATCTGTGAGCTTTCCGCATCCTGTTCCCATACTGGAAATGTCAGCAGTATTCATCCCTGTTAAAATAGGGATTGCACCAACTACAAAGAAAAACAGCATTGGGAGTATCGGCGTTCCACCTTTATTTTCTTTTGCCCAGGAATCCGGAAGCCACCCATCCATCGCAGCTCGCTGCATTGAACGAGTCGTCCAAGATAGTGTTCCATTTAAAGTAGTCAATAGTGCAAACCAAGCTCCGCCAATAACAAAGAAAAGGTAAACTGGAGCAGGAAATACTTTTTTTGCTACGACTGAGATATTTACCCCGGCAACTTCCTCCACTGGCAAAATGCATGCTGCGACAATTCCGACTAATGCATAAAAACAAGCAACTAACACCGTGGAAATAATCATTGCCTTTGGAATAGTTTTGCCTGGATTTTCAACATTACCACCATTTTCGGCGAGGAATTTTGCTCCTGAACATGCAAAAGACAGGAAGGCACAACCACGCAGAAAACTAAGTAAACCATTAGGCATTATATTCGCCATTGTCGGTTCAAGTGAAATCCATTCAACTTTTGGGATTCCAAATATAATATAAATAAACAAAGAGATCAAAAGCAGAGCAACCATGAAATTCTGGACTTTAGCAGAAGTTTTCAATCCAATGAAGTTGACGATAACTGCCAGTGTCAATGCAAGAAGGGCGACCAGCTTTTGGTTGACTCCAGGGAAAATAACTGCAAAATAGCTTGCAAAGCCAATTGCAAAAGTGGAAATCATTACCTGAGTCAGAACAAAGAGCATAAGGAACACAAATGATGCCTTATCACCTATGAGTTTTTTGCAATAGATATATGATCCCCCCGTTGCCGGCATAGCGGAAGCCAAAGTAGCCATGGGTACTAGTTGGCACAATGCTATTAAAGCGGCAATTAAAAAACAATATGGAGTTCCATGTCCTGTCAACCCAATAACAATACCTGTTAATACAAATACACCGGAACCGACAATTTGTCCGATACAAAAGCTCATACAATCGGTAAAACTTAGTTTTTTATTATCCATTTTATTTGACTCTCAATCCATTAATTATCATCTTATAGTTCTCTGACAAATTTACCAAGTTGCTCCAGGCCTTTTTGCAATGTAACTCGCGGACAGCCAATATTAAAACGCAGGAAGTGTTCTCCATTACCGGAATAGCAGGCGCCGCCTCCGACGGCAATGCCGTACTGATCAGCGAGGATTCGGACCGCCGTATCACTATTTACAGGCAACCGGCTGATGTCAAGCCACATAAGATAGGTGCCCTCAGGTTTAACCGGGTGAACGGAAGGAATCTTCTCATGGCAGTAGTTGAGCAGATATTCTGCATTTTGCGTGAGATAAGCATTCAGTTCATCCACCCATTGATCGCCATAGGTATAGCAGGCCTCGATGGCACTATTGGCAAGTGCGTTTGGAGACATCAGCCATGCTTCTTTCAGGCAATTTTCCTGTGCTTTACGATACTCCGGATTGGGGGCAATGGTACAGGAAGAATGCAGCCCTGCCATGTTAAAGGTTTTGCTGATTGCCGTATAAACTAGCATTTTGTCATAGAGATCCTTGTATTTCAGCACAGAGACATATTTGTAATCATAAAGCTCAATGTCTCCATGCACCTCATCGGACAACAGCCATACGTCATACGCCTTACACAGCGTAACCAGTCGCTCTACCTCCTCGCTTGTCCAGATTCTCGAAACCGGATTGTGCGGATTACAAAAAATAACCGCTTTGACGCCTTGCTTCAGTTCTGTTTCAAAAAGTGTCCAGTCAATTTGGTAGTGCTCTTCCTTATACATCAGCGGGCACTCTATTCGTCTTCTGTCTTGGGTTTCAATCGCGTGGAAAAACGGGTCATATACCGGAGTAAATACAAGCACTCCGTCACCCGGTTTCGTAAACGCTCGAATCGAGAACCAGATAGATGTCACCACTCCCTCGGATGCAGAAAATGCCTCTATCGGGAGGCTTACGTCATGCCTCCGCTGATACCACCCCTGCACAGCTCTTAGAGTTTTTTCCGTAGTGGTTGTGTATCCAAAAAGCGGATGCTGCATCCTTAGCTTCATGGCGTCCACTGCTTCCGGAAGTGTGGCAAAGTCTGTGTCTGCAATCCAGAATGGAAGCAAACCACCGGACGGCTTGCCAAACTTTGTCTGCTTTTCCCATTTGATGGAGTCCGTTCCCATCCGATCAATCACCTGATCAAAATTGTATTTCATATGCACCTCCTGTACATTTGATGTACTTAATCAGTGAAGAAATTCCATATAATGCTGATGGTAAACATCATAAATCCAGTCGCAGTGTAAAAGCATTGCGCTGTAGGCCGCTTCTCCATTATGATTTGTCACAGCACGTAGAATCATCTCATGCTGGCGTTTGCTCTCCATATGATAAAGTTCCTGATCTACCGGTACTTTGAGTTGAAGTTCCCGCATAAGCTGTGATGGCGGTATCAGAATCTCCCAGATCGGTTTCAGCATCGGATTATCCGCAATACTCCATAAACATGCATGAAAGGATGTTAAATACCTTCGATTTGCGGGGAATGTTTCTGCCAGGCGTACTGCCTCCTCTTCTCCGATTTGTTCAGTCTGCACTCTGGAAAGCAGATCGATTTCTGATTCCGTAGCTTTCAAAGCGGCTTCTCTTGCAATCATCGGCTCAAGCATCCTGCGAATTCCGGTGGCTTGCCGAAACGACTCCCAGTTTTCATCTGCAAGTTTCTGAAATTCCGTATTGTCCAGCATTTCCTTCCAGTCAATCCGGATAATACTGCCCTTGCCTCTTACTTTTGAAATAATGCCAGCATCACTCAGCATTTTAAGAGCCTGTCGGATGGTTACACGACTGACGCCCAGTGTATCCATCAGTGCTCGTTCACTTGGCAGAATGTCTCCCTTTTGATACGTACCCTTCCTGATTTCAGCCTTAATCCGCTCAAATGTTTTAAGGTATAACGGCTGACTTATGATTTTATCCATAACATAATCTCCGTTGAAAATATACTGGTTAAGCGTGCTTCAGATGATGCTTGCAATTTCAATACATTTAATACATATAAGTTTACAACTGGTATTATATTAAATCAACTTAAAGGATAAAATTCGTGATAATAGTATTAAATCGACATTAAATATGTGCAGTTCCTACAATATTTTCCGTAAAATATAATACATGTTGAAATCAAAAGCCAAAGCTATATAATTTAGGTAATATGAGTTGTATTACTTGCTCCCGTAAATGATTCGATTGATATTTCATACGTATTTCGCTAAAGGAGGTTCTGCCTGCTATGTCATCCTATGCAATCATCGGGTTTGGTTGTGCCGGATATTATGCTATGAAAGCGATCCGGGAAACTGATCCCGACGGAATCATTGATATCTATTCCGAACATAATGATCCACCGTATAATCCGATGCTGACGACTTACTATGCATCAGATCGTCTGCCAAAAGACGGATTATTTCCATTTGGAAATAATAAGGAGCTTGCGGCATCCTATCGCGTGGCGATACATTCCGGAATCAAAGTTCAGAAGCTTTTTCCGGATCAGCACGCATTGCTTCTTCCGGATGGAAGGATTAAAAGCTATGACCGGATTCTGATCGCAACAGGGGCAACGACATTTGTTCCACCCATTTCCAATGATGTCCCTGCAGCATGTGTTTCTATCAGGAATCTGGAGGATGCGGAAAAGCTACGGAGTATGGTGCATGATTCAACCGGAAAGCGTGCCATTGTCGTAGGGGCTTCCATGGCGGGTATCAAGGTACTCGAAGCATTCCACACATATGGTTGCTCTGTGGAGCTTGCTGATCTTGCTCCGCATATCTTTCCGCTTGCAGCATATCCGGAAACCGCCCACCGGATTGAGGTAAAGCTTAGCGCACAGGGAGTCGGTCTGCATTTTGGTATCGGACTCACTGCGATTCGGCAAGCTGAAACATCGCCCGCTGTGCTTTTTTCCGATGGCAGTGAAATTGCGGCGGATTACATAGGTCTATGCATTGGTACACGTGCATGTACCAGCCTTGCCTCCGAAGCCGGGCTTCAGACCCATAAGGGCATTCTTGTCAATCCGTCCATGGAGACTTCCGCGCCTGGTATCTACGCCGCCGGTGACTGCGCGGAGGGATGCAATTTACAAGACGGCCTGCCTCAGCTTATCGGACTCTGGGCGAATGCAGCCTATCAGGGGTATACCGCAGGCATTTCCATGGCAGGCGGCTCCGGACACTTTGACGGAAACATCCTGCATAATATGACACATTTCTTTGGAATAGATTTTATCGGTCTTGGTGATAATCGTATCGCAGGCAGACATATTACATTTTATAACAGTGACAGAGATCTCTGGATTGAAGCAGTTCTTAATGAGAAGATCCTCGTCGGTCTCAATATACTGGGAGATTACCGTATAAGCGGAATCCTTAAAAATCATCTTCTCACGATAATGGAGCACCATGACCCGCATATCCCGGATCTGCAGCGCGGTATCCTTCTGCAGCAGGGTATCAGCAGCGAATTTATTGATGCACTGGAAGGAGATTGATATGACCAAAGAGGAATTACTTAAAGCCAAAATATCATGTCCGGAAACCGGAATCCATATCTGCCATACCTTGTGTGATATTTGTTCTCCAGGAAACCATTGTGGAATTGATGCTTATGTCAAGGATGGCAAGGTGATCAAAGTAGAGGGAACAAAATCTCACCCGCTTAATAAAGGACTGCTTTGTACTAAGGGATGCTCTAATCGTCAGTATCTTTATCGTGAGGATCGGCTGCATACACCGCTCCTGCGCACGGGAAAACGCGGAGAAGGAACATTCAGGGCAATCAGTTGGGGCGAGGCATATCGTATGATTGCGGATAAGCTGCTTCAATATAAAGCAAATTATGGCGCCCAGTCCGTCATGTTTTTTTCCGGCTACAGCAAATGGTACCGTTTCATGCTTGCACGACTTGCCTACTCCTTTGGTACTCCAAACTATGGTACTGAATCAAGTTCCTGCTTTAAGTCTGGTCTCATGGCATGGCAAACGGCTGCCGGTGGTCCTGCGCGTCCGGATATGGGGCATACCAGGCTTTTCCTCGGTTGGGCTGCCAATCCGTATTTTACAGGATATCTTGCTGCAAAACGATATGAGGCGCTGAAACAAAAAGGCGTGAAATTCATTATTATTGATACGATGTATACAAAGACAGCAGCAAGATATGCGGATCTCTTTCTGCAGCCTCTGCCCGGAACGGACGGTGCTCTCGCACTTGCTATTGCCAATGTGCTCATAGAACATGGATGGATTGACAAGCCGTACATTGACAAGTATGTCCATGGATTTAAGGAATATGCGGAATATTGCCGGAATTTTGGAAAAGATAATATTGAAACTCTTACAGGTGTAGCATATGAAAAGGTATATCAGGCAGCTGAGATGATCCATGAAGCAGGTCGGATCTGCGTTAAAGAGAGTTCAGCTCCTCTTGCACACCATATTAACGGCATGCAGAATTATCGCGCCATTATGGCACTGACCGCAATTACCGGTAGCTATGATCGGACTGGCGGGCAGATGCCGGTGGAATTTACCTTTATGGAGCAGGCATCCGGTTATTCCACATGGGAAGAAAAATTTATGCAGGAAACCCGGAGAGATCCTATGGCAAAGCCTGTGGGTGGTGATCGTTTCCCTTTATGGTATGAACTGGAAGGGCGAGGTGAAGCACAGGCAATGGATCTTTACCGCCAGTTAAACACCGGAAGTCCTTATCCGCTTAAGGCTTTGCTCGCCTTTGGGATAAATTTCCGCATGTTTCCAGAATCCACGAAGCTTGCCGAAACTCTGGCGGAAAAGCTGGACTTTTTTGTTGATGTCGATCTTTTTATGACCGATGCCGCAAAATATGCCGATTTGGTTTTACCTGCCTGCACTTCACTGGAAAGAGAGGATTTCCGATCCTATCCGGGCGGTTATGCTTTTTACACAAAGCCTGCCATCAAACCGCTGTATGAGTCACAGCCTGACTCTGCTATTATTCAGAGCCTTGCGGAATATATGAATCTGGACGATCCGCTGCTCAGGAAGGGTTATCGTGCCTGCATAGAATATCTCCTGACGCCTGTTTCTGTAACAGTGGACGAACTTCAGGCTGCTGAAACGCCGCTCAAGGTACCGGAATGGAAACCTTTTAAAGAAATGGAAGCGTTAACGCACGGTCTCTCGACACCAACTGGCAGATTTGAACTTAAATCCGAGCTGATTGCCACGCATCCGGAGTGGGGGCTTGACGCGCTCCCAACCTATCGTGCACCCTGGGAGAATGCTGATCGCACAAAATATCCTTTGATATTGACGGAAGGCGGACGACTGCCAAATGCATTGCATTCGCGGCTGCATGATATGAAATGGCTGCGAACACTCCGTCCCCGGGCTATGGCGGACCTGCATCCGGAAACTGCAGCACAATATGACATCCGGCAGGGCGATTTTATGGAAATCGGTACACCGATAGGCAGAATTACTGTATATGCCAATCTCACCCGGCACATGAATGTCGGACAGGTCAGTCTGTATCATGGATATCGTGAGTCAAATTACAGTGACCTGGTCAGTAATGAGCGGCTGGACCCTTATTCCGGATTTCCTGCATACCGTTCCAACTTCTGTTATATTAAAAAAGTGGAGGCAAAACTTACAGAACATGAATAAAAAAGATACGTTAATCCTGGATTTTGATTCTGAGCTCTGCTGCTCCTGCGGTGCCTGCTCCATCGCCTGTATGGACCAAAATGACTATGACACATCAACCGGGAGTGCACCCTTCCGGTCCGTCTTTGAAACTGAGGATGCGGAAGGAAACAGCGTTCTCCCATCCTTTCATCATTTTTCCACCGCATGTATGCATTGCGATCCGGCACCCTGTATCACAGCCTGCCCTTCAGGATGCATAAGTAAAGATCCGGATACCAATTTTACTATTTATAACAATACCAACTGCGTTGGATGCCATAGCTGTGCCATGGCATGCCCGTTTGGTGCCCCATCTTTTAATGCTGCAGGCAAAATGATCAAGTGTGATGGCTGCTATGTGCGCGTCCGTTTTGGCTTGGAACCCGCCTGTGTACGTGTTTGTCCCACTGGCGCGCTGCGGCTTGTGACCGAGGAAGAATATCAAATCAGTCACGCACCCGGATCGATCATCCCGGAAGCAAAGGAAATTGCGGAGCATCAGATATAAAGATGACAATGAGCACATGATGACCCGGCGTGAGAGGTGCGACCACTGCGGATAACATGGAAAAGCAATAGAAAAGTAATTCGTGAATTGAGAAAGTAAATTCCAGTGTAGAAGTAAATTCTACTGCAACTTAAAAAGCTTTCTTTTTTTAATATTTCGGATGCAATTCTGTTCTGAGATACATATAATTAGGATAACTTTTCTGACAAAAACCTAAATTTAGACATGCTTCGTAAGCCGCTGGAAATGCAGTGTGCGAGACTGAATTCCACCAGCCACATTGAAAAAATGTGAAAAGTTTACTTCCAGTCTGACAGCAGAT
>OCTW011397645.1_pt1 | contig 20269 bp, 18 predicted proteins | sample 1539671 | NCBI WGS metagenome assembly OCTW01 (sample SAMN02144230, study PRJEB22623) | gut metagenome | biome: sheep rumen | host: Ovis aries | place: New Zealand
CGGATTGGTGCATTTGGGCAATAGTGTAGATACCGCGATGCCGAGTAAGATTTTGGATTATATCAGTAGCGGCAAGCCGATTCTGAATATTTGCAAAATTCGTACCTGCCCGACTTTACCGTTGATGGAACGATATCCGATAGGGATGACGATATTTGAGGATGAAGGGGTGAGTGATTTAATGAGTGAGAGAGTGAGAGAGTTTTGCTCTATAAACAAAGGGAAGCAAATCCCGTATGATGAAATAAAGAAATTATACCCCGAATGCACCATCGAATATGTAGGGAATCAATTTGATGAAACGATTCAAACGGCAATAAAAGAATTTAAGAAAAATAAGATATGAGTATTTTTAAAGACAAAGTATTACTGATCACCGGCGGAACAGGCAGTTTCGGACATGCAGTGATGGACCGATTCCTGCGTTCGGATATTGGAGAGATTCGTATCTTCTCGCGTGATGAGAAGAAACAAGATGATATGCGCCATGAGTATCAGGCGAAGATGCCGGAGGTGGCTGAGAAGATCCGATTCTATATTGGCGATGTGCGTGACTTGGCTTCCGTCAAGAATGCGATGCATGGAGTTGATTACATCTTCCATGCTGCGGCTTTGAAACAAGTGCCATCTTGTGAGTTCTTTCCGATAGAAGCAGTTAAAACCAATGTGTTGGGTACGGAGAATGTGCTGACAGCGGCTATTGACGAAGGCGTGAAGAGTGTTATATGCTTGAGTACCGATAAGGCAGCTTATCCTGTGAATGCGATGGGTACATCCAAGGCGATGATGGAAAAGGTCGTGGTAGCCAAATCGCGTACGGTTAGTCCTGAGAAAACCAAGATTTGTTGCACACGTTACGGTAACGTAATGTGCAGCCGCGGTAGTGTCATCCCATTGTGGATAGAGCAAATCCGTAACCATCAACCGATTACTCTCACCGAGCCGAATATGACCCGCTTTATTATGTCATTGGACGAGGCGGTAGATTTGGTGCTCTTTGCATTTGAACATGGCGAGAGTGGAGATATACTGGTGCAGAAGGCTCCAGCTTGTATGATACAGACTCAAGCTGAAGCTGTATGTGAGTTGTTTGGCGGCAACAAGGATGATATCAAGGTGATTGGTATCCGCCATGGCGAGAAGATGTATGAGACACTGCTGACAAATGAGGAGTGTGCGCATGCTATCGATATGGGCAATTTTTACCGTGTGCCATGCGACAAGCGTGGGTTGAACTATGATAAGTATTTCAGCAAGGGCGATACCGAACGTGCTAAAATCACGGAGTTCAATTCTAATAATACGCAGTTACTGACAGTCGATGAAACCAAGGCTAAGATAGCGTCATTGCAATATATACAAGAAGAACTGAAAAAACAATGAAAATTCTGGTAACAGGAGCAAAAGGATTCGTAGGCACTAATCTATGTGCAGAATTACGTAATATCCGTGATGGTAAAGCGCGGAGCTATGGTGATTTGGTAATAGATGAAGTGATGGAATATGATATAGACTCTACACAGGAGCAATTGGATGACTATTGCGCCAAAGCGGATTTTGTATTTAATCTGGCAGGCATCAACCGGCCGAAAGATCCGGCTGAGTTTATGGAGGGTAACTGCGCTTTTGCGGATACGTTGCTCGAATGCTTGCGTAAGTATCATAACACTTGCCCAGTAATGCTTTCTTCTTCCATCCAAGCCACACTGTCCGGACGTTTTGGAGATAGCGAGTATGGACGTAGCAAACGTGCAGGAGAAGAGTTGTTGTTTAGGTATGCAGAAGAGACAGGAGCAAAAGTGCTGGTATATCGTTTCCCGAACCTGTTTGGCAAATGGAGCAAACCGAACTATAATAGTGCTGTAGCTACATTCTGCTATAACATTGCTCACGATTTACCAATTACGGTGAACGATCCATCGGTAGAACTAGAACTGCTTTATATAGATGATTTAGTGCAGGAAATGATTGCAGCACTGAAGGGGCAAGAACATCATTGCGAGTTTGATGGTGTGGAGACTGTTTTCAAAGCAGAAGGACGGTATTGCGCAGCTCCGATTACGCATAAAGTGAAGTTGGGAGAGATTGTGGAATTGTTGCATCGTTTTCATGACCAACCGAAAACGTTGGTAGTGCCAGAAATACCGAATAACTCGTTTGCTAAGAAGTTGTACTCGATGTATTTGAGTTATTTACCGAAGGAGAAAGTTGCTTTCTCGCTGAAGATGAATATCGATGGTAGGGGCTCGTTTACAGAATTACTCAAGTCCGATAAGTGCGGACAGGTGAGTGTGAATATCTCCAAACCGGGCATCACAAAAGGTCAGCATTGGCATCATAGCAAATGGGAGTTCTTTATCGTTGTCAGTGGGCATGCACTCATCCAAGAGCGGAAGATAGGTACGGACGAAGTAATAGAGTTTGAGGTTAGCGGTGATAAGATAGAAGCAGTACATATGCTTCCGGGCTATACACATAATATTATCAATCTAAGTGAAACGGAGAATTTGGTGACAGTAATGTGGGCAAATGAGCAGTTTGATTCCAACCGTCCTGACACCTATTTTGAGGAAGTAATTAGAAACCAAGCTGATAACTGAATACCAAAAACTTGAATGACAATGAATAGTTTTAAAAACAACGGCAAACTGAAATTGCTGATAATAGTCGGTACCCGACCGGAGATTATTCGCCTCGCTGCAGTGATCAACAAATGCAGGCAGTACTTCGATACACTTTTGGCGCATACGGGTCAGAACTATGACTATAACCTGAACGGCATCTTCTTCCGTGATTTAGGTCTCGCAGATCCGGATGTATATATGGAGGCAGTAGGTAGAGACTTGGGTGAAACGATGGGCAATATCATCGCGAAGAGTTACCAACTAATGATAGAGACGCAACCGGATGCCGTATTGGTACTGGGCGATACCAACTCCTGCTTATCAGTCATTGGAGCTAAACGTCTGCATATTCCTATATTCCACATGGAGGCGGGAAATAGATGCAAAGATGAATGCTTGCCGGAGGAGACAAACCGTCGCATAGTAGATATCATCTCGGATGTGAATCTAGCGTACTCGGAGCATGCGCGTCGTTATTTAGCAGAATGCGGATTACCAAAGGAGCGCACCTTTGTCACCGGTTCACCGATGGCAGAAGTACTGCATGCTAATCTCCCTATGATAGAGGCGTCAGATATCCATCACCGATTGGGTTTAGAAAAGGGAAAATATATATTGCTCAGTGCGCATCGCGAGGAGAATATTGATACAGAGAAGAATTTCTTATCACTGTTCAATGCAATCAATGCGATGGCAAAGAAATACGACATGCCGATTCTATACTCATGCCACCCACGAAGCAAGAAACGTTTGGAGGCAAGCGGATTCCAATTGGATAAGCGCGTGATACAGCATGAGCCTTTAGGATTCCATGACTATAACTGCTTGCAGATGAATGCATTTGCTGTCGTTTCGGATAGCGGAACTCTACCGGAGGAATCTTCTTTCTTTACTTCTATGGGACATCCTTTCCCCGCTATCTGTATCCGTACCAGTACTGAGCGTCCTGAAGCGTTGGATAAGGCATGTTTTTATATCGCTGGAATTGATGAGAAGTCACTATTGCAGACAGTGGATACAGCTGTGGCTATGCATCAGAATGGCGATCATGGTATTCCGGTTCCGGATTATGTTGAGGAAAATGTTTCAACGAAAGTGGTGAAAATAATCCAAAGTTATACAGGAATAGTTAACAAGATGGTTTGGAGAAAATGATGCAATTTAAGCAAAATGTATTAATGCCTTTTCGCGAAACTATCGCGCAGTTTTTAGATAGCAATGCTTTCTATATTGATGGCACGTATTATACGTATCGTCAGTTCGCAGAACGCATCTCTGCTATCCGCTCTGTTATCCATGCAGCGGAGAAAGACGAGAAGATTTGGGGCTTAGCGCTTCATGATGATCTTAATACCTATGCATCCATCTTTGCTCTTTGGATGGAAGGTAAGGCATACGTGCCGCTGCATCCGTCATGGCCAGAGGAACGTATCGCGTCCATCAAAACCCAAGTAGGATGCTCCAATGTCCTCGATGCTTGCGATGCTCCGTTTCTTGAGATGGACTTGGACAACTGTGTAGAAGCATCGGAAGACGATTTGGCATATATCCTCTTTACTTCCGGTTCTACCGGAGTGCCCAAAGGGGTGCAATTAACAAGACGGAATATCGCTGCTTTTATGGATTCGTTCTGGAAAACAGGAATAGACATCACTCCCGAGGATCGGTGCATGCAGGTCTTTGACTTGACGTTCGACGTGTCCGTGCAATCGTATCTCGTCGCGCTCACTCGTGGAGCATGTGTCTATACCGTGCCGTATGGACAGGTGAAGTACCTCTATGCCGCATCGTTGATTCAAGAGCAGCATATCACCTTTGGTGCGATGGCTCCATCTATGCTGACTTATCTGCGTCCGTACTTTGAGGAGTTTGACGCAAGCAGTATGAAAGCTTGCATCCTAACCGCTGAAGCTTGCCCGGTGGACTTGATGGAAGCGTGGTATGGTTGCGCAATGAACACGGAGATATATGATTTCTATGGTCCGACAGAAGCCACTATCTATTGCACCTATTATAAACTCACACGCGGAGGCAATAACCTATCCCTCAATGGTATTATCTCCATAGGTAAACCGCTTGCCAATGTGCAGGCTATTATTATTCGCGAAGATGGTTCGTTAGTAGAAGGACAGGAGAAAGGAGAACTCTGCGTTGCCGGAGATCAAGTGACCCCCGGCTATTGGAAGAATGAAGAAAAGAATGCATCTTCATTCTTTATCCAAGACGGAGTGCGGTACTACCATACAGGAGACTTATGCTATTGGCATGAGAGTGGCAACATCATGTATTCCGGTCGTATTGACCAGCAAGCGAAGATTCAAGGTTTCCGCGTCGAACTCGGTGAAATAGAGCATCATGCTAGGACGTTCTATCAGAATGAACGTCGTGTGATAGCAATAGCTTTAAATGATAAGAATCTGACGGAGATTGCGCTATTTGTGGAAGCACAAACGGAAGATAGTAAAGAGTTAATGACCTATCTCCGCTCGAAGATGCCGAGTTATATGATTCCGTCGAGGATCATCTATGAACCCACCTTCCCACTTAATAAAAGCGAGAAAGTTGATAGAAACGAACTTAAAAAGAAACTACAATGAATAGAGAACATTTAGTAGAAGAAATTCAGGTAATTGCACGAGACATCTTCGCAAAGCCCGAATTGGTGATAACTGATTCAATGGGAGCGTCTGATGTAGATACATGGACGAGCCTGTCGTTCATGCAGTTCCTCACCGCTATCGAAGACAAATACGGCTTCAAGTTCAAAATGATGGAGCTACTCCAATTACGTAATATTGGAGCGGTTATTGATGCGACGCTGAAGCATGTAAGTGCTGAGTAAGGTGTATGGAGTAAAGTGTAAATAAACATTACACATTCAACAATCGACAATAAAGAAAAATGCCCGAGCTTAAACTTTATACTGTTTCAGACCTGCGAGTATGGCTGATGAATAACCATCCTGCTGACGGATTATGTGAGCAAGTGATTGCTCCCACTCGTGCATGGGCTATCATTCATAATCCATATGTAAAGGATGATGATGCTATAGTGGCTGCGATATTTGAAAATAGAGAATTGGCCGCTTATACGGCTTCGTTCCCGGATATGTTGGATGGTAAACGAGTATGGTGGGCATCAACCTTATACTGCTATCCGCCGTTTGCCGGTCGCGGTTATGGCATGATTGTAGTAGGCCGTTTGATGGAAGCACATGAGCCGGATTTGACTTACGACAGATGGGCTGCCAAGGAAACGGTGGAGATATTTAACCATTTTGGTTATCAAACGACCTATACCAAACGTTATCATCTAACTGATAAGAAGATAGATACAAACTCACTCAAAGGCAAATTAGCATATAGTTTACAAGAATTGAATAAGTGCTTGCATCCGTGGCCGAAGCAGTTGAAGGCAAACTATACCATACAACTTGTTTCGACTCTTGATGATGAATCATACGCGTTTATGAAAGCGCATAAAGGTAATGATCTTTGGCTGCGCGAGCAAGATATGCTGAACTGGATTTTAGCGTATCCATTTGCAAAGAGTGGTGTGAATGAGACTGCATGCGTCTTTGGCGCTGATGCAAAGGTATATGAATACAAGATTGCGAAAGTATATGTGGAGAATAAATTACAAGGAGTATATTTCCTCCGGCAATATGATGATACACTGAGTATTATATATCTTTACTATACTGAAGAAAATCGAGACGAGGTATTCTCATCAATCGTTAATCAGATAATAGCAATAAGACCGATGTCTTTTGTTACAGAGAATTATAGTTTGTTGAGTTTCGTTAAGAATAGACTCTATTTCCCTAAAATGGAGAGAGAAAAGGTGTCTCTTTCGCTACCGGACAATCAGCAACGTCTAACTAATTTTACACTCCAACTTGGGGACGGAGATAGTTTTGCATGAATAAACTGACCGACATAGTAGCTAAAATTCGTCGCAAATGGATAAAGTTGCGTTTGCGCCCAATTCGCGTGTTCTGTTTCCATCAAGTGAGTGATGAGTATAATCCGCTAACGATGTGGGAGTGTGACTGGACGCAAACAGAACTATTCAAACGCAATATTATGTATCTCCAATCGCATGGAGTGAATTTTATATCGTTACCAGATGCGCATGAGAAACTTAAACGCGACAGATTGAGATGTAAAAAATATGCGGTACTGACAGCCGATGACGGATATAAGTCCTTGCTGAATATTTTACCTTGGCTCAAAGAACAACGTATTCCGGTAACACTATTCATTAATACGAAGTATCTTGATGGTAAATCATGGAGCGCTATTAATGAAGAACAAGCACGACGAGTTAAATCGGATGCAGATATGGAGAAAGACGTGTGCCCAAATTTATATTTGAGTAAAGAAGAGTTTGTAAAAGTGGCAGCAATGCCCAATGTAACTATTGGTTTACATGGACATGAACATTTGGATGCAACGGAACACACAAAAGAGGTATTTAAGCAGAATGTGCAACTATGTAAAGATGCCCTAAAGGATGTACCACATGTTTTACCATATTTTGCATATACTTGGGGCAGGCATAATGCGGAAACAGATGAAGTATTATCTGAAATGGGTATAACTCCTGTTTTAGTGAATGGAGCAAAGAACTATATAAATGTGAAATATATTGATCGATTGGCGATTGATGGAAAATTATTATGAGAAATGAAAGCAATATTTGATAATATCAAGGGGACTTGCGTGATAGAGGGCAATGTTCCGCGTAAGATTGTTTGCGGGTATGACGCAAAAACTAAAGAACTGAAAGTGGCTCGTGATAAGATAGGCGAGCAATCGTTATACTACGCGCAATTGCCTACATCAGTTATTGTCTCCACAGAGTTGAAAGATATTCTGCCGCATATAGCGTATCCGAAAATCAATATGCTTAATATGGCGCAACCGATTCGATATAACTATCCGATTGATCTTCAGCAGACATGGATCGAGCAAATCAAACGTGTTCGCGCAGGAGAAGAACTAACGATTGATCAGAAAGGTATTCGTTCTCGTATTTATTGGAAGCGCGACCATACGCCCACGTTCAAAGGAACGAAAGAAGAAGCATTAGCTGAGGCTTTGCGCTTGTTGCGCAAGTCCGTTACAGAATGTATAAAAGCATCGGATGGACCGGTAGCAGTATTGCTGAGTGGGGGTATAGACAGTACTTCATTGGCAGTATTGACGAAAGAGATTCAATCCGAAGTCCATGTGTTTAGCGCGGGGTATAGAGGCAATCAGTACAAGGGGCAAGATGAACGGTCTGTAGCTAAGCGATTTGCAGAGGAGAAAGGATTGATTTTTCATGAGGTAGAGTTGGATGTGAATGATTTTCAAAAATATTTAGATGATGTAACCCCATATTTAGATGAACCATGTTTTGATGTAAATTGCATGGTGCAGTTCGCATTGTTCAAGAAAATATCTGAGATGGGCTTCAAGACGGTTTTGATGGGACTTGGTGGAGATGAGTTGTTCTATAGTTATGCGCAACGTCATCAAGAAGTAGAAACAATTCGCCTGCGCCATGAGTTTAGTCAATTGTATCCGATACGGAAACATAAGAAAGAATATCTGCGATTCTTGGTAAATCACTATAAGCATCTATTGCTACCGAATCACCCTGCTCGTATAGATGAATCAATGTTGACGGAATGGACATTTGAGGACTATAAGCGTTTTGCAAAAGATGCAACAATAAATGGTGAACGATTTGCAGATGTGGATGTACATAAATCCTTGCCAGAGAATATCACAATACAGGAAGTGTATGATTTTGTTGGAGCGGCTTTCGCTATGAATATGTGTGTGTATATGGCAAATAAATTATGCCATGCTAATGGAATAGAGGTGCGTTGCCCGATACTTGCCCCAGAGCTGGTAGAGTTTATGGATTCGCTACCAATGGAGATGAAATTCGACATCACTCAACCTAAACGTTTCCAAAAAGAGATGATGACAGGTATATTACCGGATTATATTTTGTATGCACGTAAGAGAGGTTTTGAGCCTCCCTTTGAGTTTATACGTAACATCGCTGCAAAATATCAATATAAGCAGATACAGTCATCCTATTATTTCTTTAATTCAATGATTGCTGATCGAATAATTGATAATTTATTGTATAAATGATACTTGCACCCATAGTCATATTTTCGTATGATCGTCCAAAGCATCTACAACAGACGTTGGATGCTTTGTCGAAAAACGCGTTGGCTGATCAATCTGACCTGTTCATCTATTGCGATGGAGCAAAAGAATCAGCTCCATTAGAACAAGTGGATCGTATTATAGAAAATCGCAAGGTAGCTCATGCAGCATCCGGTTTTAAGTCTTTATCTGTCGTTGAGCGTCCGAAAAACATTGGTCTAAAAGCCAATATCGTTGGTGCTGTGACTGAAGTAGTGAATAAGTATGGACGAGTCATCACGCTTGAGGATGATATAGTTACCTCTCCCGGTTTCTTGCGGTTTATGAACGAGGCGCTGGAGATGTACAAAGATGATGAACAGGTGATGCACATATCCGGCTATATGTGGCCTCATCGATGGTCTCTACCGGAGACATTCTTCTATGAGGTTCCGTACCCAGGAGGAGGTTGGGCTACATGGGCACGTGCTTGGAAATATTATGATGACGATGCTGCGAAATTATATCATATATGGGAAAATCGATGGGAGAAGTTTAATATGTTTGGCGGAGATTATTTGCAGAAGCAGTTGGTAGCCAATTATGAGGGACGAATGAATACTTGGTTTATTAAATGGCATGCAGTATTATTGGAGCGAGGTGCATTAACCTTGTATCCCGGGAATTCATTAACAAACAATATTGGATTTGATAGCTTAGCAACTAATTGTTATGAGTCCAATAAGTTTGATGTCATGCCGGTTGAATCAATTCCAGTGAAGCGCAAACCAATCAAAGAATGTTGGTTGGCAGCACATGAGATATACGCTTTTTACCAAGGCAGATGGTATAATAAACGCAGACGACAAGCATTGTTAAAGAAAATCCTATTTTGTAAATGAAATCATTCAAATACTACATTCAAAAGTTGTTCGGCAAATGGCTGCGTGAGCCAATTATTCCTGCTGATAAAACTACCGGTTTCTCATTGGTGCGTTCAGAATGCAGCCATAGTATATTGGGAAAAAAATCCTATGCAGTTGCGCCATACTACTTGCACAACGCGCAGTTAGGTGACTACTCCTATTTCGCCAAGAATGCACAGGTGGCAAATACCTCAATTGGTAAATTCTGCTCTATAGGACCTAATTTTTGCTGCGGTATGGGTATTCACCCTACGAACGGCATTAGTACACATCCGGTATTTTATAAAGGAAAGGTTGCTGAGTATAAGTCAGTAACCATTGGTAATGATGTCTTCATCGGAGCTAATGTTACAGTTTTGGATGGCGTGAAGATTGGCGATGGTGCTGTTGTCGGTGCCGGTGCGGTAGTAAGCAAAGATATCCCGCCTTATGCTGTGGCCGTAGGTTGCCCTATCGAGATCAAACGTTATCGTCTTTCCGAATCCCAAATCGCCGCTATGCAGCGTATTCAATGGTGGAACTGGGATGAAGAAAAGTTGAAAGCCGTAAGAGAGATGTTCAATGATATTGATGCGTTTATCGCTAAATTTGATACAAAATGAAGCTTAGTATAATGACAATAAACTACAACAACGCGAAGGATTGTACAAAATACACGCTTCAATATTGTATTATAAATCCATCTAAATCTTTGCATTATGATTGACTCAACATTAGAATTATTGGTAAAACAGATTAGGGAAACAACAAATCCAGCAATGATTACACCTCGTCAATTGATGAGTGCTTTTGGTTACTATCGTCGATCTCGGTATTGTGTGGAGACGATAAATAATTATTTAATAGAGAATGGGCTAGAAACAAAACCTAATTACCAAGATACATGGGCTGATGCACAAATAGAATTACGATTAACTCCTGAGATTGAACATGAAGTTAAGAATTATGCTCGTTGTAATTCTAAAGAAGATCCTGTTAAGCGCTTAATCGTTTTAGACGAAGCTCATAGAGCTCCTTTGTGTGTTAAATTGTCAGATACACTTGTTAAAGCGGAAACAATGATGAGATTACATAATTATTCTCAACTACCGGTGCTTGATGAAAATGGGTATTTGCAAAGTTGTATAACGTGGGAAAGTATATGCTATGCGCGATCTAAAGGAGAACAATCTAATTTAGTGCAAGACTATACTACAGATAAATTCCAGAAAGCACGAGTAGAAATGGCATTACTAGAAGCATATGAATTAGTTTATAAGCACGAGTACATAATTGTTGTTGATGACTCGGGGAATAGTCCTATAGGTATAGTCACGATTGCTGATTTGTCCAGTAAATTTATTGCATGGACGGGGCCATATTTGCTAACAAGCGAAGTAGAACAATTAATACGCCAACTATGTGATGACAAATTCCCGTTAAGTGATGTACAAGATAGATGCAAAAACTATAGTCTCAAGGATATACTCAAAATCTTGCATTGGAGGCAGGATGATTCCGAACATATAGAGCAAATTGAAAAGATTGTAAAGATTCTTCACGGATCACAAAAAGAAATAAGGAGTTTAGATGATTTGACCTTTGGACAGTACAAGCAGTTATTAGACAATGACAATAATTGGAAAGCACTGAATTTGCCTAATGTGGATAGGAAAATATTTATTGAACAATTAGATGAGATCAGAAAAATCCGCAATGATGTAATGCATTTTAATTTAGATGAAGAGGATTCTTCTGAAAAAATGGCAGTCTTGAAGGAAACCGCTGATTTTATAAGTAGCAACATGATGTAATTGAAGGTTATTATAGATGGAGACGATCGAAATTATTAAGGAATTGCGTGAAGTGCTAAAAGAGATATTCGGGATGAATATTCCGGATAGGGTAATGGCTTGGATAATTTTGATAATTGTAGTTATAGTAATAGCTACATTCATTCTTGTGGGAATCATTAAGATTTTTCAATTCTTCAATCGTTTGAGTCAGAAACCTTGGAGAAAGAAGAAGATAAGAGAGATTTTATCGCCAGATTACTTAGATCAACTAAAAGAACAAAAATATTTTATCTCCACAAAGTTTACTACATCTCCTCCTCACAATCTTGATGATCCTATGGAGGTAGAGAGAACTGAATCTGCAAAGAACTTAATTGACCACTTCCTTGATAAAGTGTTAGTTGAAGATAACACTACGAACCGTTTCTTTTGTATTCTTGCAGGAGCTGGAATGGGGAAGACAACATGGACGGTAAATTTGGTGACATCTTATATTAATAAATATAAAGAGAGTACATGGCCATATGATATTGTGCTTGTAAGCTTAGCGCATAAGGATTTTGCAGAGAAAGTTCAAGTAGTTGTAAATAAATCAAATACGATATTGATATTAGATGCGTTGGATGAAAATGTTGAAGCATCAAATAATCTTGAAAAATTCATGTCCAATTTGGAACAAATAATTCAAGAATTTCGATTTGTTATATTAACCAGTCGTACGCAATTTTTCCCATCCGAAGAGGCCGAACCATATAGAACAAGTATGATTAAATTGTCGGGAGCTAAGGGGAATTTTGTGTTTCATAAGATGTATATTTCTCCCTTTTCTAAAGAGGATGTTACTTCTTACTTAAAAAAGAAATATCCGAATTGGAGAATGCGTAAGAAAGCTGCGTCGATTGTACAGAGATGCGCTTCATTGGCTACGAGACCATTGCTACTATCGCATTTAGATGATATATTAGAGAATGATCAAGAATATTTGTCATTGTACGATATATATTCAGCACTCATTGAAGCTTGGATTAAGCGCGAGGTGCTCTTTATGAAAGGAGAGGAGAATGCGGAACTTAGTAAAAAACTTTACGATTTTTCTTTACACTTCGCGTTAGAATTATATTCGAACCGTGAAGAATCTACGAATATGCGGATGAAAAGAGAAAAATATTTGGAATTTATACAAGACCATGGCTATACGGATTATAATTTTTCTGGTCGCTCTTTAATTAATCGAGATGCAGAAGGGACGCTTAAATTCTCTCATAAAACTTTTTATGAATATTTCCTCGCAAAAGCAAAATTTATTAATCCGGATTTAGAACTTCCAGATTCAGGTTACGAATTGGCATGGACTTTCTATGAGCAGTTGGTGAAAAGCTACTTAAGTAAAACAGCATCGAATATGGTGATGATTAACGATGACACGATGTTATGCTCTCATAGGGTAGGAACCTTTAACTTTGATTATAGATGGCTCAATAATGTCGTGAAGATTAAGAGAGCAGGAGTGATAGCTAGTCTATTGAATAACAATACCGACAATTTTACATCGTGGATACAGAAGTCCACGGTGGAAATAGTAGACGTGATAGATTATCAGAATGAAAGTCTGAAAAAACTATTGTTTTTACCAAAGTTAAAAGAAGTTAATATACTTAACTCTGCCAAAATAACGACAAAAGGAAGACAACAGATTCAGAAATTGGCAGAAAGAGGAATACAAGTCAGTGATACAAAATGGAAATTATCTTTTTATGGCAATGCACCGTATTTTTATAAAAGAAAAGAGCAAAATGGTACTTCATTAAATAGTTTGATATTAGAAGGATATCTGCATTTTCTGAGGTCTCAAGCGGAACTGCAATCATTTGAATTTTATATTAAAAATAACAGCGGGATAAATATCTCAATATCAACAGAATAAATGTTACACATTCCGTGTTATGATATGCACTACATTCGATTTCTGAATATTTGCACTCATAACAGGAGAAAATATACTCTCATGTTCTTCCAATGATCTTATCATCAAGGGATCATCTTCCGAGAACAAAACAAGAGCAATCTATGCAGATGAATGTATGGTGTATTGTGTATAGTGTTATGCGCAGTGCGCAATGTGTAATGTTTGATGTATGATGTAGGGTGATGAGTTGATAATACAAATATAAGGAAATAACAGATAAAATATTATTTTTTAACGTAAAAATTTGCATATATCAGAAAATTTATTTACCTTTGCAGCGAATTTTATTGCTACGTAGAAAATAATAGATTATGATAGACGATAGAAACATATTGGCGCAGTCGAATGCGGAGATAGTGCAGGGATTGGGTGAACAGTTCAGAGATTATCGGCTCAATGCCAAGTTAACGCAACAAGATGTGGCCGATAAGGTAGGTGTGAGCCTGATTACCATCCGGAATTTTGAGACAGGAAAAGCGAAGAACATCACGTTGAGTAACTTGCTATCTCTGCTGCGTGTGGTGGGGCGATTGGAGGCTGTTAACGAACTGTTCCCGCCGATACCTCTTTCGCCATATATGTTGTCGGAGTTAAACTCTAGCAAACCCAAACGTGTACGTCATGCAAAATAATGTATTATCCATCTGGTTGTGGGGACAGGAGTTAGGTCGTATCTATTGGGACAAAATTCAGTCGCGAGCGGTGTTCGAATATAATTCCGTCTTTATTAGTACGGGAATAGATGTGGCACCGTTGAGCGCGTCGATTCATAGTGTGGCTGCAAGTCGTCCGATAGTTGGAAACAAAGATGCATTATACCAAGGCTTGCCTCCGTTCATCGCGGATTCGTTACCTGATAAATGGGGAAGTTTAGTGTTCGAGTGTTGGGCAAAAGAGAATAATATTCGATCGAAAGATATCTCTCCGGTAGATAAATTGGCATTCATCGGCAAAAGGGCGATGGGAGCTTTGGAATTTCGTCCAGCTGTAGAGTTGGCGGAGGTGCAGGAAGAATTGGCATTGGCGAGTTTGTATGATTTGGCGCAACGCATATTCGATGAACGAACCGACGTGATGGTGTTGCCGGAGGAGTCGTTGACGTTACAGAGTCTGTACGCAGTAGGTACTTCTGCCGGAGGTAAGCATCCAAAAGCCATTATCGCCATTCATAACGATACGCATGAGATTCGTTCTGGGCAGATTGACTTGGGGAGCGATTTTACCTATTACATTCTGAAATTTGCCGAGACAGATCGGTTCCCCTATACGCAAGTGGAACAGGCTTACTATGAGATGGCTACCGCAGCAGGTATAACGATGATGCCATCACGATTGGTGGAAGTTGAAGGTAAGAAACATTTTCTGACAGAGCGGTTCGATAGAAAAGCCGGTAAACGCATTCATATCCAGACCTTGGCTGCGATGAGTACTATAGCGGATAGTTATGAGGATCTGATGCGCGTGGCCCGGTTGTTGGAAGTGCCACAAGGTGAGCAAGACGAACTATTTATGCGGATGGTATTCAATGTGTTTGGAGGAAATGTAGATGACCATCAAAAGAACTTCTCGTTTCAGATGACGGAACGCGGAGAATGGCACATCACCCCGGCATACGATATGACGTTTACCACTAATCCGGATGCATCGGGGTATGAGAATAGCCATTGCATATCGGTTAGAGGCAAGGTGGCAGATATCGCGGAGGACGACCTATTGCAGTTTGCTGCTGAGAACAGTATCAGCCGTGCCAAGGGGATGATAGATAGGGTAGCAACAGTGCTTTCCGAGTGCTGGACATATCTCAAAGCACAAGGGATAGACGATTACTGGGCTGATAAGATTGAAGAGAGCTTGGCTTCGTTACTGCCGGAGCGTTTTGCTGCGCGGATGACACATCATCTGCCGACACCGGTGCCGGACTATACGACAGATGACGGACACACGGTGTGCGAAGTGCAATGGCGTGAGACCAGAAAGCACGAACTGCAACTCTGTGCCAATGTGGATGAAGTGCATATGCGTTATGTGTGGGATGCCAACAGTGCAATCGGACGAGAGATTATGGCTGCCGGATGGAAGCACATGCCGGTGGATATGACAAAGAAATACGTGGAGAAATATTTGCTGGGGGCAAGAATCACAAAAAATGCCTAAAATGCAATAATATCGCTAAATAATTTGCGTATATCAAAAAAAAGTAGTAATTTTGCAACCGCTATTGAATTAACAGCCATTGCAAAACTAAAACAAGCAAAGATATGAAGTTCTACAATCGGGAAAATGAGCAAAAGGAGCTACTACGCATTCGCCAGTTAGCCTATCGTTGCATTGCCGGTAGAGGGGAAGAAGGTCGTGAAAGAAGTTATGAGTAACTTATTATAACCTTGATGTTATTATCTCCGTTGGTTATCGAGTGAAGAGTCAGCGTGGGGTGCAGTTCCGCCAATGGGCGACCAAACGTATCCATGAATATATAGTGAAAGGTTTTACGTTGGACGATGAGCGGGAGAAGAATAATGTATGATGTGTAATGTGTGAAATATTTGATTAAGTTATGCAAAATCTGAAGCTAAGTATCATAACAATAAACTACAATAACGCTGAGGGACTACGCAAGACGCTGGCCACGGTTGCAGTGCAGACTTATCTAGATATCGAACACATCATCGTCGATGGTGGTTCGACTGATGGCTCTGTAGAAGTTATCAAGGAGTACGAAGAAAAGCCTACCCATAACCCCTCCCTAAAGGGAAGAGAAATTAAATGGGTTTCGGAGAAGGATAAAGGCATATACAACGCTATGAACAAAGGAATTGAGATTGCAATGGGACGTAGAGTTGTCAACGATAACCACACATCAAACATCACACATCAAACATCGCAAGAATCGCTCTGCGATTATGTGCAGATCCTCAACTCCGGCGACCTCCTCGCAGCTCCTGATGTCACCGAACGGATGATGAATGCGTTGCATTCCATTAACCCATTAAACGTTAATTCGTTAAACGACAAAATCGGTGCACCGATTTTGTATGGCAACATGCTCAAGTCGTACGACGGCAAAACGATCATCAATCGCGATACCTGCGGAGGCGCTATGTACACTCCGGAGTCGTTCCTCTATTTCTACAAAGGTACGCTGAACCATGATTGCGCCTATATCCGCCGAGATCTTTTTGAGAAGTACGGACTATATAATGAACAGATGAAGATTTGCTCCGATTGGGAGTGGTACGTACGCGCCATTGTGCTTGGAGGGGAGAAACCGGTATATACCAATATTGATGTAACCATCTTCGATATGAACGGCGTGAGCGAGTCGTATGGCAAGAACGCAGAACTTATCAAGCGTGAACGCCGAGAGTATCTGGAGTCCATCCTGCCTCCGGCTGTGTTGCATGACTATGATGCTTTCTCTTTCCCGATTTTGCAATATCAACGACTCAAGAAACATCATTTGTGGGGTATCGTGTACTTTATCGAACGTGTCTTGTTTAAACTCGAAAAGTGGAGGATTTTGCGATGATAAAGTTATCCATTATAGTACCAATCTACGGTGTAGAGCAATATCTGCGCAAATGCGTGGATTCGCTCCTCGCTCAGGATTTGCCTTTGTCCGAATACGAAATAATATTAGTAGATGATGAATCTCCTGATACCTGTCCGAAGATTTGTGACGAATATGCTATAGCTCATGAGAATATCCGTGTCATTCATCGCGAGAATGGCGGATTAAGCGCTGCGCGAAATTCCGGTATAGAAATCGCTCAAGGAGACTATCTCATGTTTGTGGACTCGGACGACTATATCGAGCCCAATGTACTTGGAGAACTAATGGCGCAAGTAGAGCGAGATAATTTGGATGTCCTGCGTTATCGTCTCCAGTACGTTAATCCGCAGTATCAAATCTATGACCCTTATAAATCTGATCCGTTTAAGGGAAATGATTACTCCGAAGAGCCAATAGATGGTGTGTCCTTCCTTAACACCCGCATGAATACTGATTGCTATGCATGGCAATTCATTCTTCGGCGTGACCTAATATCCTCTACGCCATGCAATCAGCACTCTACACAAGAGAATGCTCCGTGTCTTTTCACCGAAGGCATTTATTTCGAAGACACCGATTGGACTCCTCGCATGCTCGTAAGAGCCAAGCGTGTAGCAAGTGCGAATACGGTTGTATATAACTATTTGCAACGAGAGGGTAGTATTACGAAGGCTGTCAATCGGTCTAAACAACAAAAAGTTCTTGATGACAAAATGCGTCTAATCAGTGAGATGCAATGTCAATCGAAAGAGTTGAAGAATCAGGGCCTGAGCAATACTTGGTTCAACCGCATGATTGCTGATACGGTTATTAGCGTGATTGGCATATTGAGTGTAAATTTCTATAGCGAACGGAAAGGGTATTTAGGACAATTGAAAGCGATGAATATATATCCTCTCAATTCCCAATCACCCAAAGCAAAACTAATCAACCTCTCTCCGCGATTGGCAGTGGAGGTGTTGCATTTAAAAAATAGTTAAGATTATGATTGACATTAAAACGATAAAACTAATTGTTTGGGATCTCGATGATACGTTCTGGAAAGGAACGCTTTCAGAGGGAGGGGCTACGTCTATAGCAGATAATATCCAATTAGTGAAAGACGCTACCGATGCTGGGATTATCAATTCGATTTGTTCCAAGAACGAGCTGGAGCCGACTATTGCGCATCTGAAAGAACTCGGAATATGGGATTATTTTGTTTTTGCCTCCATTAACTGGGACAACAAAGGCGCGCGCCTTGCTCATATGATTGACAGCATGGCGCTCCGTCCGCAGAACGTGCTGTTCCTTGATGATAACGTACATAACCTCCAAGAAGCTAAACATCATCTGCCGTCGCTGCAAATAGCAGAACCGAACGTGATACCGGAACTGATCGCTCAGGTTGATGCTTTGCCAAAGAAAGATACTTCGCATAAACGTTTGAAACAGTACAAAGTGCTGGAGGAGAAAGCAGAAGCGGCAAAAACATTTGATTCAAATGAGCAGTTCTTATACTCCAGCAATATCCGCGTGACGATGCATACGGATTGCGAGAATCAAATAGAACGCCTGCATGACTTAATTTTGCGCAGCAATCAACTGAATTTTACTAAAAAGCGTATATCCGAGGATGAGTTACGCACATTGATTGCTGATAAGGATGTGACCTGTGGCTATGTATCTGTAATAGATAACTATGGCGATTATGGCATCGTGGGATTCTATGCGATTCGCAATGGCGAAGCAGAGCATTTTGTGTTCTCCTGCCGCACGATGGGGCAGATGATAGAGCAATGGGTATATGCGCAATTGGGATTCCCAAAACTGGAGGTGGTTGGTGAAGTGCGTACCCAACTGAATAACGCTGATTGTCCTGGATGGATTAGCCAAACGTTAACGAATGAAGGAATCATTGAGTTAACGAAAGAAAAAGGGAACGAGGTTAAGGATTGCAAAATCCTTGTCAAAGGTCCATGTGACTTGAGTAATTCATTGAGTTACATCCATTCGTCGGGAAATATTGTGTCGGAGTTTACGTATGTGGATAATCGCGGAATGGTGATAGATACCTATAACCATTCGGTGCATATTCGCGGGCTTCATGAATATAGCGAAGCTGATAATCAGATGCTTTTAGCCGATTGCCCGTATATCGATCCAGCTATGCTGCATGGCACTTTCTTTACCGATGATTATGATGTGATCTTTCTAAGTTCACTGTTGGAAAGTAGCTACAATGTCTATCGTCGAAAAGGAACCAATGTGCGGGTGGTGATGAATAGCTACAATAGCTATCTGGAATCTGACGAAGCCTTCTTAGCCAAATATGAATTAGTTGGTATGACATCACCGAAAGAGTATAAACAGTTTCTTATAGATTGTTTGTCATGGCTTCCATATAAAACGACTATTTGTGTGATTTTTGGAGCGACCTTTGGCAACGGGGATGAAGCCAACCGTCATAAGGCACTCAACGATGCGGTAAAATCCTTAGCGGCTACAGAACCCCGTATTCGGTTCATTGATGTGGATGAGTTTGCGAGAAATGCTTCGGATTTTACTGATGGATTAAACCACTACCAAACGCGTGTCTATTTCGAGATTGCACAAGCGATGATCCGCATAGCAGCAGAAGTAAGCGGAGCACAATTGAAAGGTTATGGCGCGTCAAAAGCAAGACGCGATAGGGTGTTTGTCAAAATACGCAATGTGATAAAAAAACACTTGAGTAACGATAGTGGATTATTCAAAATACTGCAAAAAGTATATCGAATGATAGTAAACAAATAATTTATCAAAATTATTGAAGAAGAATCGAAGTTATCAATAGTGCCTGACTACGCCATCGTAGGCGGTAATCCTGCCAAGATCATACGAATGCGGAAATAATACGTGAGATATAACAATAAATTATGCTACGTTGGTTTGATACTGTCCATTCATACGACCTTTTACACATGCCGGATCGGTTGTATAAGTATTATCGCTACGATGATGCACTCAATGCCAAACGCTTGTCCGGACAAGTGTATTTGGCTTCACCGCTCGATTTTAATGATCCATGCGATTGCCAACGTAAGGTGATTAATAATGCTCAAACTCGTTGTGAACAAAAGGGTATAGATTGGCTGTATGGCAAATTGCTTGAACTGGGGTATAATAGGGAGCAAGTGGATGATGTAGCCGACAAACTCTTGAAGGACGATGAGGATGTCCTTTACGAGGTATATAAACGCCAATTGGAGCGGGCCGGTGTCCTGTGTCTTGCCGGTACGGCTACTGATACGCTGA
>OCTW011334519.1_pt1 | contig 20259 bp, 14 predicted proteins | sample 1539671 | NCBI WGS metagenome assembly OCTW01 (sample SAMN02144230, study PRJEB22623) | gut metagenome | biome: sheep rumen | host: Ovis aries | place: New Zealand
CTACTTCTCTAACGATGAGGAGCATGATGGATCTCGTAAGACTGGCTATCAGAATGTAGAGTTCGATGATGACACTTATCAGATGTACTTTAAGTCCAACGGTGAAGCTGAGAAGGGATATGTAACCAAGATCAAGAAGTACTGCGCTAATGGCGTTGTTCTGAAGGCTGATTCAGATACTTCTAACTATGGTGTAGTTGAGGATGCTGATGGTAAGCATGATTCAACTGGCAATACTGTTCTTTACTATGGTGATGATCTTAGCGCTGATGAGATCAAGAATGGCAACTATGTTCTTGTAAATACTGCTGGTACTATCCAGAAGAACGCTAAGAACAAGAAGGACAGCAATGATGTTTATTACTACACTAACAAAGATGGTGTTGTAACTTATGCTGGTGACAAGCTCTTTACTGGTAAGAAGAATGATTCTGATTACAAAGAAGTAGGTGCAGTTGTAACTGGTAGCGACACTGTTTACTATGTAGAGAAGTAATCTTAGTGATTGCCTTTTAAAAGGGAGAGGGAAGTGATTCCCACTCCCTTTTTTTAAATTATAAATGATGAAGAAAACACAATTAATTATTATGCTTGCTGTGTTTGCAAGCATTTCCATGACAGCCTGCAAGCCAAAATACCATACTGCATTACAGGATCCTACGTCAGTCACGATCGCAGCGGATCAGGTAATAGACATTGATTTTGATCAGATCTCGGATGATGTTATCGACAACCTATCAGATGATACTCAGACCTATGGATTTGTTAAGGACCTGCTGATCTCCGGCACTAATGATCCAAAGCAGGTTGATATCACAGTTGAGATTATGGATGATGTATCTGATGATGCAATTCAGCTCTTTATGTCAGATGTGCTGACACAAATTTCACAGGCTGCCTGTGTTCAAGATAGCAGGTATACGAAACCATCTAAAGATGGACTCGGAAGTTTTTATGACTCTTATGCGATTCATTATGAAATCAAGCAGGGAGATGCTGATTATGATAATCAGACAATCACTGCAGGGGAGTCAATTCCTTTTGGAATTATTCTTGATAACTAATGACTGATAATCAGGGCTGTATAATCGTTGTGAGGTGAGTTAGCACGACGGTTATATAGCTTTTTATTTCTTCAAGACTCAGATCCTGAATATTTTCTTCTTTCTTGACGATACTGTATAGAACCTATATTCTTTTGATAGAGGTGGCAAGAGTGGAAAATTTGATGATTTTCTTCCGGAACAGCTGAATGATCCTGAATTTCATGCAGAGTATGAAGCATTGCAGCCGGAATGCGCTGTAATGCAGGAAATTATTGATGCTAGACAGACATCTGAACTGACTCAGAAGGATCTTTCTGAGCGTACCGGAATTGATTAATCTTTTCCTAATTTTAAGGGATTTCGTTGTATCTGTATCTTTACTTTGATATAATTCCTTAGTTAATGGGTATATTATAGTTTATTACACCTATTGGTATAATACAGTTTATTACGCCTATTAATAGGGAGGAAATAATCTTGGAAAAAAAGGGTCAGTACAGGAGGCTGCTGCGTGCGCTTTTCTGCGCAGCTTTGCTTCTTATATATGCATTCCTTTTCTGGCATGTATGGAATACCTATTACAGTCCGCGGATGGAGCGCCAGTTCTATGAAAGAGGACACTGGCTGTTTCTGGGCGTTTATCTTTTTGGTATTTTTTCACTGGTGCATGTTTACGGTGGCTGGAAGGTCGGATATCTCAGAGTCTTTAATGTAATTTATTCGCAGGCTCTCGCTACCATCCTGGTAAATGCGATTACGTATATTGCGATCGTACTTTTGACAAAATATATCGAGAGCGTTGTGCCGCTCCTTCTTATGACCGCGGTACAGATTCTTATAACGATTCCATGGGCGGTCTTATGTAATCATGCATATATAACCGCGTATCCACCGAGGAAGGTGCTGATGATTTACGGCGATAGACCGGCGATGAGCCTCATTCGCAAAATCAGCTATCGGACGGACCGTTTCACTGTTGCAGGTAAAATTCCGCTGCATCGTGGACTCGATACCATTAAACGGCAGATCCTGAAATATGAAGGTGTTGTTATCTGCGATATTGAGAGTCATGATCGGAATGAAATCCTGAAATACTGTTATGCAAAGGACATCCGGGTATATGTTTCCCCCAAGATCTCTGATATTATCATCAGAAGCTGTGAGAGCCAGCATATGTTTGATACGCCAATGCTTATGTCACGGAACAGCGGACCGACGATTGAGCAGCGGGCGGCTAAGCGGCTTTTTGACATTATCGGATCCCTTCTTTTTATTCTGATATTTTCACCATTCATGCTGATCACTGCGGCGGCTATAAAGCTTGAGGACCATGGCCCGGTGATTTACAAGCAGGAGCGTCTGACAGCCAACCGGAAGCATTTTTATGTATATAAGTTCCGTTCCATGCGTGTAGATGCGGAGCAGGATGGTAAGGCAAGACTTGCGGCAGAGCATGATTGCCGTATCACCAAGGTCGGGCATGTGATCCGCGCGATTCGTTTTGATGAGCTCCCGCAGTTTTTTAATATCCTTAAGGGCGATATGAGCCTGGTTGGACCAAGACCGGAACGACCGGAAATTGCCGCAGAATATGAAAAAAAGATCCCGGAATTTGCATTCAGACTTAAAGTAAAGGCCGGGCTTACCGGTTATGCGCAGGTTTACGGCAAATATAATACAACTGCGTATGATAAGTTAAAGCTGGATCTTATGTATATCCAGAATTACAACATGGCACTGGATCTTGAAATCCTGCTTAAAACGGTGCAGATCATGTTTATGAAGGAAAGCACGGAAGGTATGGAAGACGGACAGGAGATTGCTCTTGGCGGGGATTGAGCTGGTATGATCACTGTCATATTAGAGCATTTGCGCTTTAAAAATGGTATAGGATGTGCATCGTATGTCCAAACCATGAAGCAAATAAAAATACAGCCTGGTTAAGAGCCGGGCAAGCAAGGTCAAGAATAGCATTATTGCTGCCATGTTAGGAGCAAATAATCATCAGGCAGAGGCAGTCAGAGAGGAAAGAACGGATGGAACAGCTGGTTAGTGTGGTGATTCCGGCATTCAATGCAGAAAAATATATTGCAGGCACGCTAAGCTCGGTTTGCATGCAGACCTATCATAATCTTGAGATACTGGTGGTGAATGATGTCTCTACGGATCAGACCGAGTACATTGTCAGGGAATTAATGACCATGGACAAGAGAATCCATCTTGTTAATCTAGAGAGAAACGGCGGCGTTGCCAATGCACGTAACATCGGTGTGCGTGTCGCAAGGGGCCGGTATATCGCCTTCCTGGACAGTGATGATCTCTGGACGCCTGACAAAATCGAGGCGCAGATGGATCTTGTGCTTAAGAAGCATGCGAAGCTCGTCTTCACGGGATCAGCATTTATAGATGAGGAAGGCAATAAACTCTCATCAACACTGCATGTCCCTGAGACGATCCAGTATAAGGAGCTGCTGAAGCAGAATCTTATATCCTGCTCCTCGGTCCTGATCGATAAAAAGGAGTATGTACGCTATCCGATGCCAGCCGGCGACCTGCACGAGGACTTTGCCACCTGGCTTCGCATCCTCAGGGACGGTGTAACTGCCTATGGCATCGACCGCCCCATGCTCCTTTACCGGATGACGCAGAAATCCCGTTCAGGAAATAAATGGCACTCTGCCATGATGAATTACCGGGTTTACCGCTATATCGGACTGAATCGCATAGATGCGCTGTATCATGAGCTGATCTATATGTATCGCGGCATCCGGAAATATGGAAAGATTCATAAGGCAGAAAAGCCTGTACGGAATCATACCAAGGAGCGGTTTCGTCTTGAAGTATTGATTTCCTGCATGCATCAGAAGGATTTTACGCTTGCGGAGCAGACCGGAATCCAGAGCGATACGCTCATCATAAACCAGTGTCCGGAGAGTAACTATAAAGATGTGCTGTCGGAGGGCTATTATCGTAATCATAAGATCCGCATGCTTACTACCAACGAGCGGGGTCTCAGCCGCAGCAGAAATCTTGCGATTGAGCATGCCCATGGAAATGTGGTGCTGATCTGCGATGATGATGAGACACTTAAGGAAAAGTATGATAAAATTATAGAAAACGCCTACCGGCAGATCCCGGATGCGGATATCATCGCGTTCCGCATGGAAAACCAGGAATGTCGTCTTAAGCCCAAGGCGCAGCGGTTAAATGCATGGACCTGTATGCGGATTTCGTCCTGGCAGATTACATTTAAACCGGAAGCCGTGAAGGCGAGAAACATCCGATTTGATGAGTACATGGGTGCGGGGACCGGCAATGGCGCAGGCGAAGAAGTGAAATTTCTCCGGGACTGCATCCATGCCGGGTTAAAAGCCTACTATGTGCCGGAGTCGATCGGCATCGTGCGGCAGACAGACTCGACCTGGTTTCAGGGCTTTACCAAAGAGTTCTTTTATCAGCGTGGCATCGTAAACCGCTATATGCTGGGACTGCCGCTCTCGATTTTGTACGCTTTTTACTATACCGTTGTAAAAAAAGAGAAATATCAAAAGACGGTATCGCCAAGGGAGGCACTTTTCTGCACGCTGAAGGGTATTTTTGCCAATGAGATCAGCCGTGAGAAACGGGCGGATGAGGATAAAAACGAGTGATTTTACAGACCATCCTACAACCGAATGAGAGAACCTGTAAGGAAACGGAGATGTACTATCGGGAGGAGGCAGAAAAAAGGGTGTACAACACCTATTTTAATCTGCTCTCGATTGCGAAGTGGCGGAAGTACACAAGCATCCAAACGTATATGCTGCATATCACGGCGGTGGGGAATTTTAGCATTGAACTCTATGACACCGACCGGAAGCTTACGGAACAGGAATTTCACCTCGCAGAGCCGCAGGAAATCACGTTGGAGATTCCATACCGTGAGGATAGCTTTTGCGTGTATTTTGCCTTTGTCCCTATGAGTCCGGAGGCGAAGCTCATTTCGGGCGAATACGAAACGCCGGAAGCACCCGTGCATACAGTGAAGCTTGCACTGGACATCTGCACCTACCGCCGCGAGGCTTATGTGGAACGCAATCTCAAGGTGCTTAAGGACAGTATCCTGGAACAGCCCGCATCCCCGCTTCACGATAGGGTGGATGTCTATATCATAGACAACGGGAGAACCTTGGACGCGAATGCATTCGTATCCGACAAAATCCATGTGATCCCAAATATCAATGCGGGCGGCACCGGCGGATTTACCCGGGGTGCGATGGAGATCCTCAAAAGAAAAGAGTCCCAAGGATACACCCACATGATTTTTATGGACGATGACGCGGTACTGGAGCCGGACGCCATCGTGCGCACCTTTGCGCTGCTCTCGTTTCTGCGGGTTCAGTATAGGACGGCGGCAGTCGGCGGCGCAATGCTGCGGCTGGATCTAAGGTATGTCCTGCACGAGACCGGCACCCACTGGCAGGGAACAGACCCGGTGATCCCCTATCCCGGCATGGATCTACGGCAGGCGGAGCAGGTTTATATTAACGAGCGGATCCCCGGCTCCGATTACGCGCCATGGTGGTTCGGATGCTATTCGCTGGAAGTCGTGCGGCACGACAATCTGCCAACACCGTTTTTCCTCCATATGGATGATGTGGAGTACGGCATCCGCCAGAAGCAGGAGGTGATCCTGCTGAATGGCATCAATGTCTGGCACCAGTCGTTTGAAAACAAGCGCGCCTCCAATTTAAGCTATTACGATGTCCGGAATATCATGATCACCAACGCAGTGTACGCAAAGGACGGCAGGAAGCGCCTCATGACCCGGTATGTCCTTAAGCGCATGCTGGCGAATCTTTTACGGTATCGTTATCGTGATGTGAAGCTTGTCTATGTTGCGGTCAGAGATTTCTGCCGGGGCATTGATTATCTTGAAAACCTGGAGCCGGAGGCAAAGAATCAGGCCATCAGCAAAGCAGGGTATACCATGAAGCCTGTGGAAGAGCTTACAAAGGATCCCAAGATCCTAGCGGAGATCTATGCCTACCAGGAGCCGGAGAATCCCGAGGAGATTTATCACAGCTCTCATAAAGCACATCCGCTCAAGTACCTGCTTACATTAAATGGCTGGATTTTCCCATCCCATAGAGATAAGATTTATGTATATCCCGCAGGGATCTGGCCCGCGACCTTTTACCGGAAGCAGGATGTAATCCTGTTTGACCCGGAAACGCACAAAGGCATCCGGGTGCATAAAAGCTGGAAAATGATGTTTCAGTGCATCGGTATCATAATAAAAACACTAGGACTTATGAACTCGCGGTATAATCAGGCAAGGCAAGGTTACCATGACCGGATCCGTGAGACCTGGACAGAGGAATTTTGGAAAGGGTATTTACGATTGGATAAGTAATATGGATTATAGAAGTATAAATCAGCGTCGGATTGATGTGCTGAAACAATATATGCCTTTGCTGAAACAGCTTGTGACAAAGGATATTAAATTAAAATACCGCAGGAGCTTTTTGGGATATATCTGGAGTATTCTGAATCCGCTTATGATTATGATGATTATGGTCATCGTATTTCAGCATATGTTCCGCTTTAATATAGCTAATTACCCGGCGTATCTTATCATCGGTCAGACGATTTTTAACTTTAATTCGGAAGCGACAAATCAGGCAATGTTTTCGATTACAGGGAATGCCGCGCTATTAAAGAAGACGTATGTTCCGAAATATATATTTACTGCGTCCAAGGTTACAAGTGCCTTTGTGAACATGCTGTTTTCCCTGGGGGCAATGCTGATCGTATTTATCGTCTGCCGTGTAAGATTTAATATCTGCATGATTTTTATGCCGGTGATTTTACTTCAGGTGTACATCTTTTCTACAGGTCTCGGCTTGTTCCTTGCACAGGGAAATGTCTTTTTCAGAGACATTCAATATATTTACAGTGCGTTTGTGACGGCATGGATGTATATCACGCCGATTTTTTATCCGATGGAGCAGCTGCCCGAAAATCTCCAGTGGGTCATCAAGCATTTTAATCCTATGTATGCGTATATCGAGCAGTTCCGCGAGATCTGTCTGGATTGCATCTGGCCGGACCCAAGGCTTGTGATCTATGGATTTATCGTTGCGTTCCTGATGCTTCTCTTTGGTACGTTTATTTTTATGCGTAATCAGGATAAGTTCATATTATATATTTAATGGTGGAGTTTAAATAAGATACAGCTATGAGTATAGATAATCAGAACGTAATTGTAGATGTCGAGCACTGTACAATACGATTTAATATGGCATCCGAGAGGATCGATAACCTGAAGGAGTATTTTGTCAAGCTTGTCAAGCGAGAGCTTATGTTCAAGGAGTTTTTTGCGCTCAAGGATGTTTCCTTCCAGGTAAAACGAGGAGAGGCGTGGGGAATTATCGGTACCAACGGTTCCGGTAAATCGACCATCCTTAAAATGATTTGCGGCATATTAAAGCCGTATAAGGGGACAGTCCGCACCTATGGGTCTATTGCTCCGCTGATTGAACTTGGCGCGGGATTTGATGGAGACCTTACAGCTCGTGAAAATATATTTTTAAATGGCGCAGTGCTTGGACATGATGAAAAGTTCATGCAGAAGCATTTTGATGAAATTGTCGACTTCGCGGAGCTTTGGGATTTCCTGGACATGCCGATTAAAAACTACTCATCCGGTATGGCAGCAAGACTGGGATTTGCAGTTGCAACTATGGTGCGCCCGGATATTTTAATCTGTGATGAGGTACTCTCTGTTGGAGATTATGCTTTTCAGCAGAAATGTGAGAAACGTATGTCGGAAATGAGAGACAAAGGGACAACACTCCTCTATGTTTCCCACTCAATCCAGTCTGTTGTTGAGATCTGCGACCATGCGTTGTGGCTTAATAAGGGCGTTAAAATGATGGACGGTGAAGCAAGAACTGTATGTGAAGCATATATGCAGTCCCTGGGGGCAACGCTGGAGGATGAAAGCAAATCATAAGTTCGTATGTTTTTACGTTTAAAGGATGAGCCATGGCAAATTTGGATATTAAAATCTATATATCTGCCCATAAAGCCTGCTGGTTTCCTCAAAATGATTTTATGTTCCCGATCCAGGTGGGAGCAGCAAATGCAAAAAATCATATTGCGGGGATTCTGCACGATGATGAAGGAGATAATATTTCTGATAAAAACCCGATGTACTGCGAATTAACCGGGCAGTACTGGGTCTGGAAACATGTAAAAGCCGATTATTACGGCTTTTTTCATTATCGCAGATATATGTCCTTTAGTGAGAAATATTTTGAGACAAATCCATTTCAGGATGTACTGATGACAAGACTCAATGATGCCGCATTAGATGAGTTAGGTCTTAACCGTCAGAGAGTTGAGCACGTAGTAAAAAACTATGACATCATTGCAACCTCGTCTGTCAATCTCGATGATATGAGCCGGCAGCTGAAATCCAATTATCATCAGTATGAATACATGCCATACCAATATCATGAGGATATTGATGTGATGCTTGAGATTATTAAGGAAAGATATCCGGAGTTTTATAAGGATGCACTTGAGTATATGGCATCCAATAAAGGATATTACTGCAACATGTTTATCATGAAAGACGGGCTGTTTCAGACATACTCTTCCTGGCTGTTTGACATCCTTTTGGAGCATGAGAAGCGCAGGGATTATACCAACTACAGCAAAATGGGCTACCGTGTAAGCGGATACCTTGGAGAGAGGTTGTTTGGTATATTTTATTATCATATGAAAAAGTCAGGTAAATACAGGTGCACAGAGCTGCAGCGTACGTTATTTCAGCATGTGGATATTCCAGAACGAGTCAAACCATACTTTCCACAGAACAATGTTGCAGTTGCACTTGCCGCCAATGATTGGTTTACTCCCTACACTGCAACCATGATTCTGTCTATGATGGAGCATGCATCCAAGGAGCAGAATTATGATCTCCTGCTGCTGACATCGGATATATCTAATGAAAATAAGAAAAAGTTACAAAGCCTCACGGAAACGCAGGATAACTTCCACATCCGCTTTCTGGATCCCTCCGAGTTAATTGAAGGATACAGTTTTTTTACCAAAGACCATTTTAGCAAAGAAACGTATTATCGTCTGGTTTTGCCGGAGCTTCTACCTGCTTATGATAAGATTTTATATCTGGACTCGGATATGATCGTACAGGCAGATGTGGCAGAGCTGTTTTCGGAAGACGTATCCGGTTATCTACTGGCGGCAACGCGCGATCCGGATTCCGCCGGCTTATATAACGGCTATATCCCCGGCAAGAAGGATTATATAGATAAAATACTGAAAATAAAATCTCCATTTGATTATTTCCAGGCCGGAACCATTTTGTTTAATCTGGCAGAATTTCGCAGAACCTATAAGACAGAGGAAATTCTGCAATATGCGACAGCAAGACACTGGCAGCTACTGGATCAGGATATTTTAAATCATCTATGTGAAGGTAAGGTCAAGTTTCTGAAGCTTGAGTGGAATGTTGTGACGGATCTTGAAGGGAAACGCATAAGCGAAATTATAGCCTTGGCACCGCATTGGCTTGAAGATGAGTATCTTGCAGCCAGAAAGCACCCTAAAATTATCCACTATGCCGGACCTGAAAAGCCATGGATGCATCCGGAGATGGATATGGCGGATGCATTTTGGAACTATGCCAAAAGGACACCATATTATGAAACCATGCTGTATAGGATGGCTAAAAGTGCGGCCAATGAACTTATGCATCCTGTCGTAGAAAAGAAAACCGTGAGGGAAAGGATACTGCCATATGGCAGTAAACGACGGGAATTTGCCAAAAATATCTACTATCATTTTGTAAAATAAAAGACCGGAGTAAAAAATGACTGATCAGAAAGATCCTAATATCAAAATATATGTGGTGTGTCATAAACCCGCCTATGTGCCGGATAATCCATATCTGTATCCTATCCAGGTTGGCACGGCTATGCCAGGACGGAAACGTCTGGAAGGGATGCTGCACGATGATGAAGGTGACAATATTTCCAGCAAAAATGATACCTATTGTGAACTTACCGCACAGTACTGGGCATGGAAAAATGATGATGCAGATTACTACGGCTTTTTCCACTATCGCCGGTATTTAGCGTTTGATCCGGAACTTAAGAGCAACGATCGGTATGGAAATGTAGCCTATGATTGCCTGAATGATGAAGTGGTAAAGGAAATCAAACTGGAACCAGAGCATATGCGGGATATCATCTGCGCCTATGATATGATTACGGTTCAGGGACGAGAGTATACACACTGGAAGGATGGAAAACGATACTCGGTATACAGTGAATACAGTACGGTGCTGTTTCAACATCAAAAGGACCTGGATTTTACATTAAAGATCCTTTTTCAAAAATATCCGGAGTTCAAGGCGGCTGCAGACCTATATATGAAGGCAAGCATAGCTCATGAATGCAATATGTATATCATGAGAAAGGATACTTTTAAAGATTATTGCGCATGGCTTTTTGATATTCTGTTTGCAGCGGAAAAAGAAATTGACCGTACATGGTATAGCGTGGAAGAAAACCGGGTTATGGGATATCTTGCGGAGAGGCTTTGCGGCATTTACTATACGTATCTTACCCTGCAAAAGGATAAGAAAACCCTGGAACTCCCCAAGACAATGTTCCGGGATACAACACCAAGACAAACACTGGATCCGGTTTATCCAGATGGAATCCCAATTGTGCTTTCTGCAAATGACAGATTTGCACCATATCTAGATGTAATGATACGTTCCATTGTGGCGAATGCATCAAAGGAAAGAAATTACGACATTATTGTATTGTACAATGATATATCGGAAAGAAACCAGAGACTTATACAGTGGGATCATGATGAGTTGGATCATGTGACCATCCGGTTTATCAAGGTCAGCAATTATTTTGATGCCTCTAAATTATTTGTAGACCAGCATCTCTCGGTAGAAACCTATTACCGACTGATTATCCCGGAGATTATGCCGAACTATCATAAGATTTTATATCTGGACTGTGATATGGTGGTAGATCATGATGTGGCGGAGCTTTATGATCTTGATCTCGAGGGGAATATTATCGGAGCGGCAAAGGATATTGATGTAGCCGGACAGGTCAACCTAAAGCAAAATCATTGGGAAACATATGCCGTGGAGACATTGGGACTAGATCAACCTTATGATTACTTCCAAGCTGGTGTCCTGGTGATTGATCTAGATCTTTTGCGAAAGACAATATCATCTAAGGAAATGATTGATCTCGCATTGTCACACGCTTTCCGGTGCCATGATCAGGATGTGTTAAATATTGTATGCAAAAATCGGGTGTATTATCTGCCACAGCAGTGGAACACACTGATGAGTTGGGAAGAACCAGATGGCAGAAGCCGGATGCAGATTATGAAAATGGCTCACCGGGATTTATACCAGGAATATATGGCAGCGCGGCAGAAACCATACATAGTACATTTTGCGGGATGGCAAAAGCCGTGGGAAGTTGTGGACTGCGATTTTGCAGATTATTTTTGGCGATATGCGAGGGAATCTTTATATTATCCAAAATTAATATGGGAAATTCAAACTTGTTTAGATAATCAAGAATCAAATAGTAAAGTGATAAATGCAGATGTTGGTGTATGGAAGATTGTGAATCAAATCTTACCGTATGGATCAAGAAGAAGAGAATGGATAAAAACTATTTTTCACAAGATTAAGTGATAAAGGTGTGCATTTGCTTCAATATCAACATTGTATGGCTTGATGGATCTTTTATATTGGACAGTAAAGATTAATGATTTGAATAGACATTTATCTGTTGAGGAGAAAGAAATGCAGATTTATAAACGTATTGTACTTTTAGGGGCGGTGGCGAATCCGAATACTGGAGATGAGGCGGTATTAACTGCTAACTTGCAAAAAATTAAAAAAATGTATCAAAATATGTGGGGAGGTTGGACAAACTGCAAGATATATATTTTAACGAAAGATGCTTCATATACATCTATGTATAGTAGTGAGGAATGTGAAATAATCCCGGTGGATTATTTACATCGCTTTACAAAAAACTGTCAGTATGACATTGAGCTGATGAAGCAAAAAGCAGATGAATTACTCAATTATCCAGAATTGCATACTAGTAGTGATATTGCTTATGAATCACTCCATAAGATATTTAGTGAGACAGATATTCTTCATATTATTGGTGGAGGCTACATAAATTCTATTTGGCCAGATATGTTATACGAGACATTGCTGGCTACGAGGCTGGCCAAAAAATATCAGAAGAGGTATTGCCTAACTGGAATTAGTATTGATCCAATAACTCCTTCATATTTCAACGAGATTAGAGAAATCTTGGAAGGAGCTGAATTTGCCGATTTTCGAGATGATTCATATCTGAAATTGGATTTTATCGAAAAGAACTTATGCGAAAAAACCACTGATGATGCGGCGTTTTTGCAGGACTATTATACGAATGCCTATGAAGACGATTATGCCACTCTTACCTTTCATGATTGGAAAAGTGCTTCAGACCAAATCAAACGTTTGTTGCAAGAACAAATGGTGCCATTTATAGAGGAGTGTCTTGACAAAAATATTGTAAAACAATTTTTGGTTTTAGGCTTTAGCAAAGGAGATCTTGAATTATGGAAAGATCTTAAATTCTCAAACAATAAGCTGAATAAATTTATAAAATATAAAACTTGCTATGACCAGAGTAGCGTATTGGCAAAACATATTGTTTCGAATGCAAAATTCAATATTGGTAGTAGATTCCATCAAGCAGTATTTTCATTATCTACAACTGTTCCAATATTAAGTATATATTATGATGGATATTATGAAAATAAGTTAAGAAGCATTCATACGCAATTTGGTTCAAATGAATTTTATGGAATAGGAGATATTAATTCTCAAGTATTGTTCAGTTTTATAGAAAGGTTGGCGGATATAAAAGCATGTTTACGTGATAGGTTGAACATTGTTCAACAGCTTCAACTTAGAAAAGATGAGAAGATTTGTTCGGTGTATGGAGTTAATAATAATGACCGAGAGCTACTCCTAAATAAATTGGAAAACAAACATGAATGCCCTAAGGTGTCTGTTATTATACCCATCTATAATATGGATGCATATTTGCGAGAGTGCTTAGACAGTGTTATTAAACAATCACTGAAGGAAATTGAAATTATTTGTGTAGATGATGGATCAACAGATTATACACAGACAATTTTGATTGAGTATGCATGGAAAGATCCCAGAATAAAGGTAATCACTCAGACAAACCATGGTGTCGCTTATGCGAGAAATGTCGCAATAGAAAAAGCAAAGGGAGATTATTTGTTTTTCCTCGATCCAGATGACTGGTTACCAGATGAGGACGTATTGTATGATCTCTATAATTCTGCAATTACTCATCGTGTATTAGTTTGTGGTGGAAATTTCAGAGAACATTCTAACGCTGGAATCATAGAAAAATGGGAAGGAAATTTAAGCCAATACACTTTTAAAGAAGAAGGGATTATGACCTATGAAGCGTATCAGTTTGATTATGGTTGGGTGCGGTTTATATATAGTCGAGAGTTGATTCTGAATAATAATCTACGTATTCCACCACTTACTTTTTTTGAGGATCCGGTATTTTTTGTTCAAGTTATGCATAAAGCACAAAAATTTTATTGCCTCACGAGATGTACATATTGTTATCGCACAGGGCATAAAGCTTTTAGTATGCCTTATTCCAAAGTGGTTGACTTAGTAAGAGGAATTAGTAAAAACATTTGGTTCGCAAAAGAACAAGGGTACACACATTTACTAACATTAGAAGTATCACGTCTTGAAAAAGATTTTGCCGGCTCAATTGTACCATATTTACTAAATGGTAGTGCAATTGAACTCCGCCAAGAATTGGATATGCTTAATAAGATATTATACGATGGGCATGATAGAATTGAATATCGTATGTATGATCGTATTATCAAAGATAAAGATTATGCTTGTTATAATTTAGAACAAAAGATGAAGGAGCAGAAAGATGAGTTCTATGCTTCTACGACATGGAAAGTGGGAAATCTGATATTATATTTCCCTAAATTAATCAAAAGAATTATCTTCGGAGGGAAAGTATGAGTAGACCAGCAGTATCAATTGTAATGCCGATATATAATGCATCTCAATTTTTGAAGGATAGTTTGGGAGGTCTAGTACAGCAGACTTTAACAAATATTGAAATCGTTTGTGTAAATGATGGCTCTACAGATGATTCCTTATCTGTAATACAAAGGTATGCTTTTCAGGATTCACGGATTAAGATCATTGACAAAGATAATAGTGGTTATGGAAATTCCATGAATGAGGGAATCAAAATCGCCACAGGAGAATACATTGGAATTTTAGAGCCTGATGACTTTTGTAACACACAAATGTTTGAAAAGTTATATGAAGTCGCAAAAGAAACAGAGGCAGATGTCGTTAAATCAAATTACTTTGAATATAGTCAGAAAAGCAATTCTAATAACTATTTTGAAGTCTTAGAGGGATTGGAATATAACAAGGTGACTTCAGCTAAAGAAAATGATCGTATAATTTTTATGAGACCGTGTATATGGAGCGGCATATATAAGAGAAAATTTCTTTCTGATAATAATATTGTATTTAATGAAACACCAGGCGCTTCTTACCAAGACACGGCTTTTGCATTCAAAGTATGGGTTTCAGCAAATCGTGTGGTGTTTATAAAAGATGCGTATCTTCACTATAGAATTGACAATGAAAATTCATCGGTAAAATCTTCTGGAAAAATATTTAGCATTTGCGATGAATTTTGGAGTATGCAATCATTCCTAAATGTTGATAAAGAGAAAAAGGAAAGGTTTTCAAAAGTACTGCAAGCATTAAAACTGGATTCTTATATCTGGAATCTGGATAGAATTGCGGAAGAATATAAAGTTGCTTTTAAAGATCTAATGGCGCTTGAGTTTTTAAAGGCAGATTATGAAAATTCGTTAGATAAGAGGTATTTCGATGATAAACGGTGGGAATATATTCAAAATCTTATTAAAAAATATAAAGAAGATGGCATGATTAATACCACTGCTAACGAAGGAGAAATCGCAATTTTAAAACAACGAATCATAGATCTAGAAACAAGCCATTCATATAGGTTGGGGCATATATTCATGGTAGTTCCTGGAGCGATAAAGAGAATCATCAGTAAAAAAGATTAATAACTATACCAATTTATTTAGAATTTCTTGCCCTTTTCTAAAACTTTAAAAGTATCAAATTTTTGCATTTTAAATTGATATGATTGGAGAACACTGTATGGACGATATTGCAGTTTTAATTCCCTGCTATAATGAAAGTAAAACAATTGAAAAGGTTGTCAGAGATTTTCAAAGTGCATTACCAGATGCTACCATTTATGTTTATGACAACAATTCATCAGACCATACAGACTTATTAGCAAGAAAAGCTGGCGCAATCGTACGATATGAGTATCAGCAGGGAAAAGGTAATGTCGTCAGAAGGATGTTTCAGGATATTGATGCAAAGTGCTATGTGCTTGTTGATGGTGATGATACCTATCCAGCGGAAGCAGCACCTGCGATGGCGCAGCAGGTATTAGAGCATAATGTAGACATGGTAGTTGGTGACCGATTATCATCAACATATTTTACTGAAAACAAACGACCATTTCACAATTTTGGAAATACATTGGTTCGCTTTTCCATTAACCATATGTTTCATAGCAAGGTGAGAGACATTATGACTGGTTATCGAGCGTTTAGTTACCGCTTTGTGAAGTCTTTTCCAGTTGTGTCTAAGGGCTTTGAAATTGAAACTGAAATGACGATTCATTCGGTTGACAAAAATATGTATTTAGAGAATCAGATTATTACATATCGAGACCGTCCGGAGGGCAGTACTTCAAAACTCAATACATTTTCAGACGGCGCAAAAGTGCTTAAGACAATCATTTCACTTTTCGTTGATTATCGTCCATTACAGTTTTTTGGTAGCCTGTCTCTGATCTTATTGATTATTGCATTAATTTTATTTGTTCCGGTTTTTAGAGCTTATTTAATTACAGGGATGGTGAAAAGATTTCCAACTTTGATTGTCAGTGGGTTTATTGCTGTTACTGCTATTATCTCTTTTTTTAGCGGGCTAAAGCTTTCTATGAGCAAGCATCAGGAAAGACGAGAATTTGAATTTAGATTACAGATGATTAATCAGTGGTATAAAAATTCGCTTAAATTGAACGAATAAGAGGAGGATGTTAATTCTAAGTTGAGTTTTTATAGTTTGTCTTTAGTAATTGTTTTACATTGTATCTTAAAGTCTGATTATTAGAATTTCCAATTATGTACAGCGTCTAATTTTTTGGAGTAGAGTAATAGAGCGTGAAAACTAACATTACATTTTAATAACAACCTGAACTGGGATTTTTACTCATGAGAAGCCATTTAAAGATTCAGATTTTTAAGAAGATGTCGTTTCATCGTACTGAGTTTGCCCTAGGTACATTGAAAGTAAAACGATAGGAGTTATAAAAATTGCGGGTTCAATATATCTACACAATATTACTGGACTGAGAAAAACCGTAAGTATAAAGCCAAAATAGAGCGATAAAACAGGCACACTTTTATTTAACTTATGTTTCATTGCGTAAAAAATAGCAAATATCATAAACCAGAAATACGTAGATGCTCTGCACAGTGTACTTAAAATAGGGACGTCAGAAAAAAGCTGTGCCTGATCTCCGCCATATCCTCCCTTTGATGAGAACAGGAGTTTTAATACCTTATCGTAAATAGGAAATAAGGATATTCTGCGGATCTCGATATATTTTGGATCATCAAGTTTAGTAGATGTGTACTGTACATATGAATGCCACATTTGCGGGTCAGGATAACTTTTATCTAAATATAGTAATCCAAGGTTTTGTAAATAAGCTCCCTTAAAATAACCCATTGGTGATTTTGACCCTATTGTCAAGTACAATCTTAAAAATTTTGCTGGGTCATTTTTAATGCGCTTGATATCCGCCAGCCCCTTTGAATGATCAGAGATGCTTTGATTCATGGCATAGAAATCCATGGCTTCTTCTGGCAGATACTCTAATATTTCACTTTTATCCTGATAGGTCAAGGCATCTCCATCATGAAGGTAAACATAGCACATTTGTTGAAGAGGCAAGCTTAACATTTCTCTAAGCGCAGTTCCTTTTTGGATGTTGAATAAACTTAATATTGGACCAGAATAAACAAAGGAAAGAATAACTATAACAGTCATTGATTTAATTAGCACCATTTTATAAGCGCTATGATAAAAAGCAAGGATTAAGAAGATGCCAACGAGGATAGCGTAGCGCGCATTATTTCTAAATAAACAAGAGGCAGCTCCCCATAAAATAAGCTTTATAAGCATTGATCTACTATTGATGCTCCCGATGTTTCCGCGCTTGAAACATATCCGCAGTATGTATAGAAGCATCATGGTGAAACATCCCATAAAGGGTACGGCTTGAGCAGTTTGAATGGTTATGATTGCATGAATTGGAATTAATGCAAAAAAGAGAATAGAGATTATGCAAAGCTCCGAAAAATCATATTCGACCATGGTTAATAGGATTTGCCGGACAACCCACAAAATAAATAGTAAATGAAGAAGAGAATATATCGCCATGCCTGGCTCATATAAACCAAATAAACTATAGCTTGAATGAACTATAAAATAAAACCACCAGGCGCATAAAGGTGACCATTGTGAGGATATAGGCATCGTGGAGTCTGAAAATTCACGATACCAAGTATAAGCATCATTGGCATAGATTCCGGGAAAGGCAGCTAAATAAATGAGCAGCCAGGAAACGCTTATAAATATCATTCCGTACTTTACAAGCTTGCCATTATTAAAAGATCTAGTAGACTTAAAATAAATTAATTTTCTGTCAGCAATAATAATACAAGGTAATGTGCTAAAACACAGTAAAATGATAGTGGAAATGCGTACTAAAGCACTTAGCCCAGGATACAATGTACTTACTTTAGAAATATAATTTAGCCTACTGCTTTCATCAAGTATTTTGCCTACAACTAAGCATGCAGAAAATAGTAGTGAGAAAATGCCCCATAGACTTAAAGATTTGGAATCTGACTTTTCCATAAAAAATTCAGTCCATATTTTCCAGTAGATCGGCAGCAGTAAAACAGCTAAAAAACTGGATCCGGATTTAAATAGTATTGTATCATCACAGTAAAGTGCTATTCCTGCAGCGGACAAAAAAGTTAGTAGAGTAATCAAGAAAACATTGATGGTTTCTTTTCTTACATGCTTTAATAACATTATGACACTCCTTATACTCATGTTGTGAGTTTCTTTATAGAAACAACATAACAACTATTGTAGCATTTGGAGCTTTTTACGAAAAGGAAAAGTTTGATTATAGATTAGACTGTTGTAGATTAGGTAGAAGTTATTAGTGAAATATATAATACCGATAGGAGATTATACTCATGACGGTCTTCATAGTAGTTCTTGCAATAATCATATGCCTGCATTTTAGCCTGGGCAGAAATTTCTATCATTACAGTCGGTATCTGGCGTATTTTTTGCTTGCGTTTCTCTCGATGTTCCGGTATGATGTTGGTTCCGATTACCATGTATATGTAGATCTGATCAATGGCACGCAGCAGATGACGCCTTATTTTGAAACAACGATGCGGGCTTTTATTACGATTGCGCAGAAAACACACACGATGTGGTGGTTTTTTGCGTTTTTCGGTTTTTTTACCTGTTATTTCTTTTTCCGTGGGATTGAGGAACAGGCGGACAATCGTTATGAATCTCTGATCATATTTATGGCGCTGTTTTATCTGGAGACCATGAACTTAATCCGACAGGGGTTGGCACTGTCGATGATCTTTTATGCATTCAAGTATGTGAAACAGCGGAATTTTAAAAAGTATGCTTTCTGGGTGATCATCGCGACACTGTTTCATTCGAGTGCATTTATTGCGATGGGATTATATTTTGTATATCATAATGTCCGGCTTCCCTATATGCTTGTGTTGGATGTGCTGGCGCTGATCTTCTGGAAGCCGTTGACATGGGGCATTGTAATGATCCCGATATTTTCCAAGTATGCACCGTACCTTTATAAGGTCGGGATCCAGGGAGATGGAAACAATGCGGTGCGGGTATTTTACCTGCTGTTGTTTCTCGCAAGTTTTCTTGTATTTTATTTTATCGATGACGGAAAAGACAGGCTAAGTGAACGGTATCTCAGCATGATATCGCTTGGGTTATTTTTCCCATTTGCATTAGGGGCAAATCTTGGGGTTCGTCTTGCGGAGTATGTGAATGTCTTTTACCTGCTGCTTATCCCAAGGCTTGTGCATTGCTGCATGCGCCGGTTTTCGATTCCAAGGTGGATGTATATGCTTCCATTTTACGGGTATTATATACTGTATTTGTGCGTCGATTATATGCATTCGCAATCGTATACACCGTATGTGTTTTACTTTTTAAAGGGATTGAAGATTTGATTGACTCTCCATATAGTTGTAGCGCATTTTTTAATTAAAGGTAATATTGAGACGTGAAACAACAATAGTTAACCAAGGCATAGGGGAAGGGGCAATGAGCAGATGACCAATTCTAAAAATTCAGATGTACTGATGCATGAGGCTGGCGAAGAATTTCATATACCCAAAATTGTTTTGGAAGAACTGCGGGAGCTGGGACAGAAATATGAGGTTAAAAGCATTCTCCTGTTTGGCTCTCGTGCGCGTGGACAAGAGCTTCCGAAGAGTGATATTGATCTTGCGGTTTGCGGATGTCGGAATTTTTATGATCTTGCATATGACATTGATAATCATACCAGCACGTTGCTTTCTTTTGACATTATTAATATGGATGATGAGATTTCCGAGAAGCTTAAGCAGGAGATCGCAAGAGATGGGGTTTTGATCTATGGAGAAATTTAAAAATTTTAAAAATAATTTGCAAGTACTCAGGACATCGGAAGGTGAGGATCTGGGGAACACATTTATTGTCAGTGGCATCATCGATAAGTTTATGATCCAGTTTGAACTGTCCTGGAAACTTCTAAAGGAACTACTGAAATACGAGGGGAGTGTTGAGGCGGCTTCAGGTTCGCCGAGACAGATTATC
>OCTW013398877.1_pt1 | contig 20244 bp, 15 predicted proteins | sample 1539671 | NCBI WGS metagenome assembly OCTW01 (sample SAMN02144230, study PRJEB22623) | gut metagenome | biome: sheep rumen | host: Ovis aries | place: New Zealand
AAGCAATGGAACACACCACCGGGCAATTGGTCCTTATACCTCTTTAATATAGATACCATCTCGTTCTGCGCCTTGCGACAGTGAATCATCAATGGCAGGCGTAACTCTATGCTCCAGCGCACCTGTTCCTCGAAGGCCAACAGCTGCTCCTGCTCGAACTCACGGCTCCAATAGAAGTCGAGGCCGACCTCGCCGATGGCTATGACCGGAGAGGTGAGAGGTGCGAGGTGAGAGGTGAGAGAAGTGTTTAGGCATTTCCTGATTTCAGACAGCTGGTCGCGCCAGTCGGCACGCACCTCCTCAGGGTGAAGCCCCAGCATGGGGTAGCAGTAGCCGGGATACTGACGACAGGTTTCCAGCACGGTATGGCACGACGGAAGATCGATGGCCGGCAGGAAGATGGCGCCGCAGCCAGCCTCGCGGGCTCGCTGTACGACGGCGTCGCGGTCGTTGTTGAACTCCTCGCCGTCTAAGTGGCAGTGGGTGTCGATGTATGTCATCTCTTTATCTCGGCGTACGCCGAGGACGGTGGCTATTTGTTGCGGTGGAGCAGCTCGTCCATGTACTGACGGAGAGCGGCTTTGCGGTCTTCGGGGACGTTGACCTGACTGAGGGTCTGGCTGGCCTGCTCGAAGTAGTGGTTAATCTTGGCCTCGCAAAGCTGTCGGATGCCAATCTCATCGTACAGACGGGTGACGGCAGCAACTTTTTCGGCGCGGTTGAACTGCTGAGCGCCAATCCAGTGCTCCAACTCCTGACGCTGTTCGGCATTGGCACGATTGACGGCGTTGATAAGCATGTAGGTCTTCTTGTTTGAAGTGATATCGCCGCCGATGGCTTTGCCAAAGACCTTCGGTTCGCCATAGACATCCAGCAGGTCATCCTGTAGTTGGAAGGCCAATCCCACCTGCTCGCCAAAGCGGTAGAGACGGTCAGCATCCTCCTGTGGAGCGTCGGCCAGCAGGGCACCAATCTTCAGGGCACACGCTAACAGGACTGAGGTCTTCAAGCGAATCATCTCGATATATTCATCCTCGGTGACATCGTTGCGCGTCTCGAAAGTCATGTCGTATTCCTGTCCCTCGCCAATCTCCAGTGCCGTCTCGGTGAAGAGGTCGAGCACGGCTGGCAACTTGTCGGCAGGAACCTGCTGCATGCGCTGATAAGCCAGCACTAACATGGAGTCGCCGGAGAGGATGGCTTTGTTGGCATCCCAGCGACGATGTACAGTCTCATGACCGCGACGCATGTCGGCATTGTCCATGAGGTCGTCGTGAAGGAGGGTGTAGTTATGGTATGTCTCCAGACCGATGGCGGGCATGAGGATATCCTCAGGATGTTCGCGCCAGAGATTGTAGCCCATCAGCATCAGGACGGGACGGATGCGCTTGCCACCTAAAGACAGGACGTATTCCACGGGTTCGTACAGAGAATGGGGCTTGCGGTCGTAGGGCAGAGCAGCGAGGAAGTCGTTGACTTGCTGCAGAATGTCGTGTGAGGTTTTCATATTGTTTTGATTTTGTTTCGTTGTTTTCTGTTGTTTCGGTATGTCGGTATTCCGATATTTCGAAGGCTTAGAGCTTGAAGACAATCGGGATGCTGACTTTGGTGCGGCAGGGCTGGTCGTGCTGGATGCCTGGTTTCCATTTGGGCATCATGCGGAGCACCCGCAGCGCCTCTTGGTCACACTCGGGTGACAGCGATTGGACGATGTTGAGGCCAGAGATGCTGCCGTCCTTCTCGACGTAGAACACAGCGATGACCTTGCCCTGTATCTTGCGCTGCTGAGCCTGGGAAGGATAGCGCAGGTTCTTGGTGAGCCACTTCATCAGTTCGACGGCACCACCAGGATATTGCGGCAAGTCTTCGACGATGTGGAAGTTGAGCGGGTTCAGCGGGTCTACGTCGAGTGGAGCCAGCGCCTTCTTGTCATCATCGGGCAACAGGTCTTGGAGTAGCGACTCGTCATCCGTGGGAGAACCGTTGGACAGCGTGTCGGGCAATTCAACGTCGTCATCGACGATGCGTAGTTCCTCGCCCTTCTCGTTCTGCTGATGGTCGCGGAGCTGAGTCACCAATTCCTCGTTGGACATGGGCACCAGCTCGCTTTCGTGCATCAGCTCCTCCAGGTCCAGCGGTGGAATACCGTCGTCACTGGGAGTGCTGTTCCACTCCAAAGCCACATAGCTGACAGCCAGCACAAAGACAAGCCCCAGGAGAAATCCTGTGGTGCGCAACCGGTCAATATCAGCTCTTGGGGCCTTTTTCTGTTCCATTGTGGTTGCAAAGGTAGCAATAAATTAGCAATTAGGAATTAGGAATTAAGAATTATTTTCGACTTTATGCCTCTGGTAACAATAATTTTCGTACCTTTGCCGTTGAAATAAAGATGAAGAACGGTTTATTCTTTTGGCTTTTAGCTATTGGCTATTGGCTTTTAGCTGTTAAGGCAAGTGCTCAGGAGAGCAAGGAGGTGTATAGCTTCCTGCGGCTCCCGGTCAGTGCGCATGTCGCCGCCGTTGGTGGTGACAATATCTCACTGACGGATGACGACCCGACGGTCATCTTCCATAATCCGGCACTGATTAGCAATGTGTCAGACAAGAGCATCAACCTGAACTTCATGACCTATATGCAGGGATCGGTGACGGCCTCTGCCTCGTTTGTCAAGGCAGCCTTCGACCGTGCAACATGGGGAGCCAGTGCGCAGTATATGGCCTACGGCTCCATCAAGGAAACATCAGTCAGCAATGAACAGACGGGCACTTTCTCGCCAAAGGATATCGCCTTGGCGGGTACTTTCTCCTATATGCTGAGCAACCAGATAAGCGGTGGTATTACCGCCCGCTTCATTTCGTCGACCATTGGCAGCTATAGTTCTGCCGCCGTGGGGTTTGACTTGGGCTTGAACTACTATCACGAGGAGACGGGATGGTCCGTGTCGGCAGTTGCCAAGAACTTAGGAGGACAAATCAAAGCCTACGATGAGGACTTCGAGCGCATCCCCATCGACCTGCAGATAGGTGCTTCGAAGAATCTTATCGGGTCGCCACTGACCATACATGCCACGTTGTCGAGGTTGAATAACTGGGACCAGGGCTTCATCAAACATCTGGCCATTGGTGCAGATCTGGCTCTGGGTGAGACGGTTTATGTGGCTGCCGGCTATAACTTCCGGCGCAGTAGTGAGATGAAAATCACGACGAGCGACGACGACAAAGGTAGCAATCATGGTGCGGGACTGTCGGTGGGTGCCGGTCTACAGTTGGAGCGCTTTAAATTACAGCTGGCTTATGCCAAGTACCATGTGTCGGCCTATTCGCTGCTGGTCAATGTGACGTATAGTCTATGACGAGATGACGAAATGCCGAAATGTCGATATGTCGAAAAAGACGAAATAACACAATCATCATCATGAAAAAGATAACCATCGCTATTGACGGCCATTCATCGTGCGGCAAGAGCACCATGGCCAAAGATTTGGCTCGCGAAGTGGGCTATGTATATGTAGATACGGGTGCCATGTATCGCTGTGTTACGCTGTTTGCCCTTCGTCATGGGCTGTTTGCCGCTGATGGCAGCATCAACGAAGACGAGTTGCGCAGACAGATGCCCAATATTCATATTACCTTCCAGTTCAACGCTGAGAAGGGACGCCCCGATACATACCTGAACGGCGAGTTGGTGGAGGATGTCATCCGCTCGATGGAGGTCAGCAGTCACGTAAGTCCCATCGCAACCTTAGGATTTGTCCGTGAGGCAATGGTTGCCCAGCAGCAGCAGATGGGACAAGGCGGTGGTGTGGTGATGGATGGTCGCGACATCGGCACCGTCGTATTTCCGAATGCAGAACTGAAAATCTTCGTTACCGCATCTGCCGAGGTACGTGCCCAGCGTCGTTACGACGAGCTGAAAGCCAAAGGGATGGAAGCTGACTACGGCGAAATATTAAAGAACGTGCAAGAGCGTGACTATATAGACTCTCATCGTGCTGTTTCTCCGCTGAAGCAGGCTCCTGATGCCATTCTGCTCGACAACAGTCAGATGACCATTGCTGAGCAGAAGGATTGGCTGATGCAACGCTTCCAGGAGCGGGCACTATAATATGCGCTGTCCGATACAGTTATACTGCTGGCCGTCCTTCTCAATGATGAGGCGGCCATTTGGCTAGTTTCCTGTCCCTTTCTTGTCAAACATACCATAGGTGGTGCGGAGCACGGTGAACTCGGTACGTCGGTTCAGTTGGTTACAAATCTCTTGCTGTTCTTCGTCCAGTTTCTTGATGAACTCTTCGGTCAGGATGTCGTTCTCTTTCAGGAACGGATATTTCTCTGTGAGCTTGCGGCGGATGGTCTTGGGTTTCTCTTTGCCATAGCCTACAGGCGTCAGTCGGTCAGCACTGATACCATGCTCGATGAGGTACTGCACCACGCTCTCGGCGCGTCGCTGCGAGAGACGTTTGTTGTAGGCTGCCGAGCCACGGTAGTCAGCATGAGCACTCAGCTCGATGGTTACGTTGGGATTCTCGTTCAGCAGTTCTACCAACTGGTCGAGAGCCTCAGTGGACTCGGGGCGCAGTGTAGCTTTGTCGAAGTCATAATGGATATTGTCTATCAGTACTGGTGCTGTGATGCTAGCCAGCGGGAATTGCAACACATATTCCTCCGACTCCTCTACAGGTTCGACTTTCAAGTGCTCTTGATGATTCAGGAAACCCTTGCAGGTTCCTAAGAAAACATAGTCGACACCGGGTTTGATTTGGTGCGTGAACGAACCGTCACCCTTGACACTCAGTTTCAGGTTAGTGCCGTCGTTGCCCACCATATATACCATGGCCTGCGGCAGTTCGTAGCCGTCCTTCTCGTATACCCAGCCTTTGACGGTCTGAATAATCTCGGGGTTATAGAACGAGTAGATGTGGTCCCAGCCCTTGCCGTCACCGCGGTTAGAGGAGAAGAAACCTTTGTTATGCAAACCTTCAAAGGTCATGCCGAAGTCGTCGCCCTGAGAGTTTAAGGGATAGCCTGGATGCTCCAACGTCCAGCCGGTGCTGTCTGGATGGGCAATAAAGATGTCCAGTCCGCCCATGCCTTCATGGCCGTTGCTGGAGAAATACAAGTCTCCATTGGGACGGAAGGTTGGAAACTGCTCATCTCCGGGGGTGTTGATGAGCGCCCCTAAGTTCTCTACACCTCCGACACCGCTGGTCGTCAGTCGGACACGCCAAATGTCGTATCCGCCCATGCCGCCAGGCATGTCACTGGTGAAGTAAAGCCACTGGCCGTCTGGACTGACGGCAGGGTGCGCGTAGGCCGATAGTGTGTCGCGGGTTAGTTTCAACTCTGTTGCTTTGCTCCATGCAGCATCCGAGCGATTACTGGTGGCGATATTGGCGTAGCGAGGGTAGGAGGGGTCTGTCTTACATTGCGTGAGGTACATGGTCCGACCGTCGGGGGAGAAGCTGCACGCACCCTCGTCACCATCGCTGTTTAGCTCGGTGTCTATGACTTCCGGTTTCTGCCACTTTCCTTTATCATCCTTCTGTGAAAAGAATATGTCGGCATTCTTGGTTCCCGTGATGCCACTCAATTCGTCTCCCTTGGCCTGATTGCGGGTGGAGGTGAAGAACAGCATGTCGTACTGGTCGCCATACAGCATGGGCGAGTAGTCTGCTCGACGGGAGTTGAATAAGTTCTCGCGCTTTACTGTGTATGCCGAGCCTTCCTCCTTCCACTGTTGAGCTTTCTGGGCCGAACGGAGTCCGTTGCGCGCTAACTGGATGTATTCTTTCTGCTGTTGGATGTCGGCAGAATCCAGAAATGTCTGGAAAGCTTTAGCAGCCTCTTTGTAATTGGCGTTCTTCATCAACTGTTGCCCCAGTCGCAACTGTGTCAGAGAGTCTGCCTGCTTGTAGCGGATGACATTGTTGTAGGCGGCAATCGCTTTCTGTGTGTAGTTGATACGGCGGTAGCATTCAGCCATCTTCAGGGCAATCTTTCCACGTTGTTGCCGTTCTTTGGCTGGCGTTTGGCTGTAGGCCTTGCGATATTTGGTGGAAGCGTCGTAGTATTCGCCTAACGCATAGAACTTGTCACCTTTCTTCAGTGCCTGCTCTGCACCACACCCCGTCAGGAGCATGGATGTCAGCACTATATATATAATAAGGTGTAAGTTCCGTTTCATATTATTTTACGAATTTCTTTCCGTCAGTGATGTTCATTCGCGGATTGATGCTGCAAAGGTACAACAAATAGTTGTATTATCAGCGATTTTGGACGAAAATTTGTGTCAGCAGCAGTGCAAAAGAAGCCGCCTTCTGTCGTTTACATATTTTAACGCAAAATCGGAAGGAAGTGATAAGTTGCTCGCAAATTTAAGAAATTTCGAACGTAACTGGCATACAAGGCATAAGTGTCGTGTAGTCTTTACTTTTTCTTTCCTTTTCCCTTCTTTTTCTCCTCTTCTGGAGGCATCACGGTAATTCGACGGTTGGTAGGATCGGTCATTACATCGTGAACGATAGACGTAACCTGGTCTTTCAACTCCTGAATAAACTGGGAAGCATCGTATTTCTGGTGCTCAATGTCACGCAGTTTCTTCTCCCAGATACCCGTTAACTCACAGCTTTTCAGCAGGTCTTCGCGGATGAGGTCAATCAGTTCGATGCCTGTTGGTGTGGCCACAAGGCGTTTACGGTCGCGACGGATGTAGTGGCGTTTGAAAAGTGTTTCGATGATTGAGGCGCGACTGGAAGGACGACCAATGCCGTTCTCCTTCATGGCAGCACGCAAGGTCTCGTCTTCCACAAACTTGCCTGCTGTCTCCATAGCCCGTAGCAGCGAGGCTTCATTATAATATGGTGGCGGTGTGGTCATCTTCTCCGTTAGTGTGGGAGCATGTTCACCACTTTCGCCCTTGACAAAGGTGGGCAGGGTCTTTTCTTCATCGCCTTCCTTTTTCTCGTCGTCATCATTCTCCTGACTTTTGACTCCCGACTCCTGCCTAACAACACGCCAGCCAGGTTCGAGGATTTCCTTGCCCGTTACTTTGAACTCGATGCCATCCACTTCGCCCAATACAGTTGTCGTTGAAAACTTACAATCGGGCAGGAAAACACCGATAAAGCGGCGCGCCACTAAATCAAATACCTTACGCTCAGCATCACTGAGATTCTGTGGAATGACGCCCGTGGGGATGATAGCATGGTGGTCGGTAACTTTCGAGGTATCGAAGACGCGCTTGGTCTTCTTCAGTGCCTTACCGCCAATGGGTTTGATGAGCGGAGCATACGGCGCTACACCACCGAACTGCGTCTGGTAGAGACCGTTAAATGTCTGAGGACACTTGGGATAGATGTCGTCGCTGAGATACTGCGTATCCACACGGGGATAGGTGGTGTACTTTTTCTCGTAGAGGGCCTGAATGAGGTTCAGCGTCATCTCGGCAGAGAATCCGAACTTGCGGTTGCAGTCCACCTGAAGTGATGTGAGGTCGTAGAGTTGAGGAGGCTGTTCCTTGCCTTCCTTCTTCTCTACCTTCGTAACGGTGAAAGGTTTGCCCTCGATGGTTTTGAAGGCTTCTTCACCCTCTTCCTTGCTCGTGAACTTGCCCTTGGTGGCCGTAAAGGTGGTGTCGCGGTAGACGGTTGCCAACACCCAATAGGGCTCTGGCTTGAAGTTGTCTATCTCCTTCTGACGGTTGACAATAAGTGCCAGAGTGGGGGTTTGCACGCGACCAATACTGAGTACTTGGCGGTTCTGTCCGTACCTTAATGTATAAAGACGGGTACAATTCATCCCTAATAGCCAGTCACCAATAGCTCGCGACAGACCTGCCATATAGAGCGGCTGGTAGTCGGACTGGTCCTTCAGATTCTGGAAACCCTCACGGATGGCCTCATCAGTCATCGAGGAAATCCACAGACGACTGACGGGACACTTAGCTTGTGCTTTCTGCATCACCCAACGCTGGATGAGCTCACCTTCCTGTCCGGCGTCACCACAGTTTACAATACGCTCAGCCTTCTGCATCAGGCCTTCGATGATGCTGAACTGCTTTTTGATGCCTTGGTCGTCAATGAGCTTTATACCGAACCGCTCGGGTATCATAGGCAGTGACGTCAGGTTCCACGAACGCCACATGGGCGTATAGTCCTGCGGTTCCTTCAAGGTGCATAGGTGTCCGAAGGTCCATGTTACCTGAAAACCATTACCTTCCATGTAGCCGTCATGCGACGACGTGGCTCCGATGATGCGGGCAATGTCCCTTGCTACGCTGGGTTTCTCTGCGATACAAACTATCATAATGGCTGCAAAGGTACTAAAAAGAAGGAAAAGTAAAAAGTGAAAAGTGAAAAATTTACTTCCACCGCTGTTTTTTACCCTTTTATTTTTTTATCTTTTATTTTTTTTCTACCTTTGCAACTGCAATCACTAAACTGATAAGCATTGAATAAGAAAAAGAAAATGAAAAACAGATTATTGAAAGCATTGCTGTCGGCCTTGATGCTGACAGTTTTTGCAGTGTCTGCCACTGCTCAGGAACAGCAGAAGGAGCAGAAAATCGACTGGGTGCAGGAGTTGAAGGACCGCATTACCATCAATGGTTACATGCAGGGAGCCTATCTCTACAGTGACCAAGGTGGAGAGACAACCAGCACATTCCAGTTCAAGCGAGCCATCTTTTGGATAAAGGCGAGGATTACCGACCGCTGGTCGTTTCTTTTCATGAACAACTTTGCCATAACGCCGGGGCCGCTGGAGTATTGGACGGACTTTCGTGTGACAAACAATAAGGCACTCACCATTCGTATAGGACAATTTCAGCACCCGTTTTCGTTGGAAAGTCCTCTTACGCCCACTATGTTGGAGCTTATCGACATCACTTCGCAGGCTGTTACCTGTCTGGCTAATGGTAATGAACCGTTGTTGGGGCCGAACTATGGTCGCGACCAGGGTATCATGCTATTGGGTGACTTGTTTAACGACCGCTTTCACTATGCGCTAGCTGTGATGAATGGACAAGGTATCAACGTCAGGGACGGCAATAGTGATAAGGATGTTATCTTGAAGTTAGAATACCGACCTTCGAAACTGGGGCGTATTGTCGTTTCCGGACAGAAGGGCCGCGGACATGCTGTGAAACCCTGCGAATGGAATCCTATTGCAGTGGGTGAGAACTATCGTCGCGACCGCATCAGCGTTGGCGGTGAGATGCGAATCCCTACACAGTTAGGCCGTAAGTCAACGAGTGGCGGCATCTGCCTGCGTAGTGAGTTTCTTGCAGGCAAGGATGGTGACGTGGGAAGTCGTGGCGCTTATATGACGGGGTCTGTAGCTCTGGGCAAAGGCATTGATGCCATTGCTTCTGCCGACTACTATGACCGCAATACATCAGTCAGCGGGTGGCAGAGGACAGACCTTACGGGAGGCCTGCAGTACTGGTTCTACCCCAAGTGTCGTGTTCAGCTCCAGTATACTCACAGTTTCTGCGGACATATGATGGGTAAGGACTATAACCGCATTCAAGGCCAAGTTCAGGTGGCGTTTTAAAAATTAAAGATTAAGAATGAAAGATTAAAGATTAAACAAGGATTTAACGACATATTATGATAGTAAAGATATTGCTCACCATCATCTTTCTCGTTGTGATGGTCGGAGTGGGAGTTTACTCACGCAAGCAAGCGAGTAGTGTGGATGGTTTCGTACTGGGTGGTCGCTCGGTAGGCCCTTGGCTGACTGCTTTTGCATACGGAACGAGTTATTTCTCGGCAGTGGTCTTTGTGGGCTATGCCGGACAGTTCGGTTGGAAGTATGGCCTGTCGTCAACGTGGATTGGCGTGGGCAATGCCCTTATCGGTTCGCTATTGGCCTGGTTGGTGTTAGGCCGGCGTACCAAATTGATGACCCAGCATATTGAAAGCCGCACCATGCCTGATTTCTTCGGAACCCGTTTTGACAGTCAGGGATTGCGCGTGGTGGCATCAATTATCGCCTTTGTCTTTCTGATACCTTACACGGCAGGTGTCTATAAAGGCATCTCTACGCTTTTCGAGATGGGATTCGGTATTCCCTACGAATACTGTGTCGTCATTATGGCTGTACTGACAGCGATTTACGTGATCTTGGGTGGGTATAAGGCTACAGCGATGAACGACTTCGTGCAGGGGGTTATCATGCTCTTCGGCATTATCATCGTCATTGCTGCTGTGCTGAACACGCAGGGCGGATTGACAACAGCGATAGATAAAATGGCAGCGTTACCCGCTGATACCGCTGATAGCGGTTCTGCCGTTGTCGCCAACGGTGGTTTTGCCTCATGGTTTGGCCCTGATCCTTGGGGATTGTTAGGAGTCGTTATTCTGACATCATTGGGAACTTGGGGTTTGCCGCAGATGGTAGGCAAGTTCTACAGCATTACCGACGAGAGCGCCATCAAGCGAGGTACTGTCATTTCAACGGTCTTTGCACTGATTGTGGCTGGAGGCTGCTATTTCTTGGGCGGCTTCGGTCGTCTCTTTGGTATGCCTCCTGTGCTGCCCAACGGTAAATTGGCCTTCGACAGCATTGTGCCGTCAATGCTCGTTACGTTGCCTGACATCATCATTGCTTTGGTGGTGCTACTGGTGCTGTCAGCGTCTATGTCTACGTTGGCTTCACTGGTGCTGACATCATCGTCTACGATGACGCTAGACCTTATCTATCGTGATAAAAAGGCGCTCCCTGGTGAGGTGGAGGAAGGTAGTATTGACGATATGGTTTCTGAGAAGATTGAACGTCGCAAGGTAGTCATCATGCGCGTACTTATAATATTCTTTATCGTTATTTCATTGATGATAGCCCTCAACCCGCCCACATTCATCGCTCAGCTGATGGGTATTTCTTGGGGCGCTTTGGCAGGAGCGTTCCTGGCTCCCTTTATGTTAGGCCTCTACTGGCGTGGTGTGACGACATCTAGCGTATGGGCTTGCTTCGTGTGGGGTGTCGGAATCACTGTTGTCAATATGCTGGCAGGTAATCCCATCAACCCCATCAACTGCGGGGCTATTGCCATGGTAGGCGGCTTTCCTGTGGTGTGGATAGTCAGTCTGCTGACGCCTAAAATGAAAAGAAATATCGTGGATAGAATATTCCAATGCTATCAATAAGATGAAGGGGTCGGTTTTCTCCGCCCCCTTCATCTTGCTTTGTTTCTTCAATAAGCATGATCATTCTTGATCTCCTGCTTGTCAAGTTTCTTCTTGTCGATAGCCCGCCAAGCGTAGACGATATAGGCTAAGACAAATGGGACGAGTAGGGAGACGTAAAACATCGTGCGAAGCGTGAATTCGCTGCTGCATGAGTTGGCCATGGTCAGTGAAGACTGGAGATCAGCGGTAGACGGATAATAGGCTGTGTGGTTCCATGCCGAGCAGAGCAACAGAGCCAGTACAGTCAAAACGGTACCGATGCCAGCAGGCCAGATGCCGCTAATATAGGTTTTGGAAACAAGTGTCTTGCCTATACCCAAAAGTACCAGAACAACACCTGTTAATAATAGAATAAGGAGATACCACATGTCGATGAGGTTGTGGAAATACTTGTTGGGTTCCATATAGATGATACCCTCGTCGGTATAGGCATAGCCGTCTTTCAGCATCAGGTGTACAAAGTAGGCGATAAAGAGGATAAGGAATGGTACGGAAGCACCAATGAGGCGTAGGGAACCGCGGCTGCGGATGTCTTCGTCGTTTACGTTATTCATCACATAGAGGATACCTAACACACGTGCCAAGAAGAATACTGCCAGTCCAAAGATGAGTACCCATGGATTGAGCAGAGCGTCCAGTCCGTGAGAAGCGTTGGCCCACTGGGAGATAACAGGTGTAAAGGAGTCGGCATCCACCAGGTTCTCCTTGGTTACAATGAAGTTGCTACCTTCAAAGAAGGTGGCTACGGCACCGCCTAACAGAAGAGGACCTAAAATGCCGTTGAGGACCAAGAAGAATTGGAATGTTTTTGGGCCGAGAAAATTGCCGAGTTTATTTTGGAACTCGTAGCTGACAGCTTGTAGCACGAAGGTGAACAGAATGAGCATCCAAAGCCAATAGGCTCCGCCGAAGCTGGTGGAGTAGAACAGGGGATAGGAGGCGAAGAATGCTCCGCCAAAGGTGACAAGTGTGGTGAATGTGAACTCCCATTTTCGTCCTGTGGAATTTAGCACCAGCCGCTTTCCCTCCTCAGTATAGCCGAGGGAACGGATGCAGGAGTTGGCGCCCTGGACAAAAAGCAGAAACACAAGCAGCGCACCCAAAAGGGCGACGACGAAACACCAGTAATGTTGCAGAAATTCGTATGTCATAGTTTCAATAATCAATTGTCTATTATTAATTAGGCTTCAGTCGAGTATTCTGGCCCCTTCTTAATCTGCTTGAGCAGGATGTTGATTTCAACAGCAAGCATGGTGGTGAAGAGAATGAGGAAGAGGAAGAAGGTCAAGGCTACTGCAGAACTCTGGATGTCGCTGACGGAGACCCATGTGGGTAGCATGTCCTGAATGGTCCAAGGTTGTCGCCCGAATTCTGCAACCAACCATCCACTCTCCGATGCTATATAGGCCAGTGGCACTAAGGCGATGGCTATCCAATAATGCCATGCCGGAAGTGCTGCCATGTCATACTTTTGAAGGAATCGCTTCGGGAATTGGTAGCTTACAGCCAAGACCGCGGCAAAAAACAGGATAAACAAGCACCCTAATCCCACCATCATGCGAAAAGCCCAGAAGTTGATGGCAATCGGGGGTACCGCGTCTTGCCTGTCTTTCATGTAGCCATATCCGAAATAGGGCATATTGGCCTGGATCGTTGTCAGCAAGTCGTTGAGAGTTGCTTTGTCAGCACCTTCTTTCTTGGCTTTGCGATAAGCGGCCAGGGAAGTAATCGCTTGTTTGCCGCGTTCTATCTTCTCGTCCATCGAGGGCTCAGTCTTTCCGTCGGGAGTGGTGTATCCGTTCAGAATGTCGTTGATGCCCGGAACGAAGCCTTTCGGGTCGTTGGTGGCCATGATAGAGAGCGCATAGGGAACTTCAATGCCAGGAATGATGGCCAGCCCCTGTTCGGTGCCTCCGTTGTGTAGTCCTTCGATAGCAGCCATCTTCATGGGCTGATACTTGGCAACCTGCTGGCCGCTGATGTGTCCTGTGAAAGCGGCACCCAAGGCTGCGATGAGGCCCACTAAGGCTCCAATCTTGATGCTCTCCTTGGCCAAACGCACCTCGCGTTTCTTCAAGAGATACCAGCAGGAGACCGCTACTACGAAGACAGCTCCGACAATCCATGCAGAGATGACAGTGTGGAAGAACTTTCCAACGGCAAATGGTGAGAAGGCTACAGCCAGGAAGTCAACCATCTCATTACGCATGGTGTCTGGATTGAATTCACAACCAACGGGATGCTGCATCCAAGCGTTAGCTACCAGAATCCACCAAGCTGAGATTGTGGCACCTAGTCCAGTCAACCATGTGGATGCCAGATGGAATCCTGGTGATACCTTCTTCCATCCGAAATACATGACTGCTACGAAGGTTGATTCCATGAAGAAGGCCACAATGCCCTCGATAGCCAGTGGTGCTCCGAAGATATCACCGACGAACCATGAGTAGTTTGACCAGTTGGTGCCAAACTCGAATTCCAGGATGATACCAGTGGCAACGCCCATGGCAAAGTTGATACCGAAAAGCCGCTGCCAAAACTTTGCCGTGTCTCGCCAAAACGTGTCACGGGTCTTGTACCAGCGTGTTTCGCAGATGCCCATAATGACCGCAAGACCGAGTGTCAATGGTACGAATAACCAATGATAAATGGCTGTCAGGGCAAATTGTGCTCTTGCCCAATTGACGGCACTGGCATCGATGTTTAAAAACAAGTCGTTCATAGCTTTTTTAGAATGAAGTTATATTATTTCTCTGATTCGTCTTCTAAGTTTAACGTCCGTGTAGCTACAAATTCTGCTTCCTGCCCCTTGTTGGCATGTTCCTTGATGTAATTGGGAAAGAAGAATACTTTGAGAATGGCAAAGATGATAAAGAGCTTAATAGCGATGATGGTCCATAAGGTCCGGCCTAACCGCATCTGTCGGAAACCGTCATAGTAAAGGTCATAGACCCGATAGAGAAAGCCCTTTTTCATAGAGTTATTGGTCTTGATATCGTTAATATTGATGCAAATATAGTAAATATATTCAAAACTACCAACTTTTTTTGGAAGTTTCAAAGAAAAAAATTATCTTTGCATTCGTTTTTGGAAAGCTGGTCGACGAATGATTGGCATAAAGAACATTATTTTTGAATGCTAATGAAGAAGATTATAACGATTATTTCGGGGTTGATGACTTTTGGCTTGTTGTCTATGTCGGCTCAGCGGGTATTGAGTCTGGATAGTTGCAGGGCTATGGCACTCCGCAATAATAAACAACTTAGCGTGTCGAAGGTCAAGCAAGATGTTGCAAGGGATCTGAGGAAATCGGCTCGCACCAAGTATCTGCCTCACATCAGTGCTGTAGGAGGCTATGCCTATACCAGTCGGGAGATATCCATCCTGAATGATGATCAGAAGTCTGCCTTGAGCAATATCGGAACGCAGCTTGGTACAGGTGTCAGGAGTTCGGTGGCCTCTTATACCTCTACACTGCCTGCTACTTTGCAGACGATGTTGATGCCGATGCTGAATAAGCTGTCCGGTGATCTAGCTCCCATGTCTGATGCATTGAATAGGAAAGGACAGGAGATTGTCGATGCTTTTGAAACAGACACCCGCCACTCTTTTGCTGCAGGTATCGTGGTAACCCAGCCCGTCTTTATGGGTGGTGCCATTGTTGCCATGAATAAGTTGGCAGATATCCATGAGCAGTTTGCCCAAAATTCGGCCGAGGCCAAACGCCAGATGACCCTGTATCAGATTGATCAGGCATACTGGCAAGTGGTTTCGTTGCGCCATAAGCAGAAGTTGGCGCAGGGTTATCTGGACTTGGTCAAGAAATTGGACGATGATGTGCAGAAGATGATTCGTGAAGGTGTGGCTACCCGAAGCGACGGTCTAAGTGTCAGTGTGAAGGTAAACGAGGCCGAGATGATGCTGATGAAGGTTGATGACGGCCTGACACTTTCTCGCATGTTGCTTTGTCAGCTGTGCGGAATACCTGTTAATGAACAGGTGACGCTGGTCGAGGAGGATTCTGATGAGATAGCGGGAACTTTTGCCTCGCAGCAAACTGTTGGCTCTGGCTTTGCTATTGCTACTGTGAATCGTCCGGAACTGAAGATGCTGCAGAATGCAGTTGATATGGGCAGACAGACAACGAATATCCTCAAGGCAGGCAATCTGCCGCAGGTGTTGCTGACTGGCGGCTGGTTAGGCACTAACCCCAGTGTGTACAATAGTTTTGAGCATAAGTTCAAAGGGGCGTGGAACGTGGGTGTTCTCGTTCGCGTCCCCATTTGGAACTGGGGTGATGTGATGTATAAGGTTCGTGCTGCTAAAGGAGCTACAACGATTGCAACCTTGGAAATGGAAGACGTTCGTGAGAAAATTGAACTGCAAGTCAGTCAGAGCGAATTCCAGGTAAACGAAGCCAATAAGAAGTTGCAACAGGCTCAGAGTAGTATTCAACGTGCCGATGAGAATTTGCGTACGGCAAGTTTAGGCTTCAAGGAAGGTGTCATCTCCTCGACGACGGTCATGGAGGCTCAGACGGCTTGGCTTCAGGCCCAGTCCCAGAAGATTGATGCAGAGATAGAGGTCAAACTGAGTCAGGTTAATCTGCAAAAGGCATTGGGAACTTTGCAATAATGAGTAGAGACGTTGAGCATGTCTGCACATCGAAATAACGAAATAACGAAAAAAACATAATAAACAATGAATGCAAAAACACAACATAACAACCTTATGCTGGCTGTTATTGGTTTTACAGCTGTAGTGATTATCGTTGCTGTGATAGGATTCTTTGCCTTTGGTCGTGAGCCTGAGGTCATCCAGGGACAAGTAGAGGTAGGCGAATACCGCGTATCCAGCAAGGTGCCTGGTCGTATTTTGGAAATACGAGTCAAAGAGGGTGATTTTGTCAAGGTCGGTGATACTTTGGCTATTCTCGATGCTCCCGAGGTGCGTGCCAAGATGGAACAGGCCCGTAGCGCGGAAGATGCTGCTTCTGCCTTGGAGCTAAAGGCTCAGAACGGTGCTCGAGAGGAGCAGATTCGCGGGGCTTACAACCTCCTTCAGCAAGCTAAGGCTGGCTATGAGATTGCCGAGAAGTCCTATCAGCGTATTCAGCGATTGTTTGACGAGGGTGTCATCAGTGCTCAGAAGCGTGACGAGACCTATGCCACCTATAAGGCTATGGAGGCTCAGATGAAGGCGGCTCAAAGTCAGTACGACATGGCCGTTAACGGTGCCCGTCGTGAAGACAAGATGGCTGCTGCTGCTCAGGTTGGCCGCGCCAGAGGCGCAGTGCAAGAGGTAAACTCATACATCCATGAAACTGTTCAGATAGCCCAGATGGAAGGCGAGGTGATGGATATCTATCCCAAACAGGGTGAATTGGTTGGTACAGGTTCGCCTATTATGACCATCGCTATTATGAAGGACATTTGGGGCACTTTCAATGTCCGCGAGGATCAGTTGAACGGTTTGGCCATGGGAAAGACGTTTACTGCTTTCGTGCCAGCCTTCAACAAGGACATTCAGATGAAAGTGTACTACATGAAGGATCAAGGCTCTTATGCCGTTTGGAAAGCCACTAAGGCCAATGGACAATACGACCTGAAGACCTTTGAGGTCAAGGCACGTCCTGTAGAAGCCATGGAGGGCTTGCGTCCGGGTATGTCGCTGGTTATCAAATAGTAATCATAATTAAATATTCGGTCTTGGAGACACTGAGGCACATATATGCGTTGTCGGTGAGGGAGTGCAGGATTTTTCTGCGTAACCCCATCTATCCGTTCTGTATGATTGTCTTCCCGTTGCTGGTGATGTTCTTCTTTACTTCTATGCTGCAGGAAGGACAACCTATGGATATGCCAGTTGGTGTCGTCGACTTGGATAACACATCGACCACCCGAAATCTGATACGTCGTCTCGATGCTTTCCAGTCTAGCCACGTTGTTGCTCATTATTCCTCGTTATCCGAGGCGCGTCAGGCCATTCAGGAAAACAAGATATACGCTTTCCTCTATATTCCTGAAGGTACGACGGAGAAGATGTTCAGTGCTCGTCAGCCCAAGGTGTCCTATTATTATTCCATGACGACTTTGTCGGCAGGTTCTCTGCTTTATCGTGACCTGAAAACCATCACAACCTTGGGGTCTGCAGCTTTGGGACAGGCAACTATGCGGGCCAAGGGGCTTACTGACCGGCAGATAGCTACTTTCTTGCAACCGATACATATTGACCTGCACCAACTGAACAATGCCACAACCGACTATAATACTTATCTGTCAACGGTAATGGTACCTGGTGTGATGATGTTGTTTATTTTCCTCATTACTACCTATGCCATCGGTACCGAGTTGAAGTTCCATCACTCTCAAGAACTGATGAGAATGGCTGGTGGTCATGTCAAGGTAGCCTTGTTGGGAAAGTATCTGCCCCATACCTTGCTCTGGCTTTCATTGGTATTCGGCTACTCCTATTATGTGTTTGGTGTACTTCATTTCCCGCATCCTGGTGGAGTGGGGATGATTGTGCTGTCCAACTGCCTCATGGTATTTGCTGCTCAGGGTTTTGGCATTTTTGCTTTCGGTTTGATGCCCTCGTTGCGTTTGTCGATGAGCATCAGTTCATTGTGGGCAGTACTGAGTTTCTCGATGGCGGGTGCGGCTTTCCCTGTGATGGCTATGGACGGTGCTTTGCAGTCATTGTCGTGGCTGTTCCCCTTGCGACATTACTGGTCGGTCTATCAGACGTGTGTCTTTAACGGCTTCGGTATTCTGGATGCCTGGTGGCACGTTGCTGCCTTGTTGGCATTCATGCTGTTGCCGATACTCGTTACCAGTAAGATCAAGAATGCAATGTTGACTTACGTATATATACCATAAGTGATGAAGAAAGACGGACTGTTTAAGTTGATAGTCGAAGGACTATACGATACCTGCTACATCTGGCGTGAAGAATTACGTCAGTTGTTGAAGGATGAAGGCGTTCTCATCTTTTTCATCATCGTGCCTATTGCCTATCCGTTGTTGTATTCCTGGATATATAATAATGAGGTGGTGCGTGAAGTCCCTGTGGTAGTTGTTGATAATGCTCATAGCCACATGAGCCGCGACTTCATCCGTCGTTGCGATGCCTCTCCGGATGTGAAGATTGCCTATTATGCCTCTGATATGGATGAGGCCAAAATGCTGATGGGCAAAGAACTTGTTGAGGCAGTCTATTATATTCCTTCCGACTTTCAGAGCCGTCTGAACCGCATGGAGCAGAGTACGGTCAGCGTGTTCTGTGATATGAGTATGATGCTTACATACAAGGCTGCCTATATGACGGCAATGGCTGTTTCACAGGAGATGAACAGTGAGATTCAGATTAAGCTTTCCGGAAAATATACCAAACGGGAGGAAGAACTGCAGGTTCAGCCGTTGGCAGCCGGTGATGTCCCTATTTTCAGTCCTGCCGGCGGCTATGGTTCTGGCTTGTTGCCGGCTGTACTGATGTTGATTTTGCAGCAGACACTGGTGCTTGGCATCGGTATGTCGGCAGGTACAGCTCGTGAATCCAACCGATTCCGTGATTTGGTACCTATCCAGAAACACTATCACGGTATGTTCCGCATCGTCTTTGGAAAGACGCTGTGCTATTTTATGATTTATGCTTTGATGGGCACGTGGCTGACTGTTGTAGTGCCGCGAATCTTCCATTTCCCCTGTCTGGGTCATTGGGACGATTTGTTAGCGATTATGATTCCCTATATTTTGGCGTGTATTTTCTTCGGTATCACAATGTCGTGTATCGTGCGTTACCGAGAGAATGTGATGTTACTGGTGGTCTTTGTTTCCGTTCCGCTGTTGTTCCTCAGCGGTGCCTCGTGGCCACAGAGCAGTATACCGGGTATCTGGCGGGGTGTCAGTTGGCTGTTCCCCTCTACATTTGGCATTCGTGCATATATCCGTACCAATTCCATGGGTGGTACGCTGAGTGACGTGCTGACTGAGTATCGTGCACTGTGGCTTCAGGTGCTTTGCTACTTCTTTGTCGCTTGTGTCGTCTATCGCTATCAGATTCAGCAGGCTCGTCATCATGCATTGGAGCGTCTGGAGTTCCTTAAGAACAAGCGCAAGGGCAACATCAAGGGCAACAGCTAAGATTTTCTTGATAGGTATTATAAAAAAACGCTGCTACTCATCATCGAGCGGCAGCGTCCAAAAGCCTATGTTTAACTAAAAATCCTTTTCAAAAATAATCCAGCTTTTGGCTGGAGGGCCTGCCTTTCGACAGGAATATGTAACAAATACTAACCTTCATAAAGAAAAGAAAGTTATGAGCGCTTCACAGCGATCACTGTCTAAAACACATTTAAAACTTTCTTTTTACCAATAACTAAAAACCTAAAACTATAAATATTACTACTAACCTAAAACAATCTATTAACCAATTATCTTTGACTTCACTTAGTCAAAGTGTGGTGTTTGAACCACTTTGTCTTTGTTTGACGATGCAAAGTTACGACGAATTTGTGAATTACGCAATACTTTTGCTTCTTTATATTTTGAAAATCGCTTTATTCTTGACGTAAATCAACCTGTTGTGTGCGAAAACAACAAAAAAGACCACCTTTTCTTTCTATTTGCTCGTCATTCTAAATAAAAAGTAGTACCTTTGTGCTCTATATTATAATAAGGTATGCGCATACTGATAGTCAATACAAGTGAACGGACGGGTGGGGCAGCGGTTGCTGCCAGCCGTTTGAAGGAGGCTCTCTGCAATTATGGCGTGAAGGCCAAGATGCTGGTGCGTGACAAGGAAACCCAAAGTCTGACGGTGAGCGCTTTGCCAGGGCAACGTCGCAGTCAATGCCATTTCTTGTGGGAACGGTTTGTCATCTGGCTCCATCTGCATTTCCGTCGTCAACACCTGTTCGACATTGACATTGCCAATGCCGGTACAGACATCACTCGTTTGCCGGAGTTTCAGGAGGCCGATGTGATTCATCTGCATTGGGTGAACCAGGGTATGCTTTCGCTGAAGAATATCCGTAAGATACTGGAAAGCGGAAAACC